>Ga0307377_10001440_pt1 | contig 30050 bp, 19 predicted proteins | sample TR3MG_FD_202535 | JGI IMG/M metagenome (GOLD analysis project Ga0307377, IMG submission 202535) | Soil microbial communities from Risofladan, Vaasa, Finland - TR-3 | ecosystem: Environmental > Terrestrial > Soil > Coastal area > Acid sulfate soil | place: Finland: Risofladan, Vaasa | collected... | reverse complement strand
CTGGGTGAAAATGGATATTTTGTAGGGAGTGTTGCAAAAGGATTTGCGCCTGGTGATCCGGGTAAAATAAACGGAAAGGATCGTGAACTCACAGGACCTAAATTCGATCAGTTTAAAACAACTCCTCCAACCAAAGGGATCTCAACTATTGATTATGCAAAAAATTTCGATGCTTTCTTTGAAGCTCGTCCCAAAGATAAACCTTTTTGTTTCTGGTATGGCAGCCATGAGCCGCACCGGATCTATGAGTTTAAGTCAGGAATAGAAAAAGGGGGTAAAACTATTTCTGAAATTGATGAAGTACCTGCTTTTTGGCCGGATATGGATACGGTAAAAACCGACATGCTGGACTATGCTTTTGAAATTGAATATTTTGATAACCAATTGCAAAAAATGTTGCAAAAGCTGGAAGAAATTGGTGAATTGGAAAATACCATTGTTGTTGTCACTGCTGATAACGGAATGCCATTCCCCCGGATAAAAGGACAGGAATATGAATATTCCAACCATCTGCCTTTGGCGATCAGCTGGCCAAAGGGGATCAGGAAGCCTGGGCGTGTTGTTAACGATTTTGTGAGTTTTATTGACTTTGCTCCTACTTTTCTTGAATTAGCCGGGCTGACTGCAGCGCAGACCAAAATGCAGCCTGTAACCGGGAAAAGCTTAACTGATATTTTCTATTCTGAAAAAGAAATGACCGTTAATCCTGAACGTGATTTTGTATTGATTGGGAAGGAACGCCATGATGTAGGAAGGCCTAATGATGAAGGATACCCTATACGTGGAATAATTCGCGATCATTTTTTGTATATTAAAAACTTTAAACCTGAACGATGGCCTGCGGGTAACCCTGAAACAGGTTATTTGAATTGCGACGGGAGCCCCACCAAAACCTACATTCTGGATACCCGCAGAAAAAAAGGAAAGCAGGAATACTGGCAACTCAATTTTGGGAAACGTGTTGCAGAGGAATTCTATAATATTCAGGAAGATCCGTATTGTATGAAAAATTTAGCTGAAAATCCCGCTTATAATGACTTAAAGCAAAAGCTTAAGGAAGAAATGACCCAAAAACTAATTGAGCAGGCTGATCCCAGAATAATTGGGAACGGCGATATCTTTGATCATTATGAGTATTCAGGAAAAGCTAAAAATTATTACAACCGGTATATGAATGGTGAAAAAGTTACGGCGGACTGGGTTAATGAAAGTGACTACGATACGGACCTTAAAGACCATTAATCAGTTTTTCCTCGAAGCAAAATTTCGGGAACTAACATTACTACATTGAGATTTAGATATAAGTACCCCAAAAAAATAATAGATTTATGATATTAAAAGGTAAGTGTTTAAAATTCATCACATTGACAGCATTAACTTCTGTTGCTTGTTGCCAATCAACCACGAAGAAGGCAGATAAAATTACGAGCAAACCCAATATTGTGGTTATCTATCTCGACGATTTAGGGTATGGCGATCTGAGCTGTTATGGTGGAGTGGGGTTAAAGACTCCTAATATTGATGCATTGGCTAATGCCGGGGTAAGGTTTACAAATGGGTATGCTACTTCGGCAACTTCCACCCCTAGTCGTTATGCATTGCTTACTGGTGTTTATCCATGGCGTAATAAGGATGTCAAAATCCTTTCTGGAACAGCTCCTTTATTGATAGATACTGCTCAAGTTACATTGCCCAAAATGCTTAAAAAGCAAGGTTACCAAACTGCAGTAGTGGGTAAGTGGCATTTGGGATTAGGTACAGGTGTAGTTGATTGGAATAAACATATTTCACCTGGTCCAAATGAAGTGGGATTCGACTTTGCCTATATAATGGCAGCTACTCAGGATCGTGTACCAACCGTTTATATAGATAACGGAAATGTAGATGGCTTAGATCCGAATGATCCGATAGAAATAGATTATGAAAAAAACTTCGAAGGTCAGCCTACAGGTAAAGATAATCCTGAATTATTGACGATGAAATGGCATCATGGGCATAACAACAGCATTGTAAATGGAATTCCACGCATTGGATTTATGAAAGGAGGAGAAAAAGCGAAATGGAGTGATGTTGATTTAGCCGATCACTTTCTGGCAAAGGCACAGGATTATGTGAAGTCACATAAAGACAAGCCGTTCTTCCTGTATTATGCAATGAATGAACCCCATGTGCCTCGCACGCCCAATCAACGTTTCGTTGGGAAATCAGGAATGGGGCCACGTGGCGATGTAATTCTGGAAGCGGACTGGTGCATTGGCGAATTTATTAGAATGCTTGAGAAGGAAGGCCTTCTTGAAAATACTTTGATTGTTTTCTCAAGCGATAACGGCCCGGTATTGAACGATGGCTATTACGATGATGCTGTTGAAAAGTTGGCCAATCATAAACCGGGTGGTCCGCTAAGAGGTGGAAAATACAGTCTGTTTGAAGCTGGTACGCGCGTTCCGTTCATCACCTATTGGAAAGGAAAAATTCAGCCGAAAGTATCTGATGCCTTGATTTGTCAGATAGATTTATTGGCTTCTCTGGCAAAATTGGCTGGAACAGAAGAAAATGGTACCGATAGTAAAGAATATCTGGATGTTCTGATGGGAACAAGTGGTTCAGGAAGAGAAAGTCTTGTTATTGAGGCTTCATCCCGAACAGCCTTTAGACAAGGTGACTGGATTATGATTCCACCCTACAAAGGACCTACGCTTAGCAAGGAAACCAACATCGAATTGGGGAATTCGGAAGAGTATCAATTGTATAATCTGAAAGAAGATATAGGCCAACTAAACAATCTGGCAAAATCTAATCCTGAAAAACAAAAAGAAATGTTCGATGCCTTTGTTGCAGTGCGGGGCACCGAATTCGAAAAAACAGAAAAACTTATATTGCATTAGCCGATTAATACAACAACACGTTGCATGATATTCCTTTTCTGCTTTAAGTTGATTTTAAGGATATCCTTGTTTGACTGGGAGAAATAGATTAAATAACTTTAGAGCTTATGTTTTAGGGGCCATGCCGATAAAATCTGAAAAGTGTATTAGGTAAAACTTATGAAATGTCTTAAAGTGATAAAAATCAAATGGTTAATATTTAATATCTTATTCCTTATTATAGTTGGCTTGGGAATTAAGTCAGTCAATGGGCAGGATATCAATTTCAACAAAGAATGGTTGTTTTTGAATAAAGAACAGTCCGGGGCTGAAAATCCAGGTATAGATGATTCAGGTTGGCGTAAGCTGGATTTGCCGCATGACTGGGCAATAGAGGGTCCGTTCGATGTAAAATACAATGCACGTTGTGGTGGTTTGCCTTTTCACGGAACGGGCTGGTACCGTAAACACTTTACTGTTCCGCAATCTGAAAGTGATAAAGTCGTTCGCATTGAGTTTGAAGGTGTAATGTACGATGCCTATGTTTGGGTGAATGGCGTATTGGTAGGGAATCGTCCTTATGGGTACATTGGCTTTGAATTTGATATAAGTAAATACTTGAAATATAATGGTTCTGAGAATGTTATAGCCGTGCGTGTAACACCTAAAGATCTATCTTCCAGATGGTATCCGGGAGCTGGCATTTATCGTTCTGTTTGGTTAAAAATTGACGAACCAGTTCATGTGGCACAATACGGCACTTTTATTACAACCCCTACAGTTAATAACGTAAAAGCAGTTGTTCAAAACGAAACCACCGTTGAAAATAGAAGTAATACTCAAGCCACTATTCAGCTAAAGCATAATTATTACTCGCCTGAAGGAAGATTGACAGGGTCGGTTGAAGAGCAATTGACAGTAGAAGCAAATTCAATCAAAGTTTCAGGATTATATTGTAATATTGAAAATCCTGTTCTCTGGGATATGGATTCTCCAAAGCTTTATAAAGCAGTTACAACTGTTTCTGAAAATGGAAAATTGCTTGATACTTTCGAAAATCGTTTCGGGATTCGTCACATCAGTTACAATACAGAAGGTTTTTACCTGAATGGAAAAAAAGTTCGTTTTAATGGTGTTTGTCTTCACCACGATAATGGTGCTTTGAGTGCTGCTGTTTATCGTCGTGCTGATGAGCGTAAGTTGCAGATCATGAAGGATATGGGAGTGAATGCCATACGCACCAGTCACAATCCTCCATCGCGCGAATTACTCGAACTTTGTGATGAAATAGGACTCCTGGTGATGGTCGAGTCATTCGATGTTTGGCGCAACAGACTGATATAGCCGGGATGAATTATAAACCTTCCCTTTACAGCAAAGTTCATAAAAACTATCCGGATATTCCTATCGTCGGTTCTGAAACATCAAGTTGTGTGAGCAGTCGTGGTGTTTACCACTTTCCGGTTGAAAAATATCAAAAGCATGAATCTCTCCAAATCTCCAGTTATGATCTGATTGCACCGCCCTGGGCTTATCCGCCGGATCTGGAATTCCATTTTCAGGAGGAAAACCCTTTTGTAATGGGTGAGTTTATCTGGACAGGTTTTGATTACCTTGGAGAACCAACTCCATACAGAGGAAAAGACAATTCAACCCATGGCAAATGGACTGCTGACTGGCCTGCACGTAGCTCATATTTCGGTGCAGTTGACCTTTGTGGATTCCCCAAAGACCGTTTCTATCTTTATCAAAGCCAATGGACAAGTAAACCTATGATTCACTTGCTTCCGCACTGGAACTGGGAAGGAATGGAAGGGAAGGAAATTCCTGTTTATTGTTACACCAATTGCGATGAAGCCGAGCTTTTTGTAAATGGTAAATCGTTGGGTAAAAGGGTAAAAGGGAAAGACCTGACAGAGATACCGGTTGAGTCTAAGTACTATAATGCCAAAACATTTCAATCGAAATATCGCTTATCATGGAATGCGCCTTACCAGGCCGGAACGATCAAGGTGGTTGGATACAAAAATGGACAGGCCACGGTTGAAGAGCAGATTACCACTGCCGGAAAACCTGCAAAAATTAGCCTTGCAGTCGATAGAAGTGAAATAAAGGCTGACAGGTCAGATTTGGTTTATGTAACTGTGCGTATTGAGGATAAAGATGGCAACCTCTGTCCAATGGCCGACAACCTGGTGTATTTTGAAACTTCCGGAGCTGGTAAACTAATTGCAGTAGATAACGGAAATGCAGCTACCACTGAATCTTTTCAGGCGAATTTTAGAAAAGCCTTTAGTGGAAAGTGTCTGGCCATACTGAAATCATCAGAAAAAGCTGGTGTGATTGTGTTTAAAGCAAGGTCAGAAGAGCTTAAAGAGGCAAATGTGGTTGTTTCAGTAAAATAGAATGAAATACAATATTAGACGAGAAAATATCATGGCATGAAAGTCATCAATCAAATATCGGTAGCTGCAAGTCTTGGATTATTACCCTTGTTTGCACTATCTCAATCGACAACTCCGAATAAACCCAATGTGCTTTTCATTTTGGCCGACGACCTTGGTTATACAGATTTGAGTTGCATGGGAAGTAAATATTACGAAACACCGAACATTGACAAGATAGCCCGCAATGGAATGATTTTTACGAATGGCTATGCCGCTTGTCAGGTTTGCAGTCCGTCACGCGCCAGCATTCTTACCGGTAAATCTCCGGCAAGGCATGGCATTACCAACTGGATTGGCGAAGCTTCAGGCGAAGAATGGAGGAAAATGGATCGGCATACCAAACTACTTCCTGCTGAATATGAGCATACACTGCCTTCAGGTTTTATCACATTGCCCGAAGCCTTGAAGAAAGCCGGGTACAAAACATTCTTTGCCGGAAAATGGCATTTAGGGGAAAAGGGATCGTGGCCCGAAGACCATGGGTTTGACATTAACGTAGGAGGCTGGGACGCAGGTAGCCCGAAAGGTGGATACTTTTCGCCGTATGAAAACCCTAAACTCGCGGATGGTCCAAAAGGTGAAAACCTGGAAATGCGACTAGCCAATGAAACCGTGAAGTTCATGACAGAGAATAAAAATAAACCTTTTTTAGCCTATTTATCATTTTATGCTGTGCATAGCCCCATTCAAACAACCGAGGGGAAATGGAAAAAGTATCGCGACAAAGCTGAACTAATGGGTATTTCTGAAAATGGTTTTGCAATGGAACATCGGTTGCCTTACCGGTTACATCAGGACAACCCGGTTTATGCCGGATTGGTTGAGTCGATGGACGATGCAGTTGGTTATGTCTTGAATGCTCTGAAGGAACTTGGCCTTGATAAAAATACAATTGTAATCTTTTCTGCTGATAATGGCGGTGTTACTTCTGGTGACAGCTATTCTACAAACAATGCTCCACTGCGCGGCGGAAAAGGTTATCAGTGGGAAGGCGGCATACGTGAGCCTTATTTTATTTCAGTTCCGTGGATGAAAATTGAGGGCAAAAAATGTGATGTTCCAGTTTCAGGCACCGATTTTTATCCTACAATACTTGATTTAGCTGGTATTTCTTTGATGCCCGATCAGCATGAAGATGGTGTTAGTCTTCTTCCGTTGCTGAAAGGGGAACAATTGCATGAAAGAGCCTTGATATGGCATTACCCTCACTATGGAAATCAGGGAGGAGATCCATCGTCTATCATTCGCAAGGGTGATTGGAAACTAATACATTATTATGAAGATGACCGTGATGAATTATACAATCTAAAAACTGATTTATCAGAAAAGAAAGATGTTTCAGCGAAATATCCAGTAATCGTAAGTCAATTACATAATGAACTTTTTGACTATTTACTTAAAGTTAATGCTAAATTTCCTGTGAGTGATCGGTTGTATTCTGAAGAGAACGAATTAAACTATTTGAGGGGCATAGTGAATAGTAAGCTTCCGCAATTGGAGCAGGAACGTATTTATTTGCTTTTAAAAGACTTTGATCCAAAGAATAATTGGTGGGAAAGTAAAGTAACGAAAGATTGATTTCATTAAATTTTCTGCATAAGATTAATCACCACGACAACAAAGGCAAGGCTTTGGTTTCCTGTTGGAGAACCTGTCGGGGGCTCCACGTCCCGACAGCGTTTTTACTGCCGACAAGGAAGAAATAAACAAAAGAATATGTGATAAATAGTCGACCCTTTTAAAAGACTTATATTGTTGATATCTAAGTATATAAGTTAGTTTATTATTAGCTTTTCAGAGATTGAATTATCTGTTCGAAAGATATATAGTCCTTTAGCAAAATCCGACACATCAATTTGATGAAATACGTCAGTTGGTATGACCTGAGAGTTAACTTTTACACCCATTGAATTATATATACCAACTGTTATTTCTTTGGTAGTTTTATCATTAATGAACACGTGCAATATTTCAGACGCAGGATTGGGATAAAGCGAAATGTAATCCTTGCGTTCTGATTCGGGAATTTGTGAATTGGACGTATCTAATCCCTTAATTATAACTGTGTACATGATATCCTTCATAAAAACATCTTCGCCGTCATTATTTGAACTTTTAAAAACAGGTTTTAATACGTATTTGTTTCCCGATGGAAGTTCACTGGATGGAGTTATACCAACGAGCGAAAACTTAAAAGTGGAAATTCCTGATTCTTTTCCAACAGAAGTATTATCATTAAGTGTGATTTCTGTAACCACGCTTCCATCCGGTTTTATTTCCTGAAGCTTACAAGTGACCCCATTCCATTCATTTGCCAGCACCGTTTTGCCGTTCCCTGCAAAATAGCGGCATTCAAACTTCAATTCGGTATCCACCAGAAACTCGGCATTCTGATATTTTTCCTTCTCCGCATACAATTGTGGTGGAGTATCCCAGGTCCTTACGTAATCGCAGTACATTTCTGTTGGAAATCCGGGTTCTGGATTTGTATCAGGGTAAGGCATTACAGTCCTGACTCCATTGATGTATTTTTCATAAGGATTTCTTAATCCCATAGAAACGGTAATATACATTGGCAAATGCCAGTAAAGATTTTTCTTACTTCCACGTTGAATTCCATCAACATACCAAAAAATTGAATCTAACCGATTTAATACACCATAGGTATGATACTCTTCTCTCGGATCCCAGGGGGCAACCCAGGTGTTTCTGCAGATATCAGCATAACCTGTTCCCGGCCTTACCCAAGTTAATGAACCATTCTTTATTACTCTTGCATGCAAATTCATTTCAAGGGTTTTCAGTTCACCAACAATTTGAAAAATCTCAACGGCATCAATTTCGCCGTATTGAACACCTTCTTCTTCGGTAGGTGTAGGTTGTCCAACACTGTATAACCAAAAGGCGGGGCAAGTTCCCGGCCATTTATCAGAGGCCTTTATTTTTGCCTCAAAATATCCATAGGTTATTGTTCTTTTATTTTGCAGAATACCCGAGTTAAAATAATATGTTATGCCCCCTCTGTTATGTGTCTTTTGCTGCATCCGAAGTGCCAATACCGTATCTTTTAAAAATGCGTTTCCCGGCTCCCAAGACCATGTACCCCAATCACCAACATTTGAATTCCACTTGATATAGTCAAGAGTTCCATTATTAAATTCATCAGAAAATCCAGTATTATACTTCCAGGTTGTATTAGGGTGCGAAATAGGACTTTGGCTATAGCAATTTGAACTGACGGCAAAAATAATTAATATAGGTAAACTAAACCTTATCATAATATGGAATTTATTTTTTCACTCAAATACAATTCTATTACAATTAATATATTTCAGACCAGAGGAAAGTGTGGAATAGGCTCTGGAGTTATTCGCCTCAAAGATTTCCACTTCGGTTATATTTTACACCTTTATGAGTTCAACAAACCAGCTCATTTTAAAAGCAATGATTTTAACCAACTATTCAACAACCAATTTCCCAAAAAAGGATTTATTATTACCCTGAACCTTTACAATGTATAGACCCATGTTAAGTCCCAATTTAGAAGGGTTTACTTTGATCGTGGATTGCCCATTATAATTATTTGAAAACACTGCTTTCCCATATAAATCGAAAATATCCAATGACACTTCAGGTTTATCAGGTATTTCAATAGTCAGCTCACCACTGGCATAGGGATTTGGATAAAGATTTATCTTTTCTGCCTCCTCGTTACCGCTTAAAGGTGATATACCCGTGGCAGGTATTACTGTTACAGAACAAAATGCAGTTTTATTGCCATCATTGGTTGTAACGGTTATAGTTGCCGAACCTGCAGAAACAGCTGTTACCACACCACTTGTATTTACGGTAGCTACAGATTCATTGCCTGAGCTCCATGTAACCGTTTTATCGGCAGCGTCAGCAGGTAAAACTGTAGCGGTTAGGCTTGCTGTTTCCCCAACTATTAATGATGCTGAGGTTGGTGATACTGTAACATCTGTTACTAAGACTAAAGCATGCTGCCATACCCTGATATATTCGATTTCATAATCAGCGGGCAAGTCGGATTCTGCAGGTACTCCCTGCCATGTAAATGTTTCATTGTCAACCCAAATCCATAGCGGGTTTGTCAATACCCAGTTAGAGCCTAATTGTGCTTTTGTTGCAGTTGCATATAATATGCCATCGGCATAAAACTTTGCGTAATCTTCTGTCCACTCGCAGCCATATACATGAAAACCTCCGGCAAGCATGAAGGGAAGTTGACTCCTGTTGGTCCAGACAGAATTTCCTCCAGTCGCCCAGTTATGAATGGAAGACCAAAACTCTGTTTTAAGATGTTCTTTGCCCGGCAGGGATGGATTCCCATTATTTTCATACACATCTAATTCCGAATTTTGGCCTGTCATCCAGAAAGAACTTTGAATAGATACGTTAGCTGTTTTAGCCTTTATCTCCATGTAGCCATAGAGAAATTGTTTTTTGGAAATAACTGCTGATGTTGTGAAATTCTCGTATTTAACACCGTTTTTATCAACAGTTGGATTGAAAGGATAATTCGGTTCCCATCTTGTTTGAAGCATAAGTTTTCCGGTTTCAACCCTGACGTTGTTTAAAGAAAACTGCGAAGGGGCCCTGCCATGAAAGTTTGACATCCAGACACCACCTGTGCCTTGAATAAGCCATTTTACTTCATCAAGCGGAGAGGTCTCAAATTCGTCACTCACCTCTGTGTTCAAAATCCAATTACCTGTATTTGTTGGATCTGTAAATGGATACTGCTGTGCCATTACAGGTTGAATACTCAAAATGGAAAATATGCAAACCCAAATAGTTAATATTAAAAATAACTTTATTTTAATCATAAAATATGAGTTTCAATAAAAGTATTAAAACACCTGTAAAAATCTCTTTTATTGTTAAAAATACAGTTTTCATAAAAAGAAAATTTGGAGACAAGTCTCCTTGTCCCCAAATAATCAAAGTTTCAAATACATGATTAACCTAATCTTTTACGAGGCGGACATTACGACCACGTAACTTAGGATTTGAGTTGCGAGGGAAATTGATCGAGGTCCCATTGCTTAGGCTGCGCATCCATGCTTTGGCTGCGTTTGAAGCATCCTCCAAAGTGGTCCAAAATTGTCCATAGGTATTAAAACCGCTGAACGAGCCATCATCACCGCGGACACCAGAACCAAGCGCTGTAAAACCGCTCGCGTCAGTCCCGTTATTGGGATCAGCCCAATGTGTAGTTCCTGCTTCTTTCAAGCTTGGACCTGCAGCAGCATTTCCACCATAAGCGTCTGCTAATGCTTGATAATCGTCATCTGTAGCAGCATGCCAGCCTATAGGGGCAATGTTGCGGCTGTCCGTTACTGCCCACCAATTGTATAAAGCTCCATAAGTAGCAAAATTTTCTGGCAAATTATTGTAAGAGCAATAAGCTCCGGATGATAAGGCAGCCCAAGCAGCATTGTCGGTTACATTGGGTATCGGATCACCGTTGCGGTAATGGGTTACTTTCAGGTTTTCTTTTGTCCAGATTAGTGAGCCTATTACAACAGTATTATAAACATTTCCGTCAAAATCAGTTACTGTAAGTTGTAATACGTTAATATTTACAGTGCTATATACAGCATTGTAATTTGAAAGATCATCGGGTGTAAAGTCAACTCTCAAAGATTGTCCATTTCCCAAATTTAATACTGTTCCACTTGCAGGTGTATAAACAAATGTGCCCGGTACAGTGGTTGTGGCGTTGAGTTGAGTAGCGCCCAAAGGTGTTGGATAATAAATGTCTGCCGGAGTTGGCCATGTAATTACCGGATTTTGTTTTTGATTTACATTAATAAATACAGTCTTAGATGTGGCCTGGTGAGTTATGGGAGTTGGTGTAAAATCAACTCTTAGTACTTGATCTGCCCCCAGAGGTAAAACAGTTCCGGCAGGAGGTGTATAAACAAATGTACCTGGTACATCGGCCGTTGCATTGAGTTGGGAAGCGCTCAATGCTATTCCTAAAGAAATGTCTGCCGGAGTTGGCCATGTAATTACCGGAATCAGTTTGTCAATTACATTAATTATTACCGTTTTTGTTGTGGTTTTATAATTTTTGGCATCTCTTGGTGTAAATTCAGCTGTTAAATCTTGATTTGCCCCCAGAAGTAAAACTGTTCCAATAGGAGGTGTATAGACAAATGTACCTGGTACATTGGCTGTGGCGTTTAGTTGGGTAGCTATCAATGGCATTCCTACAATAATGTCTGCCGGATTTGCCCATGTAATAACTACTTCTTTTATAATAAGAGGTTCATCTTTTTTACAACTGTTTATAGTTGTTATAAGCAATCCAATGATAAACAAATGGATCAACAAATTTATTTTCTTTCTCATCTTTTTATAATTTAATAATTTCATTAATGTTAATGCAAATATTGATTTATCATAAATTCTGCTTCTTCAATAAATTATTATATGACTATCTGAAATCATGCATAAGAAACACCAAATCGCTTGATAATCAATGGATCTTTATGCATGGTTCCAGATACTTAGTTAAATAATATTTATTAAACACTTGATTCGCATAAATAACTAATAGCCATAGTTTTGCAGGATTGATGAAGCCTTTTCAACCTCAGTATTTGGAATAGGCAAATAGTACATTTTATCCCACCAGGGTCTTGTTGCAATCAAGTATTCCACGAATGATACAGTTCCATCGGCAGCTTTTGTCCATTTATGACCTTTTTCAGCAAAACCTAAATGAGCTACTTCCATCCATCTTCTTTCGTCAAAGAAATTGTGTCCTTCAAAACAAAGTTCAACTCTGCGTTCTCGTTTAATAGCTTCCAGAAGAGCTGTACCAGTTGCAGTAATGTCAGGTTGAAGCGCTCTTTTTGAAACTTTATTTAAAAATTCACGTGCTGTCACTTCATCACTTAAATGGTATAGAGCCTCAGCATAATTCAAATAAATTTCAGCTAAACGATAGTGTATATATGGACGTTGCGGTGAAATACCTCCTGCCACAGGAACATTTTCATCCTGGAATTTTCTCATATTATATCCTGTTGCTGAAGAATGAAGTGGATTACCTTCCCCTTTAGGAGAATCCAAACCATTAGGATAGGCTGTAGGATTCACAGACAGATAGTATTGAACATCGCGCGCCCTGAACTGGGCTCCGTTGTAAAGAAGATCGGCATAAAACCTCACCTCCCTGTTATCGTTCGGTTTCGCAGGGTCAAAAGAGGCACCGGCAGTACCTGTTCCATCAGCCATATTGAATTGCATAGTAAAAAGTAGGTTTGGTGTGGATATGCCCCAACCACCATATCCATTAGGCGATTGCGTCTGATCCCACAAAGTAGTCGCATCGTCACCAAATTCAAAATATACAGAGCTATAAGGTCTTGCAAACAATATATCCGCATTTGGCTTCAAGAATAATTCCTGATAAGCTTTCGCATTAGCCGTAGCAATTAAATCACGTGCACCTACTAAATCAACAATTGCTTTAGCTGCATCGGCGGCATCCTGCCATTTTGATGATTTGGTATAAATATATAACGGATCGTTACTGGGTGCAAAGGCAGGATCGTGCAGTTTACTTGCCGCATACAATAATGTACGCGACTTCACGGCCAAAGCCGAAAGTTTTGTAGCTCTCCCAAACTCTTTATCAGGACGGGATTCCGGAAGTACAGCTGCTGCTTCATCTAACTCATTTACAATAAAATCGACACAATCCTCATAACTATCCCGAACTAAATTAAAGTCATCTTTTAGTCCTAAAGCATGTTCCATAATAGGCACACCTCCAAAATAACTAATAAGCTTGAAATAAACATTAGCTCTTAAAAATTTCATTTCGGCTTTAAGTATATTGACTCTGTCCGGATTTACCTGCATGGCTTCACAATCGTCAATTCTGTCAAGGAACTCATTGATTGATCGTACATAATCCCAATAGTCACCCCACTTATTTTTAAAAGCACCACTAGGATTGCTCGAGGTCCAGCCAGCTATTATCCTGTAATAATCAGTATTTTTAAAATTATACCTTGCTTCAAATGCAGCACCTTCATTATTAAATCTTCTACCCCACCAGTCATAGCGGTTAATTGCCCAACCCTCAGTACTATTGTAAGCAGTATAAACCAATTTTACCAGCTGGTCCGGATCGCTGTAAATCAGATCTTCCGCGAAAGCATCTTTTGCTTCGGTATCTAAAACCTTCTCGCAACTGACTGTTGCTAAAAGAGTAAATACAATTAGTATTAATCTTAATTTTATATTTTTCATTTCTTTATTTTTTATAAATTAATATAAATCAGTCCTTAATAAACCAAACTATTAATTTTAACTAATTAAAAAGTAAGGTTAAGACCAAAAGTATATGATTTTAGAGATGTATAAGTACCTAGTCTAAAGTTATCATAACCAGTTGCTTCAGGATCCAAACCTAATTTATTAACCTCCGAGAACATGGTAAATAAATTACTACCTCTGACAAATAGTTTTAAATTACCAACTTTAATTTTCTCTTTAGTTAATGTATACCTTAATTCAACTTCTTTTAATTTTAAGTAAGAAGCATTGTGTAACCATAAATCAGCAAATTCATTATTACCGTCAGAAGCAACACTTTGGGCTCCGCTATATGTGTCTAATAATCCAAAAGCTCGTGGATATCTTGAATCACGGTTCTCCGGAGTCCACCTCTCTGTATATACATATTCAGGCTTTGCTCCCTGCTGATCGAAGAATACTACCATTTCAGCTTTAGCCTGCCCTTGCAGTAAGAAACTAAGATCAAAACCTTTATAGCTGACACTGCCAAAGATGCCATACTGAACTTCAGGAATATTAGATGAAAAGGTTCGAATTCTGTCGTTTGCGTTAATTATACCGTTACCATCTGTGTCAATATAAGCAGGTTCACCTTCAACAGTCCCGGGTTTCGTTGCTGTTGTTGTAGCAACCTGAAGGGAGTCATGGAATATACCAAAGGTTGGATATACTATATATGCATCCATTGGATGCCCTTCTCTTTTCATCAATTCAGGAACATCAGCAGCCTCATCTAAATAAACTACTTCGTTTTTAGCCAGTGTAAAGTTCATCCCTATATTATATCCTACTTCTCCGATTTTATGATTCCATGCTAATTCAAATTCCCATCCGTAATTATCTACTTTGCCCAGATTTTCGGCAGGTAAAGTAATTCCAACAGCGTCTGGGATAGAAGCATTTCTGGTAATTAAGATGTCCTCTCTTTTTTGGTAGAAATAGTTGATGCCACCTGATAGCTTATTCTTTAATATTACAAAGTTTACACCAAGATTTTTCATATCGGCAGTTTCCCAGGTAATGTCAGGGTTAGGAACATTGGCGCTTGCATATCCGTTATATTTTACACCCGTGACTCCAAAAATATAATAATTAGGTTGAGCTGCATTTGCGTTTGAACTACCATAATTATAACGAGTTAAGTATTGGAATGCACCAATACGGTCGTTACCCATTATTGCCCATGATGCCCTGATTTTAAAAGCATCTAACCAGTTATTGGTGAAATCCAAAAATGGCTCATCTGCGATTGACCATGAAACACCAACTTGTGGAAATATACCAAATCTTTTCCCCGGACCAAAATTACTGGAACCGTCACGACGTACAGTAAGGTCGAGAAAATATTTTTTCATATAATCATAGGAAAGAGAACCAAAATAATTTACTCTGCCCCACTCATTAGAAGTGCCGCTCGATGATTGCCCTTCATCACTACCTGCAAATAATTCAGGGTGATCTTTAGATGGGAAATCTTTTCTCTCAGCCCAGAATGTATGATCTTGTGAAGTCATTTGTTCATACCCAACAAAACTCTTAATAGTGTGATCATTAAAAGTCCTGTCGTAATGAGCCACAGCATTTAACATTAACTCATCATATTTCCAAAAGGTTTCACGCAATATGGCGCTAGGACCGCTCTGAGTATAACCAGTTGATGGTACATATTCATCAGTACCTTCAACGTAAGTATAATAGGTCCAGGGTGTGTACCAGGATTTTGTATCAGAACTCATTCTTCTGTAACCGGCAAAACCATTAACGCTTAAGCCTTTTGTTAATTTATCCAGTTTCCAGTCGAATGAGAGTTTTCCTCTTAAATCATTATTACCCTTTTTTAAAAAACCTGACTCATTGCTCGACATAATATATGGATTTGCACCACTCTCACCACCCCAGGCTACCAAACCATTAGGATAAATACCAACTTGAGTAGGTTCGTCAGCATAAATGTGTTTATAAATGTAACCAGCATTAACACCTGGCTCATTATTAACACCAAATCTTCCGGATAAATCAACTCCTAAGTTAAAATCTTTGCGAAGTTTTATGTCTAAATTTGAACGAAGCTGAAATTGTTTAAAACCTAAAGCCCCTGATTCGTATATACCCTTCTGATTAGTATAATCACCACTAACGAAGTAGTTTACATTGTCAGTTCCACCTGTAACTGAAATTGATGTCCTCGATTCCGGCGAATAATCAGCAAATGTTAACTCAGCGAAGTTAGTATTTGGATATTTTACAGGATCGGTACCTGCAGCAAATTTATCAATTTCCTCCTGGGTAAAACGAGGAGCAAGTCCTTTTCTGTCTGCAATTTCATTCTCATATATTGCGTGCTGTTCTGATGACATTAACTTAGGAAATGAAGCAAATGTTGAAAGAGCATATGATGAAGTCAAATTAAAAACAGGCTTACCTGTTTTTCCCCTTTTAGTGGTAATTAAAATTACGCCGTTTGCTGCCCGTGCACCATAAATTGCTGCTGCGCCATCTTTTAAAACGGTTAACGATTCTATATCCTGTGGTGCCAAATTGGAGAAATCACCGGCTGTAATTCCATCAATGAGGACTAATGGTGAGTTGTTATTTAAAGTTGATTTTCCTCTGATTAAAAGAGTCATTTCACCATCTCCGGGGTAACCTCCCCTGTCGTTTACAATTAAGCCAGGAACTCTACCCTCTAATGACTTGGCTAAGTCTTTATTGGATGACTTTTCAATTGTTGCTGAACTAATTGTACTTATCGAACCGGTAAGTTCACCTTTTGCTCTGGTTGTATAACCCGTAACAACAACCTCTTTGAGTCCTATTGCCTCCTCCTCCAATACCACATCGATCTTTGTTTGATTTCCAATAAGGATTTCCTGTGTTTTCATCCCTATAAACGAAATTACCAGCGTAGCATCATCCGTCACACCAGCTAACGAAAATTGTCCATTTATATCTGTGGAAGTACCCTGGGTTGTTCCTTTAATCACAACACTTACTCCTGGTAAAGGGTTACCTTTTTCGTCGCGGATAGTTCCTGAGATGGTTTTTTGCTGATCTACTGTTCCTGAAATACTTTCAGGTTTTTCATTTTCATTGTCAAACGAAAGTTCAGTACCTTCTGATGCCATAACCTGAAATATGCTCAGGATAAAGCAAAAAGCTGAAAGTTGCAGAATCTTAAGGATTTTCTTAAAGGCAAAGTTATCTAATTCCGGGAAATCAGGCGTTGCCTTGAATTTTCGAATTTTTTTCATAATTTTAGCGTGTTAGGTAAATATATAGAGTAGTTATCGTTTATCAATTTTTTGCAGGAGAGTAGTTGCATCACTTTCCTGCTTTTAATTAAAAATTAGATCTTGTTGCCATTTTCTATAATTTAAACTGCATTGAGTCCACAATTCATTTGTTTATATAAAACTTGGCTGTATAGGCTTCACCACAAAATCAAACACGTTAAACTGGCCCTTGTCATAAAAAGTAGCTATAAAGTGTTTCTTTGCATTGGTTCATTCAGAATTAATGATTTAGCATTTATTAACAATTATTCCATTTATAAATTAAATTGAATCTAAGGGGACATTATTGGTGAAATTTATCCTGTTATTGCAATATTTTACCCCTTTTTGCGTTTTATTATTATCTATATGAGATGGATAAATAGAAACCATCACAACTAATGAGGCATCATCAGGAATCTATGTTAATTTAATCCGAAACAGAGCTTTGGGGAACCAATCATTAAGAGATTAGATAATAAATCGATAGCCTTTGGGGGTGCTACCCGTTATTTGTTTGAACTGCTTATTAAAGTTAGTAATTGATTTGTATCCGACCATATCACAAATTTCAGATATAGGTAAATCTTCTTGTGCCAGCAAGCGTGCAGCATTGCGTATACGCACCTCGTTTAAAAACTTGATAAATGACTTGTTAGTAAACTTTTTAAAGAATCGGCAAAAAGAATTGGTAGTCATACAGGAAATATCGGAAACATCGTTTAGACTAATTTCACTGGAATAGTTGTCAGAAATATACTTCAAAACGGCGTCAATACGATGGGAATTTTCTGTTGTATACTGGCGCATATCGGTAAATGATAATACCTTTTTGTTATCAGCTTTTGACAGCCTAAATAATATCTCAAGAAGTTTTATCGATTGTTCTGCCGGAGATAGATCAATAATTCCAATTAACTCATCGTTAAGGCTTTCACTTGATCTTTTATTAAAGCTTATTCCAAATTTTGATTGTTCAAGCATATTATTAATTCCTGAAAATTCGGGATAGTTAAATGTCCCTTCACCCATAAAATTCCTGGTGAATTTAACGACAATAGTTTCAACCCTATTTGAATCGTTCTCTTTATAATAAGAAGGATCGTTTCGCCACAGGTGAGGCAAATAAGGACCAACTAAAACCAATTCTCCGGGAAAGAAATGAGAAACATTGTCTCCGACAAATCGAATTCCGAAACTTTTAGAGATATATAAGAGTTCATATTGTGCATGATAATGCCATGAAGAATCCAGACATGGAATTTCTTTTTTGGTGATATTTATTCGCTCATTTACGAAGCTTTCTGTATTTTTTAAGATTAACTTCATAGTATACAAATATAACCAAATGATAGGATATAACATATAGCTTTTCAAAATTCTCTGTATAAGCTGACATCTATAAACTCAGTACAATTTCATTAAAGAATATCCTTACCATTAGTTTTGTATTAATCTAATTCAGATCATCTGGAAGTTCAATTTATACTATTATGCCGAAAAAAAAGCCCATCAAATTCCGGTAAAATGATGGGCTTAAAACTAACCAACTAAACAACTAACCTTGAAAGACTACCACTTTTCTTAATATACATAAATTAGAAATGGTACTTCACTGGTTTAATAAGAAAATTCTTTAAGAATATGTTTTCGACTGAATGATATTTGCACTATTTATTCTGATATTTCCATAAATTCAACAGGAGATCCATTATGGACGATAAATGCTACCCGGACACCTTTTCCGGGAGAAAAAGTTTCGACAAGAATATTCTTTCCGGCCAATGCCCTCTCTATATTTTCAACAAGATAAGCTACATGAGCCACTGTTTGAAACATTTCCGGCATAGGGCTGTCGGCATCGCACTTGATCCACTCAATACCAAATTCGTCGTTTGCGAAATCGGTAAAATGAATCTTTCCGGGTGCATAAAAACCATCCCATTGTTTTTCTTCGCTTGTAGGTATTCCGATGTGACTAAATTGATATTTCATACGTTAAATTATTAAAGTTTATCTATTTTGTTAAAGGGCCAAACATAAATTGAATGCTGTATTTGCCCGGTTTGAGAAGATATTTTGTTAACCAATGTTCCAATGTTCCGCCAACAGGAGCCTGAGCCGCATCAATGTTCAAGGTATAGAATCCTTGAGCAACAAGGTCGTAAGTATGCTTTGCCTTATCTATATTTTCTGCAGAATAAGGCCATACAGAAAAGCTGAAAGTTGGCATACCTGTAAAAATTAAACCTTGTAGCTTTTTGCCTGATCCTGAGGAAAATTTTACCCAACGTGTATCAGTCCGGTTACCATTTTCCTGAGGAGCAACATAATTATAAAATATATCATCGGTTTTAAAAGAAAACTCATCGACATATGCACCCAGTTTCCGATCACAATATGTTTCCCAAGGGCCATTTCCATAATATGTTGTATTAACCAAAGACCCAGATATCCCCATTGTCACTCCAAAACGGATTAGGTCGGGCAATGATTTGTCCATATCCAAATCGAATTGAACACCAATTTTACCATCGCTATATATTGAATAAATTGTTTGCAGATTAAATCCACCAGTTGTTTGGCTGACAATCACTTTTGCCAACGAATCACTATCATGATCAACTTTTGCGGAATTAACTTGAAGTGCATTGGGCAATTTTCCCCAAACCATCATCGAATTGTCAACATATTTACTATTATCTCCCCTAACATCGTTATCGATTGCCGGTCGGGTGAAGTTTGATTTTAGCGGAGCCATCAGTTGTTCAATATTATTCAACTTATAGGATGTCAATTCACCGTTTGTTTTCGAAACAAAAACTGAAAAACCTTTCCCGTTAATCTCAATTCCTTCTTGTGTTTCGTTAACAGCAAGCTTTTCGTTTGACGCAGACACATAAGGTTTTAACGGTTCACATTTTTTCATTAACAGCTGATCCTTGGCTAATTCAAAACCTTTTTTGCACCACAACCGGTCGGATTTTTCGTGGAGACTTAATCGCAGCCAGTATTCGGCTTCAGCTTTAAACTGAACGGCTTTATATGGGATCTTAATAACTGAAGATTCACCTGCAGCAATATCCTGATCTGGTAAAATTCCTGATTGTATAGTCGTACTGTTTTCAGCAAGTTCCCAACGAATCTCGTATTTATTCAGGTTTGAAAAAACAAATCTATTGATAATCCTGACTTTCCCATTTTTTACATCAAAAGGTTCAAAAGCTACCGGTTGAAATTCGTGCCTGCATTCCCATGCATGCGGGTTTGGGGTTCGGTCGGCTGCAAATACTCCGTTCAGACAGAAGTTTTCATCGTTTGGAATATCACCAAAATCACCGCCGTAAGCGAAGAATCTCTTCCCGCTTTCATGAGTTTTCAATATGCCCTGATCAATCATATCCCAGATAAAACCACCAATTAAATTGGGTCTTTTCCTGATTTCAGTCCAGTAATCGTGAAGGCCGCCAATGGAATTTCCCATGGCATGCAGATATTCGCACATTATAATCGGACGGGTAATATGGGCACTTTCCGACATACCAATCAAGGCGCTGAGATCGGGGTACATCCGACTTACAACATCTACATAATTGGGATCATCAGGATTGGCATAAACAGGCCATGAATTAACTGCGTAACCTGCATCCACTATATATTGCGGATCATTAGGATCACCCTGTGCTCCTTCATAATGAATAAACCTTGAAGGATCGTATTCTTTTACCCAAGCGGAGGCCGCAGCAAATGCAGGTCCGGTACCAGATTCATTGCCAAGCGACCAACCAATAATGCATGGATTGTTTTTATCACGTTCTACCATACGGAAAACACGGCTTAGTACCGGAGCAGTCCATGATGGTGTGAAGGGAATAAAACTTCCCAGATGATGACATTCGATATTTGCCTCATCAAGTACATAGATGCCATATTCGTTGCATAATTCGAGAAAATACGGATCATTGGGATAATGGGAAGTGCGTACTGCATTAAAATTGAATTGCTTCAACAATTCCACATCTTTCCGCATATCATCGTGGGTAAGCGCCTTGCCATTAATCATATTATGATCGTGACGATTAACACCCATGATTTTAACAACTCTCCCATTAATTAAAAGTTCATTCTTTTTACTGAATTCAACTTTCCGGAATCCAATCTGCTGACTTCGGGCTTCAACCACCTCTCCTTCAGGATTGATAACTGAAAGAACCAATTTGTATAAATAGGGATCTTCGCCTGACCACTTGTGCGGGCACCGGATTTTGGCTTCCATGAATGCAAATTTTGGCACATCGCGCGGAGGCCATTGTTCTTCGTATATAGCTTTTACCGATGCTGATAATCCACTGCTGAACACAGGAGCATTATTAGCATCAAAAAGTTGAGCAGTTACTTTCCATCCATCTAGCTTATCCGCATCTTTCATGACCCAAACTTTTGGCCTGATTTCCAGTTTGGCATCCTGAAAATTTTCATCGAGTTTGTTTTTTACATAAAAATCGTTCAATGCAATTTTGGGTTGAGCCAAAAGCATAACATCCCTATGGATTCCACTCAATCGCCACATATCCTGGTCTTCCAGATAGCTGCCATCGCTCCAACGGAAAACCTGCACTGCAACACGGTTATTCCCGGGTTTTATTATGTAGTTGGTAATATCGAACTCGGCAGCCAGACAGCTTCCCTGACTATAACCTACTTCCCTGCCATTTACCCAAATGTAAAATGCTGAGGTAACTCCTCCGAAATGAATAATCACAGACAGATCTTTCCAGTCTTCAGGAATTATAAAATCACGAAAATAACTTCCCACAGGATTATCGCGGTAGATTTTAGGTGGACGAGGTGGTTGCGGGCCCTTCCAATCAAATTTTATAGTTGTATCAAGAATATTTGGAGTAAACGGATAGATGATATTGCTGTAGATAGGCTGTCCATAGCCTTTTAGTTCCCAGTTCGACGGGACTTCAATATCATCCCATCCATTGCCTGCAAAATCACTTGCTATAAAATCTGTTGGCCGGTTTTCGACTTTTTCAACAAAGTTGAATTTCCAAATTCCGTTTAACGAAATCATACGCGATAACTCCCGGTTTCCGTTCAAGGCATCAGTTGCATTTTTGAAGGAATATGAAGGGACCCGAGCCTCCATTTTATTTTTCTCGAAAACATGCTTGTTTTCCCAATTGTTTTGAGCCAAAACAACCTTCACGATTGAAAAAAGAAACAATCCGATAAATATGAGTTTATTTTTCATTTGATTATTCTATCGCACCACTCTCCCAGAAGCAGAACCGCTCATCAGAGCTTCAACTTCGTCACGGGTTGAGTAGTTAAAATCACCTTTAATTGAATGTTTAAGACATGAAGCGGCAACAGCAAACTTCAATGCAGTTTGAGGATCACTCAATTCAGGTGTAATCATTGCAAATATCAATCCGCCTGCAAATGAGTCGCCACCACCAACGCGGTCGACAATGTTTTTAATTTCGTACGATTGATAATTGCCATCGGCATTGAGAGGTGCAAAATAAGCCTTTTCGGATTTGGCATCATACAGCATAGCTCCCCAGTTATTATGCGAAGCTGAATAGCTTTCGCGTAAAGTAATAGCTGCCTTGCTTACATTCGGGAATTGTTGAACAACCTGTTTTGCTACCTCAGGGTAACGCGATGTATCGAGCAAACCTGAATGCACATCGGTATTACCTGCTTTAATTCCTAATACGTCGTGGCAATCTTCCTCGTTTGCAATAACAACATCAATGTAAGGCAGAATACTACGCATGGTTTCCTGTGCCAGAGCACGAGACGATTTCAGTGAATTCCATTTCCACAATTTCCCACGGAAGTTCAAATCGATAGAAACCGATACCCCTTCTTCCTTGGCTTTTTGAGCAGCTTTAAGGGTAGCTTCGGCAGCATTTTTCGACAAAGCCGGAGTAATTCCACTCAGGTGCAACCATTGAGCATCTTTAAAAATGGCTTCCCAGTTGTACTGATCAGCAGGTGTATTTGCAATTACGGAATCTTCGCGGTCGTAAATTACATTACTCGGACGTTGATTCGCTCCTGTTTCAAGAAAATATAAACCCAAACGACCTTTATCGGTGCGCAATACATATTGGGTATCGATACCCACAGCGCGAACCGAATCCATTGTAGCATCGGCCAAAGCATGTTTCGGAAGAGCAGTTACAAACCGGGCCGATCCTCCAAAATTGCAAATAGAAGCAGCAACACTTGCTTCCGCACCGGCATAAGTCACTTCCAGGTTACGCGTTTGACGCAAACGCAAATTTTCAGGAGCGGCCATACGTCCCATTATTTCACCAAATGTTACAACTGGTTTCATTTTCAATTCAATATACGATTCAGTACAATAGATCTTAATAGTATTAATCTATTAAAACCTGGCTTTGTCTTTCAGTTTTTGATTTCTGTGATCAGATCACTTATTTCCCTGGCATTAGCTGTAATTTCATCCCAATTTTCACCTTGAATAAGCGGGCGTTTCGCAATCCATGAACCACCAATAGCTGTAATTAACGGCGATTCGAGATAAGAGCGGGCATTGTTCATGTTGCACCCTCCAAGCGGAATAAATTTTAATCCTAAATATTGATAGGGAGCTACTATATTTTCCAGATGATGCAGTCCTCCTGATGTTTCAGCAGGAAAATATTTCAGCACCCTGCACCCTTGTTCAACAGCTATTTCAATGTCAGTAGGAGTCATAATTCCTGGAGCAAAAGACAAACCATGTTTATAGGCTTCGGCAATTATCCTGGGATTACAACCCGGCGCTACCGCAAAATCGGCGCCGACATCGGCAACTGCTTTGACCTGATCAACTGTTAATACAGTACCAATACCGAGGATCATTTCCGGAACTTCCTTTTTAATTTTCAGTGCCGCATCAATGGCCACCGGTGTGCGAAGTGTCAGTTCGATGGCATTGACCCCTCCTGATAAAAGTGCTCTCGCTACAGGAACTGCGTGATTTAAATCATCAATGATCAGCACCGCTACAACACCGGTATCATCTATTTTTTTAATTATGCCAGGCGCCATAGCCCGTTGAGCAACAGGTTGCATATTTTAAACTCTTATTGTAATGCGTTTCTTTTCCAGATAATCATCTAAAGACAGGTAAGAACAATCATGCCCCAAACCACTTTCTTTTACTCCTCCATGAGGCAGATAAATTGCATATTTAAATCCATTTATATGAACCTCTCCGACTTCCAGCCCGGCTGAAAACTTTTGAATACGATTTACATCGTTGGTGTATATGTAGCTCGACAACCCAACTTCACAATCATTGGCTAAATCTAAAACTTCATCTTCTTCTTCGAAAGAATAAATGGCTGCAAGGGGACCAAAAATCTCTTCTCTGAAAATTGTCATTTTGTGCGTAACTCCGGAAAAAACAGTCGGTTCATAAAAAAACCCTTTCTCTTTATCTTTTGGGATCTTACCTCCGCATTCCAGCCTGGCACCTTCTGCTATTGTGGTTTCAGCTAACTTCATTATTCTGTCACGCGAACGCTTGTCGACCAATGGCCCCATGTCAATTTTAGAGTCGTTGCCAAAACCCAGCTGAAGGTTTCCAGCCTTTTTTACAAACAGTCCAACAAACTCTTTATAAATACTTTTATGTACAAAAATCCGGTTAGGAGAAACACAAATCTGACCACAGTTTCCAAATTTTAATGCTGCCATATCATTGACAGACTGGCTTAGGTTTGCATCGTTAAAAACAATTGCAGGAGCATTCCCTCCAAGTTCCATACTGAAATGTTTTATTGAAGTAGCAGCTTGTTGCATTGCCATTCTTCCAGAAACTGAGGAACCAATCATAGTAATTACACGTGGGATTTTGCTCGAAGATAATGTCAGGGCAAGTTCTTCGTTAGAGCCCGCTAATATATTTACAACCCCTTTGGGGAAGTTAATGCTTTCCAAAATCTCACCAATTAAATATGCCGAAAGCGGTGCATTTGCCGAAGGTTTCAAAATGAGAGTGCACCCTGCTGCCAGTGCCGGCCCAAGTTTAAATCCGAAATTCAGCAGCGGGAAATTCCATGCCAGATACCCAATTGCCACACCTGCAGGTTTTGCGATGATTTGATGAGCATGAGTCCCATCAGGATCTGGGATGATCTCATCTCTGCGATGCAACATTTCCTGCGGATACCATTCAAGGGCATTAACCACAGTTTCGTAATCTTCCAACGCCTGATTGTAGGTTTTTCCCATTTCGTACATCACCGATTCACGTATTTCATGCTCGCGTTTAATGACTGCATCGCGTAGCTTATCCATCCACATTTTGCGGGTGTTTATACTCATCTTGGACCACTTTTTGAAGGCAGCCTGGGCTGCTTCCAAAGCAAGTTCACCATCCTTTTTACCTCCCCAGGCAATTTCGGCTACTGCTTCTTCGGTGCCAGGACATATAACCTGTTTTCTTTCACCGGAAACTGCATCAAGCAATTCTCCGTCGATGTATAATTTTTTATATCCGAATTTCATAACTATTCTTTTAGTGTGTATTTAAGCAATGCCACTTCATTTAATTCAAAACCCAATCCTGGTTTATCGCTGATTTTAATCTCCCCGTTTTCTATTACCATTTCACTACTAGTAAGTTCTTCACGGAGTCCGTTTTCTGAACGGTCGTATTCAATATAATTTAATGGTGCCCGCAAACGTCCAGGCAAGACATCCAAATTGCATAAAAAGTGTAAGGCTGCTGAAATGGCGATTCCTGTACCCCAGGTATGCGGAACCACTTCGACACCATATACCGAAGCTATGGTAGCAATCCTTTTCGTTTCGGTAATGCCACCAGTAGCACAAATATCGGGTTGAATAATATCGACAGATTTGGATTGCATTAAAGTTTGAAATCCAAAACGAAGGTATTCGCACTCACCTCCGGCTATTGGGATGGTGGTTTTTGTTCTTAATTCAGCATATTGCTCGTAATATTCCGGTGAAATAGGTTCCTCGAACCAATAAATATTACAGGATTCCAGGGCTTTTGCCAGATGAACCGCCTCTCTTAAGTTATAGGCATGATTCGCATCAATCATCAGATCAATGTTGGGTCCTATTGCTTTACGTACTATATTTACATGTTCGATATCCTCCTCAATACTGAGGCCAACCTTCATTTTAACGGCTTTAAAGCCAAGATCGACATATAGTCTGGCCTCGTCAGTTAACTTATCACATAACTTCCCCTCGTTGGTAAAGTACATCCCTGATGCATAAGGAATAACGCTATCGCGTTTCTTTCCCCCAAGCAACAAATGAACCGGTTGCTCCAATATTTTTCCCTTTAAATCCCAAAGGGCCACATCAATGGCACTAATTGCCGAAACAAGAATGCCTCTTCGTGCATAGTCTAATGTACGACGATACATGGTACTCCAGATTGTCTCTGTCTCTAGCGGATTCAAGCCGATAATAAATTGTGATAAATGATTAATACCGGCACGAATTACTTTAGCGGGCCCATATCCTTCGCCCCAGCCAATATGTCCAGTATCGCTTGTCACTTTCACTATACATATTCGCCTTTCAGAATATTCCCATTGAGAAAAATAAAAGCTTTTGTTTAATTTATCTGAAAGTATGTAACTTTCGATCGATTTTATTTTCATTTACAAAAAATTTATTAAAAAAATGATGGTTGATTCTTTATTTATACAACACCATTGGAATAGCCCAAAACAATAGTTGCAACGATAAGTATTAAAAGACCAGCCAGCAACCAGGCAAAAGGTTTTGATGCTCCTTTCCACTCCTTATTAATATAAGCCCAAATATTGCTCACAATAAGTGAAACCCCGAGTAATATTGGCCAGCCAATTACCGGTCCCATATTTCCCATTAATGTAGCACCCTGACCATATATACCCAATGCTCCAAACCAAAATAAACCTGCAGCAATTGCCCAGGCATAAGCTTTACTTGATTTTGCGACTGAAAAAGAATTCCAGGTTTTGTTCTTGAAAAGTAATAAAATGGCGTATCCTGCATTCATGACATAAGCACCAATCAGCACAACAACCCAAATTGCCAGGCTGCTATTGCGTGCTATAACACCAGCTGCTTCTGCAGTCTGGCCTACCCGCTGTGCATTCACAAAACCAACATTTAACAGGGCCGACAACACACCACTTAAAATAGCAATGGTTAATCCTAACTTTAGGTTTATTGTTCCTTCCTTATCTTTTTGTGTGATTTTATCTCGTTGTATGCCTGCATAGGCAGTAATTGCTACACCAACAATCATAATAAGAACACCTGCGATGACATATGGGAATGCAGGCAAGCTGGTAGCGTCTTCTAATTGAAAGAATGGAATCAGACTGCCAACAGCAGAGCATATCCCCATTACAATTCCATAGGTAAGTGAAATACCTATATAAGGGATACTTTTACCAAACATGATTCCTCCAATACCCCAGAGAAAACCAAAAAGCATCCCGATCCAGATGGCTTGTGAAGGAGCAGCGGCAATTACTCCAAATAAATCGGGTACTACCAACAAGGCCCAAACCAATGGGAAAATTAACATGGCCACTGTAGCATGAACCAACCACCAGGCTTCCCACTTAAGGGGAGACATAAATTTCATACCAAGGCCAAATGATCCCTGAAAAATACTGGCTAATAAAACTAAAGCGAAAGGTATAAATGCAAATTCCATAGTAATACTTTTTTATAAAGAAAATAAGATATGGTGGGTTGTCATTGATGAAATTTACCTTTGTTTTGCATTATTTTACCCCTTTTACCTTTTAAAACAATTAGAACGAAAGGCTGGAAAAAACGCTCAAAATAACCACCTGAAACCAGAGCAAAATGGTATATTGCTGATTACGTTTTAATTAGGCATTCCAATCAGGAATCGAATTCTGATGCTTCAAAACAGCCTTCAGACAACTTGACCAATGTGCCAAAATAGTCAAACAAGGTACGTCATTATTTCATATAGAAAAGAAGTCTTTAAGCTATTTTTAGATAGTACTACCGTTATTTGATTGTTGAACCTACTACCTTAAGAAATATATTAGATTAATGGTTTGTTTATTTCGATAAAGTCGTTTAACTTTGATAAAATAAGTTCTTTGGACAATTAATTTACTCAGGTGAACCAATAGGTGAACACAAATTTCAGGAGCCTGTAAGTAAGTCATTATCAAGATATTGGAGAAGAGGTTCGAATCCCTATTTCTTAAGAAACTTCTTAAGAAATAATAGTAAAAATCCTTTCTATCAATTTTAAAAATTTATTGTCAATCTAACTTCTTAAGTAACATCTTAAGTTACAGTTATATTATTTATAGATTGGTAGACCGTTTCCTAAGATCTTTCTTAAGATCGATTATTTGATATAAATTTGGTTTCTTAAGAAACCTCTTACGAAGATTTATTAGAATCATAGCAAACATCTTATTAATTATGTCAGTACAGTACCACTTCTTAAGTGATTTCCTAAGAAACATCTTAAGAAACAACCAATTAAAAATCGGCAGCTTAAGAATATTATCCAACTTCTTGAAGTTCACTTAAGTTTTACTTCAGATGTACCTAGTTACATGTATGAAGAAATGGTTAACAATGAAATTAAGAATCTCTGGAGAAGATTTTACTCTGTATTAAATACATAATACTTCCACTTTATTTGTTGTATTATAATATTTGTTCTTAATAATGCTCATAATGTTTTTTTATACGAACAATATTTATTAGTTTTGCCATCATGAATAGAACTGGGAAAATTACAGTGGCCTTTTTTCTTAATAAAAACGTAAAACCTGATTTATCACATCCAATGTTTTCAGGAAGCGGAAGGTATCCACTTTATATTCAGGTCACCTATAATAGGAGAAACACTCAATTCCGTAGTTTTCACCGCCAAAGTTATACCAACCTTGAAGAAGCCTTTTTTAGCAAAGAAGATAATGAACATCGAAAATATGAAGAGTCCCTCATCAAGAAAGTTGTGGAATATGAAGTAAAACACCTTGGGAAAGACTTCCAGTTGAAGGGTTTAAATGACAGATACCGGAACTATAGTGAGTACATTTTCAATCCAATTGACAAATACTTTAGAGACATAATATACAATGCTATAGTAAAAACAAATTCTGAGTTTTTTGAAATCCTTGATCCATGGAAATTGCAGCAGGTTTCATTTCATATATATTACAAGGCTGCTTCAAATCTTATTAATGATCTTGAGAAAATACTCCCTTATGGTTTCTCAGAAGATATGAAGATGGGTCTAGAGTTTCTCAAATGGGCAGAAGCACAAGACGAACTTATAAAGTTAATAGATTGGCTCGATCACTCCGCAATTAATGCTTATGAATCATATTTAGTGAAGAAAAAGCACAATGAAATTCAAATTAAAACAATGATCGAATTTATAAATCGAGTTTTAAAAATTTCTGTGGGTTTGGTAGTATATTAATTTTTTTATATATTTGTTCTTATTTTGTTATTTATTATGCACTTTAATTTTAATTATGACAATTTTTAATGAGTACAAAAGAAAACCAAATTTCAAAAAATGGGTTTGTCCATTCGATGGAAAGGCTATAAATAGCCGCGGGGCTCCGGCTTATCTAAGAAACAAGTACAATGTGCCCTGGAATAAAGAATTCTTAAATAATCCACATCTATTATGGTCAATAGATGATTGGCGAAGTAAAGATGAACTCTACATCAAAATCAGAGGTATGTTCCCGATCCATAAAGAAAATGATGAACTAATAGACAAAATATGTGAGAGGCTATTCTTATTAACTTACAGAATTAGACGGGCTATTGAGAATAAAGATATTTCGACTAACGAGTTACACGGGGTTGACCGTAGTTTCAAAATACATTCAGGCACAGGGCATTGGTAAGCTGTTAGACAGATTGTTTTCAACCGTAAAACAAAATGCAACGAAGTTCAGCATTTTAACGGGGGATAAAACCGCTACCACCTACCGTTAAAAACCACTACCACTGATAAAATTCCTTAATAAATCGTTACATTTTCGATTGAATGGAATATTTCAATCATGTCGATAACAATCACCTGCCGTCACTGT
>Ga0307377_10001438_pt1 | contig 30056 bp, 24 predicted proteins | sample TR3MG_FD_202535 | JGI IMG/M metagenome (GOLD analysis project Ga0307377, IMG submission 202535) | Soil microbial communities from Risofladan, Vaasa, Finland - TR-3 | ecosystem: Environmental > Terrestrial > Soil > Coastal area > Acid sulfate soil | place: Finland: Risofladan, Vaasa | collected... | reverse complement strand
GGCGCTCGGGTCGCTCCTCAGCGTTGCCCTATCCTCCCTTGTGGTAAAGCACGGTTAGTATAGCATAAATACCTTTTGATTGGAATTCCAAAAACCCAAATTGTCCTTGACAAGGGGTACACATTATCTTACCCCAATGCACGCTCCAAAATTTCATTGAGTCTCTTTACCATACCCCGGGGATCAACAATAAGCCCCGCAGCAATTTGTGCGTTCTCGAAAATTTGCTCAGCAGCAATCTTCGCAAAGGTGTCCTCATTTTTCCGTGCTTCGTCTAAACGTTTAATCATATGATGTGAAGCGTTAATTTCCAAAACACTGGGTCCTGCGTCGTTCATATCTTTATTCATGAGTTGCATCATCCGCTGCATACTATTTGTCCCATACGGGCTGAGAACAACCGCAGGACTGTCTACCAAGCGCTTTGATTCCCGTACTTCTGTCACTTTACTGCCTAAGACCTCTCGGAACCAGCCCGTCAAAACCTCTACCTCTTCTTCTGATAAGGCAAGTTCACTTCTATCTTTCTGTTCATTACCTAAATCCAAATCAGATTGATCGGCAGAAATGAGTTTCTTGCCTTCATATTCTCCGATCGCACCAAAGATGTAGTCGTCAATTGCGGCATAGGTATAGATCACTTCATAGCCTTTGTCCCTGAATACTTCCAGATACGGACCAGACTCGATCCCCTCTCGCGTTGGACCGTTGACATAATAGATTGCTGTTTGGTCTTCTTTCATACGACCAACGTAATCCGCTAAAGAAATCGATTCCCCCGACAAGGTATTGGACGATTCAAATTGTAAAAGTTTGACGAGTTCTTTACGATGAGTGAAGTCATTTGCTGCCCCCTCTTTAATGAAGAAGTTAAATTTTCCCCAGAACTCTTTATACTTCTCCGGCTCTGAAGTCGCTTGACCATCTAGGAATTTAAGAAAACGGCTTGTGACTACTTTGTTAAGCTTGCTAACCAAAGCACTGTCCTGCATGGTCTCCCGAGAAATATTAAGCGGCAGCTCCTCGCTGTCCATAACTCCTCTTAAAAAGCGCAACCACTCAGGCAATACAAGCGGGGATTTTTCTTGGATTAATACTTTTTTGCAATAAAGGTTTACCCCAGGGTCTGTTCGCCCAAAGCCAAATTGCTCAAGGTTCTCCTTGGGAACAAATAATAAGGTGTTAATATTTATTGGAGCATCTGATGAGAAATGCAGGCGAAAAAGCGGTTCATCATGAGCATTCGCAATGAACTTATAAAATTCGTCGTACTCTTCATCCGTGATCTCATTTTTGTTTTTAATCCAAAGGGCATCAACTGTATTTACTTTCTGACCATTGACGATAATAGGGTAGGGTACAAAACTAGAATATTGTTTAATGACTCGTTGGACAGCTTCTTCCTTGGCAAAATCGTAAGCATCCTCTTTTAAATGGAGAACCATCTTCGTACCCCTACTTAGGTCTTCTCCTTGAGTAATCGTATAACTCCCTACGCCGTCTGATTCCCAGACAAAGCATTCACCCTCCATTTGATGGGAGCGAGTATATAAAGTCACTTTATCCGCGACCATAAAGGCCGAGTAAAACCCAACCCCAAATTGTCCGATCAGGTTAAGATCCTTTTGATCTCCCTTGGCGCTCAGATGTTTGATAAATTCTTTGGAGCCAGAATGAGCAATGGTCCCTAAATTCTCAACCAGATCTTCTTTAGTCATCCCTATTCCGGAATCTGTGATGGTCAGGGTATGGGCGTTATCATCCGTATCGATATAGATTTCTAATGGCAAATCCTTGTCTTTAACCTCTGGACCTGTAAGTTGCGTGTAATGTAGTTTCTCCAAAGCGTCTGCCGCATTGGAAATGAGCTCCCTCAAAAAAATCTCGCGCTCCGTGTAGAGTGAGTGGATGACAATATCCAGCAATTGTCGAATCTCTGTTTGGAATTCCTTTGTTTCTACTACTGTACTCATTATTTACCTCCATCGTTTATCTAAGTATTAGTTTTGGACACCGATTTAGTAGAGCCCATAATCCTTAGTTTAATCAAATTTTGCCAAAAGTGCAAAGTCTTTTTACTCAAAGTTGCTTGCTCTAGCTTTAGTGCAGCAATTAAGTTAAGTTAAGTTATCTTATTACCTAGTAAGTATATCCTGAAGACAGGCCTCGAACTGTTGATCATCTTCTGACCTTCTCTTTTTTGGCCCTTTAGTTCTGCCGCCACCCCGTCGGAACTTTGCTTTAGCCTCACGTTCCTCCAGTAAAAATTCAATATTATTTGTACTAAACTCTCTCCCGTCAGGATTTAAACACCTAACCCCTTTTCCCAACAGCATAGCCGCCAGGCCCCAATCCTGCGTCACTCCTACATCTCCCGCCTGAGCTAGATTCATTACCCGGATATCCGCCTCTTGCGATGCATTTCCTACCACCACGTGATGGTCCGATTCAATAATATGATTAAAACTTGCTACCGTCCAAACTGGTAGAGCATAATCACGACCCACCCTTAGACAAATCTGTAAAACAGCCCTCGGACAAGCGTCGGCATCCACGATAATTTTCATTCGCATCCCTCATTTCTCGTCAGTGTCTTGGCCCGCTCGCACACGTTTCATTGCTATTCGCTTGGTGACGAAGCTAAAATGCAAAACATCTAGGCTTTCTGCATGTGGACCGTTGCCATAAATCTATTGACTTTTCTTTACTTGTCTACTATCATAAACTGCAAGTTGTATATTTCATAAACCTAAAACTTAATTATGCTTATCGGTGCCTCTTAGGAGGAGAATAGGGAATCGGGTGTAAGTCCCGAGCGGTCCCGCCACTGTAAAAGGAGAGCTACTGTCATAGCCACTGGTCCTTACGGACTGGGAAGGGACAGTACGTGATGATCCTAAGCCAGGAGACCTGCCAATAAGTAACTCCCCAAACGACGAATTTGGAAGGAGGTGCCGTATTCTGAGACAATGGTAAAGTCCTCAGCTTTTTAAAGCTGGGGACTTTTTATTTCTCTACGGACCAAGACCGTATCCTAATCCACTTAACCCGTCCCTACCCTCAATATTTTGAAATATTAGTTTGTGTGACAGCGATAAAAAAAGCAAATAGGAGTGATGAATCGATGGCAACTACAACAACCTCTTACGCGGATAAAGTTCTAAAAATAGAACCTTACGGCATTGAAGCCATTCCCCTCAAAGAACGACACGGTAAGGCAAGCCAAGTCTTCACCTTTTGGTTCTCTGCCAATCTTAATGTCCTGACCTGGTTTACTGGTGCCTTAGGAATCCTGTTAGGTCTTTCCTTTATCGAAACAGTTGGAGCAATTCTTATTGGTAATGTCTTTGGTACCTTTTTCTTAGCCATTACTTCCAGCCAAGGCCCACGTCATGGCCTGCCCCAGATTGCAGCCAGTGGTCACGTCTTTGGAAAACTCGGCCTCAAACTTTTCGGACCTATAAATTGGCTGAGTAATGTCGGTTGGTTTGCTGTTGATATAATTTTAGGTGTAGTCGCTCTGCAAAAGATATTGAACATTTCTTATCTAAGCGGTTTGCTCCTGCTGGGAACTTTAACGATCATTGTAGCGGTTATTGGCCATAATTTCATACACCGTTTTGCCCAGATCATGGCATTCGTTCTCGGCACTTTCTTCTTGGTTATGAGTTTTCGAATCGTTCCCCAACTTTCCGCAGCTAGTCTATGGGCACCCTCGCAGTTAAGCTCTGGTGAGCGTTTCCCTCTGATTGCACTAGTTGCCGCCGCCGTTTTCGCCTATCAAATTGCGTTCTGTACAGTAAGTTCTGATTATAGCCGCTACCTTTACCCTTCGACTTCTCCAAAAAAGATCGCAGTTCTAACCTTCTTCGGAAGTGCGTTAGCAGGAATCTGGCTAGAGGTTCTTGGGGCAGCTGTCACCAGTTTGAATCCCCAAGCAGATCCAATTACACTGATTGTACAACTAATGGGATTCTTGGCTGTTCCATCCATGCTAACCATCGCTTTGAGTACCATACCCATCAATGTACTGGCCATTTACAGTGGCGGCATGTCCCTCTTAGCCGCAGGAATTCCCTTACGGCGTTGGGTTTCAGCTTTACTGACGGGTGGTTTAGGAATCCTACTAATATCTTCAGGCAGTGGGGCTTTCGCCGATACTTATAAGAATTTCCTGCTCTTACTCTCTTATTGGATTACCCCCTGGTTAGGTATTCTCTTAAGTTCTCACACATTTAGTGAGCACCCAGTCGCTATAACTCCTCGTCAGGCTATGAGCATTTACCTGCTTGCTCTACTGCTCTCAATTCCTTTTATGGCATCTACGCTGTATACGGGTTACATTGCCAGATCCTTTCTGGGCGGAGCCGATGCCAGTTACCTGATTGGCCTAGTCGTGAGCGTCTTGGGAGTACGCTGGTTGGGACGTAGGCATTAAGGTATTTCCTTTAGTCCACCATCAGTCTGCATCACTTTATTTTCCTTAAGGAGTTTCCCAACTGCTCTTTTGAAGGCAGCTTTGCTCAAATGTAGACGACTTTGAATTTCAAGGGGGCTGCTTTTATCATTAAGCGCCAGAAAGCCTTCGTGGTTCTTAATCCCTTGAAGGATTTTCAAGGTGTCGTTATCCATTTGGATATAGGAAAGTTCTCTTGGCGATAAATCAAGCTTGCCATCTTCTCTTACCCTGATAACCCGTGCCTCAACTTGATCGCCCTCTCGCAACTCACTAAAATACTCATTGACAGGAATGAGCCCCATATACTTATTATCTACAGCTATAAAAGCTCCGATATCAAGGTTCACTGTATAAACAGTTCCTACTACTTTGTCATTCTTCTGATAGGGAGATTCTGCCGATAGATACTCATAAATTTCTGTTGTAGCGCTCAATCTCTGACTCTTATCCAAGTAGACCTTTACCAAATACCCTTTACCCACTTGAATTGGAAATTTTTGTTCATGAAATGGTAAGAACAAACCTCTCTCCAAACCTATATCCAAAAAGGCACCGATCTGAGTCTTTGCTGTGACCTCTAGATAGGCTAATTCTCCTAATTGAGCCAATGGTTTTTTCCTTGTGGCAATTAACCTTTCCTGGGAATCCCGATAAACAAATACCTCTATCTCGTCTCCCTCTTTAGCACCCTCTGGTAATTGCTTTACTGGCAGAAGGATATTGTCGTGCCGAATGCCTGTGCCTGCATCTAAATAGGCACCGATGGAGGTGAAATTAGCAATTTTAAGGTTTTGAATTTTCCCTATCTCAATCATATAAAAGATCTCCTTTCTCAATTGTCCATAGTTGTAGGCTTGCCCGTGGATACTAAATCCATGCTTATTCTGTTGCTATATTATTATATACGTGAGTGAGCCTATGGCAAACTATTTAGTGTCGATTATGAAGATAAACGAAACAAAACCGCCCTTTTTGTAATGGCGGTTTTGTTTAAACCCTTTTATCGATGATAACGGTATCAGTATGTGCTATTTTCGGAGCCAACGATCTAGAGCAAATTTATTGGTTTCACGGTTTAAGTCGGCTAGACTTGTTGTCAAAGGAATATCCTTCGGACAGGCACGAACACAGTTTTGAGAATTACCACAATCTGCAATTCCACCTTCATCGAGTAAAGGTGCCAACCGTTCGTGTTTGTTCATTTCCCCGGTAGGGTGGGCATTAAAGAGACGGACTTGTGAAATAGCAGAGGGTCCAATAAATTTAGAGCGTGAATTAACTTGCGGGCAAGCTTCCATACAGCATCCGCAGGTCATACACTTAGACAATTCGTAGGCCCACTGGCGCTTCACTTCTGGCATACGCGGCCCGGGTCCCAAATTATAAGTACCATCAATTGGAATCCAAGCACGGACTGTTTTCAGGTGATCGAACATGATTTGCCTGTCAACCATGAGATCTCGTACCAACGGAAATTTCGTCAGTGGTTCAAGCACAATCGGTTGTGCCAGTTGGTCTATTAGCGCAGAGCAAGCTTGTTTCCCTTGTCCATTAATATTCATAGTACAAGCTCCACAAACTTCCTCCAGACAGTTACATTCCCAAACCACGGGGGTCGTCTTCTTCCCTGCAGCGGTTACCGGGTTTTTCTGAATCTCCATCAGACAAGAAATAACATTCAATTTTTCTCGATAGGGAATATCAAACTCTTCCCAACGACTTGGCTTATCTGGGCCGTCTTGACGACGAATTTTAAAGCGAATTGTTTTTTGTTCAGCCATCTTAAATACACCTCCTGCTTCTCTATATTAATAGTGGCGCGGACGCGGTGGAATCAAGGATACGTCAACGTCTTCATAGCTGAGCTCTGGGCCACTGGAGGTCCAATTGGCTATGGTTGTTTTTAAGAAGTTCACATCATCTCGCTCCGGATACTCCGGTTTATAATGTCCACCCCGGCTCTCATTGCGGCGTAAGGCTCCCAAGGTAATGACTCTTGCCAGTTCCAACATGTTCCACAGTTGACGGATGAACGTTCCTTCTTGAGTTCCCCATTCAACGTTATCGCTTCTACCAATATTATGCCAACGTTTCATAAGTTCCTGCAGTACACCGTCGGTTTCCGCCAGTTTATTGTTGTAGCGTACGACGGTCACGTTCAGAGTCATAATATCGCCGAGTTCTTTGTGGAGAAGGTAGGGGTTTTCTGTCCCTTTCATAGCCATGATCTTCGTCCATTGCTCATCTCGAAGTTTCTTCTCTATCATAAAGACTGGCTCATTGCCACTTGGGGTTTGAAGCTTGTTTTTCTTAATGTATTCCATCACTTTGGGTCCAGCGACCATTCCCCCATAAATTGCCGAAAGCAACGAGTTCGCTCCAAGGCGGTTTGCCCCATGGTATTGGTATTCGCATTCTCCAGCAGCAAAAAGTCCTGGAATATTCGTCATTTGGTCGTAATCGACCCAGAGTCCACCCATGGAATAGTGAACAGCAGGGAAAATTCGCATTGGGACTTTCTTCGGATCATCACCCACGAACTTTTCATAGATTTCCAGGATTCCACCAAGCTTACGTTGTAAAATCTCCGAATCTATATGCGACAAATCGAGGTAAACCATGTTCTCCCCATTAAGCCCAAGACCTTGGTCAAAGACAACTTCATAAATAGCACGAGTCGCAATATCGCGAGGAACCAGGTTTCCATAGTCTGGAAACATTTCCTCAAGAAAATACCAAGGTTTTCCTTCTTTATAGGTCCAGACTCGTCCGCCTTCTCCGCGGGCTGATTCGGACATCAGCCTGAGCTTGTCATCGCCCGGGATAGCGGTGGGGTGGATCTGGATGAACTCTCCATTGGCATATTTTACGCCTTGTTGATATAACGCTGATGTAGCGCTCCCCGTACAAATCGTCGAGTTTGTGCTTTTGCCAAAGACCGCGCCCGGCCCGCCAGTTGCTATAATCACGGCGTCCGCAGCAAACGACTTAATGCTCATATTCCGAAGGTCTTGAGCGACAATCCCTTTACACGTTCCTTCATCGAGCACAGTAGAGAGCAATTCCCACTGTTCAAATTTTTGTACCATGCCTTCAACTTCATAACGCCGAACCTGCTCATCGAGTGCATAGAGAAGTTGCTGGCCGGTTGTGGCCCCTGCAAAGGCTGTTCTATTAAATTTGGTCCCTCCAAAACGGCGGAAATCGAGTAACCCTTCCGGCGTACGGCTAAACATTACGCCCATCCGATCCATCAAGTGAATAATTCCTGGTGCCTCATCACACATGGCTTTCACGGGCGGTTGATTGGCCAGAAAATCCCCACCATAGACTGTATCATCAAAATGAAGCCACGTAGAGTCCCCTTCTCCTTTGGTATTAACTGCTCCGTTAATGCCTCCCTGAGCGCAAACCGAGTGTGAACGTTTAACTGGTACTAAAGAAAATAAGTCGACGTGCGTACCGGCTTCGGCCATCTTGATTGTTGCCATTAGCCCCGCTAAGCCGCCTCCCACTACGATGACTTTACTCATCCCCTTGACCCTCCTAAAATCTTTGTTCTCATTGTGAATACCGTTTTCTGTCTATTTTTCAGTCGTAACTTTGCCACTAATGCTGATTCTCCTTCTACTTTAGGAAGGCTGAAATATCTGCTAAACCGATCACCGATAGGAGTATGAAAACAGCCGTCAATGTATACAACCACACTTTTTGGGAATGTGGTCCAATAGCAATACCCCAGGTGATAGCAAAAGCCCATAAACCGTTGACAAAATGGAAAATCGCAAACAACAGGCCCAAAGTATAGAAGATCAATCCCAGGGGTTGACTCAGAAATCCTGAGAGTGCTGCAAAACTTGCCTCGCCAAAACGCAGAAGGTAAACGTGAGTAATAATAAAGATCACTGTATACAGACCAGAAATTCGTTGGATGATATAGAACCAGTTCCGGGCGTACTTATATCTCAAAACATTGCTTTGTCCAGTATAAACCACCCAAGTTCCATATATGGCGTGAATGGCAATCGGAATAAATATGACAACAAGCTCAATGATAAAAATCCCCGGAAAACTCCGCATCGTACCGATAACTTTGTCATACATCTCTGGCCCCCCACGGGCGGTTAGATTAAGAAACATGTGAAAGGTCAAAAATAGGCCGATGGGCACTAGTCCTAATAAAGAATGGACTCTACGAATCAAAAAATGATAAGGCTTTTGTGTCGTACTCATAAATCTCGGGTCCTCCCTTTCAACCTCTTATTGGCATACATGAAATTCTGGTCTAGTACAATGTGAAACGTATTTGTTTACAGCCACCTCCGTAGTAATAAGTTATAGACTATAACATTTTCCCAAGTGCTTATCAAATATAGAATATGCAAGTTGTATGCCAACTGAAGTTAAATAGACTATACTTTCAGACGTTATTTACATAAAAATGTATATCCCTATAAACAGTCGGTTTCAGCCAATTAAACATAAACATAAGGATCGAAAATTTGAAAATGACTCTCTATAAATTCGATCTTCTAATGTTAACTATTTATACTTTTTAGAATTTAGTCGTTAGAATATTCTAATTAATAGAATATACATTTGAACCTCATTCTCGGTTAAGACATTGTTCTCAATTTATTATAAAGCGTGGCCAAGGATATCTTTAAGGCTTTGGCGGCTTGCTTCTTTCCATCGACTGAGTCGCCATATCTGTTCAAGGCTAAGCGGATCATTTGCTTTTCCATTTGATCGATGGGCATAATTTCTCCGATCACCTGTTCTTGTTGCAAAGGTGTCTGTGAATTCACGAGAGTGAGCATAGATTTATGGCTAATTATTTCTTCTTCCGCAGTGACCATGGCGCGTTCCAGGACATTCTGAAGTTCCCGTATGTTGCCAGGCCAGTCATAATGCATTAACAGTTCTTCTGCTTGGCTTGTTAAGCCCATCACGTGCTTACCAAATTTACGATTAAATTTGACAATGAGAGAATGAACATGAGCTGGGATGTCCTCTTTGTGTTTGCGTAGTGGTGGCAAGCGCAATTCAAGAACATTGAGCCGGTAATAGAGATCTTCGCGAAAATCGCCTTGTTTGGCCATCTCAAGCAAATTGCGGTTGGTAGCTGCAATTACGCGAACATCCACCTTGATGGTCTGGGTTCCTCCAACTCGTTCGAATTCCATTTCCTGTAATACGCGCAGAAGTTTGGCCTGCAAATAGGGGTTCATATCTCCTATCTCATCTAAGAAAATAGTTCCTCCATTTGCCAACTCCATTTTTCCGTGCTTTGTTTTCAATGCTCCCGTGAAGGCTCCCTTTTCATGCCCGAAAAATTCACTTTCGAGTAACGTCTCCGGAATTGCTGCACAGTTCACCTTAATAAAAGGCTTGTCCAAACGCAAGCTTGCGCCATGGATGGCATGTGCGAATAATTCCTTTCCTGTACCTGATTCTCCGGTTATGAGAATGGTCGAGTTACTTTTCGCGGCTTTACGTGCTAAATCCAAAGCACTTTCAAATTCAGGATGACTTCCGATCAGGTCATCAAATGTATATGTACTAGTGGAGATTTGATTGATACGACTTTGCAAATCATCAATCACTTGATTAGATGCTTTCAACTGTTCCATCAACTTATAAATGTCCGTTAGTGGCTGAAACACCACGACTGCGCCTTCCATTTTCCCGTCAACGACAATAGGAGATGCATTTGAGATCACATCCACACTCGTGCCTCCAACCAGAGCCCTGTGAGCGAACACGGGTTCATGTGTCCGGAGAGACCTCGCCAGAGCACCATTGGGAGAAACATCAAAAATATTGTGTCCAATCCGCTGACTCGCCGGAATTGAAGTAACACGACTAAAAGACGGATTGACATATTTAATGTTTCCGTCAATCCCTGCCACTTCAATGGCTTCCTGAACAGAGTTCAAAACGGTATCGAGTTCTCCTTTTAAGCGTTTTATACCCGCCAGCTTTTCTTTTTCCTCTAGGATATACATCATAAGGTTTGCGCCTTGTGCTTCAACCATTGCGCTGGACTTTGCTTTGTTTCGTTCTAAGTGTTCTTGTACATCAGTGTTACCTGTCGCTTCAATAATTACATCGAGATTTGGAGTCTTTAGAAATGCCTCCAAGGTCACGCAGGTCGTCACACCGTCCAGCCTTGCCATCTCCATCCCAGAATTCTTTTCCAAAAGATCACAGACCACACTGATCTCAATATGGTCAATACTTCGTAGCGTTTTATAAACTGCCGAACCCCCTTGTCCCATGCCCACAATACCTACTCGTACCTTCACCTCCACTATTTAACCCTCCTAGCAAAATTTCCATTCTCCTAATCTTCTGCATTTGATATTTATTATTACTAATTATTAGAATATTCGTGGTTAGTTGGCTGATTTCCTTTACAAATATATAATTATTAGAAATTTATTTAATATACGTAAAACTTCTGGTACGCTGACCATAGATGGTGAGAAGGGACCTTCCAGTAAGTAAAAAAAACCCCGTCTGTCGAACCGGGGTTAATCCAAAGATTAAATGCCAGGAATTCGATGTTCGGGGTTTGAATATATATTTCACACTTAGTCTCAAGATAAGTTCAACTAAACTCTGATGGAGAATACTCCATGGAGCAAGTATTTTAAAAATAAAATACCAAAAGATAAAGCATGGAGATAAAAACGGAAAGCAACATCAATGGAAACGCTGTTTTCATAAAGGATACGAACCCAATGCGGATTCCATTTTTCTCAGCCATACCCGCGACAATGACATTCGCCGAAGCGCCAATGAGCGTTCCATTCCCTCCTAGACACGCCCCCAAGGATAATGCCCACCAGAGGGGTTCTAACCCGATCTGAGAAATTCCTCCTAGACTGCCCATTTGGTGTATCAGTGGGATCATTGTGGCCACAAATGGAATGTTATCCACAAAGGCGGAGGCAATAGCGGAAAACCATAATATTAACATCCCTGTCAGTGTAAAATTACCAGCAGTTGCAGTAATTGCCCATTGTGCCATGCTGTTGATTAAGCCTGTCTCAATCAGACCACCGACTACAATGAAAAGCCCAATAAAAAAGAAGATGGTCGGCCATTCTACCGTTAATAAGATTTCTTCAGGTTCCTCTTTGGTTATGAACATCAAGAGGACCGCCCCGGATAAAGCAATCGTCGCTGACTCCAAATGCATGGATTGATGTAAGAAAAAGCCGATTAATATCAGACCGAGGACGAACAGGCTCTTTTTCAAAAGAGCATAATCTTTAATCGCTTGAATAGGATCAAACTTCATGAGTTCTACTTTAAGATCATCTGATACTTGGAGTTTGCGTTTGTATAAAAAGTAAAAGACAGCCATTGTTGCGACATGAATGATTAGAATCACAGGAACTAAATTCACTGCAAAATCCATAAATCCTAAATGAGTTTGACTTCCGATCATAATATTCGGAGGGTCCCCAATCAAAGTAGCCGTACCGCCAATATTACTAGAAAATATGATGCTTATTAAAAAGGGCATTGGGTCGAGATCGAGTTTGTCTGTTACGCTAAAGACTATCGGGACAATCAGTAAAACCGTTGTGACATTATCAAGCAACGCAGAAAGCATGGCGGTGACTGTCGCCAAGGCAATCAGGATCCGAATCGGTTCCCCCTTAGCCACCCTGACAGCCTTTAATCCTAGATACTCAAAGACTCCTGTTCGTCGTGTAATACCGACGACAATCATCATACCGACAAGTAGTCCTAACGTATTCCAATCAATATGTTCGATCGCCTTTTCTTGGGCTAATACCCCCAAAAGAATGAGTAGCATCCCCCCGAGCAAGGCGGCTATAGCCCGATGTACCCTTTCAGAGAGTATTAAAACATAAACAATGACAAATATAATAATAGCAATAGTAGCGTGCATTTTCGTTTCTCCTTTGTTACATTCTTTTATCTAATTGTTAGTGAATCCCTTTCCTGCTCACAGAGGAAAGGGATACTAGAGTCTAACCTTGTATTTGTTAATTGGTCTGCCAACAGAACCATACCTAGTCTCTAAGTATATTTCCCCATTAATCTCTAAATATTCTAGGTATCGGCGAGCAGTAACCCTAGCCAGCCCTACCCCTTCTGCCACTTCTTCAGCTGAAAGATATAATCGATTCTCCTTGAGATAATTGAAAACTTTTTGTAACGTAATCTCACGTAACCCCTTAGGCAATCCTTCTCGGTTACGATTAAATTCGAGTTCGCCCATTGTCTGAATCTTAATTAGACGGTCTAAATCCTCCTGATTCATCTCACCTCGATCACGCAACTGTTCAGTGTAAGACTGGTAATTATTCAGCGCTGCCTGAATTCTCTCAAATTTAAAAGGTTTTATGATATAATCAACAACCCCGTACCGTAAGACATCTTGCACCGTTGTAACATCTTGAGCTGCAGTAATCATAATTACATCCGATGGTATGCCTTGGCGTCGAATCTCCTTTAGAACTTCAATCCCATTTAGATCCGGAAGATAAATATCTAGGATGACCAGGCGTGGTCTTAAAGACTGAATTATATTAATAGCGTCTTGACCCGTTCTGGCCGTGCTTTTAATACTAAATCCTTCGATTCGTTTGATAAATCCCTCATTCACAGCCATGACCATCGGATCATCTTCAACCAGCACCATGTCAATATGATTCATTTTCTAACCCATCTCTCTGTTGAAGCATATTGCATAATCTATTTACTCCCCTTTACTCCCCTTTTAATGTCAAAATTATATAAGTAGCTAATTCGACAATTTATCGATAATTCCTTCTAACCCTTTAAATAACTTAGACAATAATTAAATTCGTAAAATACTGACTAATAAAATTTTCCTTGCCAGTTGGCTTATTAAGTGATAAATTAATAGCATATTGTAATGGAGCAATGGCGCTTCTTGAAGATTAGAAAATAATCTTTAAGGGGGGCCTTTTTGTTTCTTTTAGTGAAATAAATTTTGAAGACATGAAAGGGGAAAATAATAGTGAAAATTTTTGGAGAGAACGTTTTCAATGACGCTGTAATGAGAGAACGTTTACCGAAAGCAACCTACAAATCCGTGCGTAAGACGATTGAAGAGGGACTTCCGCTTGATCCCTATGTCGCTGAAATCGTAGCCAACGCCATGAAAGATTGGGCGATTGAAAAGGGAGCAACTCATTTTACCCACTGGTTCCAGCCTCTGACTGGAATCACCGCTGAGAAGCATGATTCCTTTATCTCCCCTACGAAACATGGCCTCGTGGTTATGGAATTTTCCGGTAAGGAACTGATTCAAGGTGAACCCGATGCTTCCTCCTTTCCCAGTGGTGGAATTCGCGCCACTTTTGAAGCGAGAGGCTATACAGCATGGGACTGCACCTCCCCTGCGTTTCTGAAAGAAGATGCTGACTTTTTAACTTTATGTATCCCCACAGCTTTCTGCTCTTATACCGGGGAAGCGCTAGACAAAAAAACTCCGCTTCTTCGCTCAATGCAGACGCTCTCCAAACAAGCCTTGCGCATCTTACGACTCTTCGGCAATACATCAGCTACCAATGTCTCTAGCACAGTTGGAGCTGAGCAAGAGTATTTTCTGGTGGACAAGAAGTTCTTCGACAAACGCATGGACCTCATGCTCACCGGTCGAACACTGTTTGGAGCCATGCCTCCTAAGGGCCAGGAACTAGAAGATCATTACTTCGGAAGCCTTAAAGCACGAGTAGCTGCCTTTATGCATGAATTAAATTTAGAATTATGGAAGCTCGGTGTTCTAGCTAAGACCCAGCATAACGAAGTGGCTCCTGGGCAGTTTGAGCTAGCGCCAATATTTGGAACAACAAATATTGCCACCGACCACAACCAACTTGTCATGGACAGTATGAAAAAAGTGGCCCTTCGGCATGATATGGTTTGTTTACTTCATGAAAAACCCTTTGCAGGCGTTAACGGTTCTGGTAAACATAACAATTGGTCTATGTCGACAAACGATGGGCATAACCTCCTCGACCCCGGCCATACGCCTCACGAAAATTTGCAATTCCTTACGATAGTATGTGCAGTGGTTAAAGCTGTTGATGATTATGCTGAGTTACTACGTGTTTCAGCCGCTAACCCTGGTAATGACCACCGTCTCGGTGCCAACGAAGCACCACCAGCCATTATCTCCATTTTCCTCGGTGACCAGCTCACCGATATTTTTGCACAACTACAAAACGGAGGACTCAACCGCTCCCTACAAGGGGAGAAATTGGCCAGCGGAGTTGAAACTCTGCCCGCTTTCCGTAAGGATTCAACGGATCGCAATCGCACCTCTCCCTTCGCTTTTACCGGAAATAAATTTGAATTTAGGATGGTTGCTTCCTCACAATCCATCTCCGGACCCAACGTAGTACTCAATCTAATTATTGCTGAGGTCCTTTCTCAATTCGCTGCTCGTCTAGAACAAGCAACTGACTTCAATCAAGCCCTTCAAGAACTCCTTAAAGAAACCGCCACGAATCACAAACGGATCCTCTTTGACGGCAACGGGTACTCTGCGGAGTGGGTTGAAGAAGCCACTAAACGCGGACTTCCTAATATCTCCTCAACAGTAGATGCTGCACTTGTTCTCATTCGCGAGTCCACGGTCGACTTGTATGAAAAACATAAAGTATTGAACCGAACCGAGCTAGAATCTCGTTATGAAATCAACTTAGAGCAGTATTCCAAACAGATTAACATTGAGGCCCTAACCATGATCGATATGGCCCAACATCAGATTATCCCAGCAGCTGTCAAATATTCCACCCAGCTGGCGAATTCCATCAATGCTATTAAATCTGCTTCCAGCTCTGCAGATGTATCGGTTCAAGAAGACCTCATAAATAATCTCTGTTCGACCCTAGTTTCCTTCAAAAGAAATTTTAACACGCTTGAAAAAGTCATAAAAGTAGCCAGCGCTATGACAAACGGCGCCTATGAGCACGGCGTTTACTATCGAGATGTCGTTTTCAAAGCCATGGAAGCCCTCCGGATTGATGGAGATAAACTGGAAACAATCATTGACGCTGACCTTTGGCCGCTTCCCACATATGCACAAATGTTATTTATGCTTTAATAATTTGGTTACTTCTCCATTGAGTAAGTTTTCTTGCTTACCGTAACTTAACTTCAATCAAAACAAACCCCAGTTGTAATACAACCGGGGTTTGTGTATAGTAGAATTATTTTTTAATTTCCGGAAGCTTACTCTCAGGTCGCTTGATTCCTAAGATGGGAGCCGAATGGTCCTTTCCTAAGAAGAAATTAGACCAAGAGGAAGTCTGGTAGAAATCCCAATTGGCGGGTGGTACCGGGGGAACATCTAACGATGCTTCTTCTCCATATTTTTTGAGTCTCGCATAAGCTCTGACCCAGACACATTTCTTCTCTTTAGGATAAACCTCACACCAACCATCTAAACTCCCGCCACAAGCCCCATTGCGTTGATTTTTAGGACATTGGGACATAGGGCAAAGGTACGCCAAATCCAACATGGCACAATCACCGCAATCCTTGCAATCCAGCATTACTACTTTGGCCAGATGCTCTATTGCGTGCAGTCCCTTTTCAGTTTTTTTCTTACCTTCCGCAGCACGATACATCCCGCGCATCATAGGGAATAATTTCTTGTTGGGTGTGAACAAGAGACCATGCATCCCCCTCATCATCGAATACATCGCACCAGCTGGGGCATCTAAGGGGAGATTGGAACGATTTGTGGGTCGATCTGTATTTAAACCAGTTTTCTCATCTTTTTCAAAGTAGTAAAAGCCATTAGTTTGAGGATAATCAAATTCCTTAACTAGGTCTTGCCAGTTCTGGCTAAGTTCCTCCCCTTTATCAAGAATATACTCTAATTGTTCGTATTTAAGGTTATGCCCGCCGATATGAACTCCGGCACAGCCTATGCCTTTCAAAATCGCGTACAATTTGGCCGCTCTCAACATCCTCTGACCAACCCCTTTATCCGGGGCACTTTTTTCCGTATTGAGTTCTGCCAAAAGTTTGTCTGTGACTACACAACCAGGCAACTTGTTCTGATTCATGACATTTGCCGCTCCATATGGGAGAACATAAATGTTACCCACAACCGGAATATCAAGTTTATTAACCTTTAAAAACTGTATGACTTCGTGGCATTTCCTAGCGTCATACCCGAGCTGCGTGACGATAAATTGTGCGCCGCCTTCAATTTTCTTTTTCAACTTATAGTACTGAACCATCAGCTCGGCCTCCGTGGACTTGAATGGAGAAACAGCGGCTCCTGCGAAAAAGTCACTAGGCTGGTTATGTGTCGAACCCTTGAAGCCCGGAATTTCCAATCCCTTATTCATTTCTGTTATGAGCTGTAATGTATTAGAGGGGTCGAGATCAAAAACCGGTTTGGGGCGTCCTTTAAACCCAGAAACCGTATAGTCTCCTGTCATCACTAAGAGATTACGAACTTTTGCACGATCTAAAGCATACAATTGACTTTCCATCTGATTGCGGTTTTTATCTTTACATGTGAAATGTACTAATGGCTCAATCCCCATTTTGAGGATTTCCATTCCCAAATAATCTGCGAGCATTGCTGGATTACCCCCAGGGTTATCAGTGATGGTGAGCGCATGGACCCTGCCGCCTTTAGCTGCTTGTTCTGCAGAGGCGATAGCAGCTTCTTGGGCCTTTTCGGTTGCGCCTCGCCCCGGTACGAGCTCCCACGTTACAGATAGAGTGTTTTTGTCGAGCAATGACTCTTTGAACTTGTTTTCCATTCCCTAGTTCCTCTCCCTTTTCAGCCATTATTTGTGGATATTATTTTCAACGCTATTATCATTATAACCCTTATTGGACAATAATTTAAGCGATATTTTTAGTTTTCACACAACATTCAATCAGCTCAACCGTTCGAGGTACATACTCTCCATGAAATAGTTGGAGAATGTGCTCTATCTTTCCGATTTGCACTACAGTATTATTATTCGCTATGTCCTCCTATTCTTCCTTCTTTATCCTACTTAGCTTAGTAAGTCTGCAAATCTTCTGGGGTATTGACAAGATAACATCTTTAAAGTTTTTAACCGCTCACAATGGTCCCCCCGTTTATGTGAAGCATCTGTCCTGACATATAGGAGGAATCCTCGGAAGCCAAAAAGACGTAGGCTGGGGCTAACTCTTTGGGTTGACCCGCTCGTTTCATAGGTGTCGTACTACCAAAGGTCGCGACATGATCCGCTTGAAAGGAGGCTGGGATCAAAGGCGTCCAGATCGGACCAGGAGCGACTCCGTTGACACGAATCCCTAGTTTACAAAGAGACTCAGAAAGTGAACGGGTAAAGGAAACGACTGCCCCTTTCGTCGCCGAATAATCGATCAGTTGATCATGCCCCTCATACGCCGTGATCGATGCCGTATTGATAATCACACTCCCCGATTTAAGATGGGGTAACGCAGCTTTGGTTAAGAAAAAGTAACTAAAAATGTTGGTACGAAAGGTCCTTTCGAGCTGGGCAGCCGTCACATCAAGCAAACTATTCTGTGGGTGTTGTTCTCCTGCATTATTGACAAGAATATCAATTTTTCCAAAAACCTTAATCGTCTGATTGATAATTTCCTGACAAAATACTTCATCGCCAATATCTCCAGCTACTACTAAGCATCGCTGCCCCAATTGTTCTATGCGTGCTTTCGTTTCATTCGCATCGTCATGTTCATTCAAATGGGCTATCACAACATCGGCCCCTTCTTTAGCATAAACGATGGACACAGCACGACCTATCCCACTATCTCCTCCACTGATTATTGCGACTTTTCCTTTTAACTTTGCACTTCCCAAATAAGCTCCGTCTTCGGCAACAGGTTTGGGATTCATTAAAGATTCAAAGCCCGGTTGTTGTTCTTGGTGTTGGGCTGGAAATGTAGGTATAGTAGTTTTAGCCTGAGTCATTTGCATCACGCCCTTCCGTAATTAGTGAAAATTCTGCATCCTTTCAAACGTTCCTTACTGATTAAAATGACCATTTTCACGTTTTGTACTCATTATATTTATCTCGATACTCTTCACACTTTTCAACAATAAAAAGCCCGTGAACTTCACGTTATATGGAGTTCACGGGCTTTTTTATGACAACAAGTTTTTAAGGGGATGAATCTTAATGTTACGTGTTTAGTCCTTTCGTTTTTTTTGCGAAAGCCAAAATTCCACCTAAAGCAACGGAGAGAAAAGCCGCAGCCAAAACACGATATTCTGCAGGTAGTAAGAAAGTCATCGTGTGTGCAGGAATCCAGAAAAATGGGATCGTTTTAAGCACTACAAAACGAACATACCCATCCCAGTCAATGTGTTTTATAACCTCAGAAAGTTTAACTTTTAAGATCCGGCTAAGTTTACCTTCCCCAAGATCAATATACGTATCCGTAATCCGATGAAACGCCATGAAGGTTGGGGCAAACAATAAATTTAAAAGTGAACTAGTAAAGAAGGCAAATCCTAGATTTCCTCCTAGAGATGGTAATAACCCTTTCTTTATGCTCCCTGCCACCCCTCCGGCGTATAGATCAAATACAAGAACAATCGTCATCCCCAAAAAGCCCCAGATCAAGCCCTTGTAAAACAGCCCCTTCGGCTTCTTCCAGTCTCCTTGGACCAACCGCAAGGCCAATAATTCTCCCATTGTGGCAAGTAAGGCGAATTTTACAAATCCCATTATATAGGGATGTGTTACTGTCGCCGCCATAATTACGGAATGTGTGTACGGTAGAATAAGGAGCATAAACACCACGATGATACCGAGAAGCCAAATTAGATCGTATTTTTTCATACAAATCCCCCCTCAAGTCAAGCCTCTGACTTAATCATCTCAACCTTTTCCAGTTAAATGCCATAATTAATCTTTAGTATGGCAGGAACGCCTCATCCATTCCTGATAGGAGCTAACTAGGCGTTCGTTAATCGTCCATGACTCCCAAACTACTCTTCTTCCTTTTTGAAAGCAATTCCGTAAGCACTCATTTTATTTAAAATGGTTGTGCCGGAAACTCCCAGTGTTTTGCCCGCTTTACGGGAAGAAGGATGTTTATCCAGCACGGTTAATAAGATCTGTTTTTCCACTTCATTGACAATCGTCTTTAACGGAGTCCACTCGGCTGCAAAAGGAATTTTAAAATGCAAAACACCTATCCCTTTTTCTCCGCCACTTCTGATTTCCGGACTTGAATATTCACGCCTGACTGTAATTTTCGAATCGTCATGTTCTTCTAAGAAATTCTTAGTTCGTTCCTCTTCGCTGACGAACCTCTGAGTAGACATCAAGTCTTTTTTTATGGCATCCTTCGTTAAACTTTCGGGTAGGGACGCTTGAGCGACAAAGGTTTCCTGAAACTTAGCCTCCTGTCGAATTGGCAACTTATCTTCCCCACCATCTGTGGATGACATGTTTTTCCAACTATAGAAATCTTCCAGCTTCATCTCGCCGATACCCAGAACATTAATGATACGTTCCAGAACGTTTTCCAATTGCCTGATATTTCCGGGCCACTCCTGTTTCATTAAAAACTCAATACTTTCTTTGGTCAGGCAGATTTCCGGACGGTTAAGCCTCACGCAAATCTTGCGAATAAGGAATTGCGCGATGAGCGGGATATCCTCCCTGCGTTCGCGCAAAGGCAAGATCCAGATTGGAAAGACATTCAGGCGATAATAAAGATCCTCCCTGAATTCTTCCTTATGAATCATCTCTTCTAAATTGCGGTTCGTGGCCGAAAGAATCCGAACGTCGACCGGAATTTCTTTACCACCGCCGACTCTGCGAATGGCACCTTCCTGCAGTACGCGCAATAACTTGACCTGAACCTGGGGAGAAATTTCTCCTATTTCATCCAGAAATAACGTTCCCCCATTGGCTTGCTCAAACAGACCTTTTTTTCCGCCCTTTGAAGCTCCAGTAAAAGCGCCTTCAACATAACCGAAAAGCTCGCTTTCCAGGAGCGAATCGGGTAAAGCCCCGCAGTTGATAGCGATGAATGGGCTTTGGGTCAGGTTGCTCTCCATATGTATCGCTCGGGCAAACAACTCTTTACCTGTTCCGCTTTCACCACGCAATAAGATCGTCGAATTTCCTTTTGCCACGGCTTTGGCTGTCTCAACAATCCTGTTCATGGCTGAACTTTGATGGACAATATCCTCAAAAGTTGTTAACCGTTTCTTGCCGCCAACCTTGGATACCATTTCCTCAACCTGGCGAAAGTCATTGACCGTGGCTACTGCGCCAATAATTTGGCCCTCTTCATTGGTGATCGGTAAACCGCTGGTTAGAAAGTGGATCATTCTGTTATCTCTTTGGATTAATACCTCTTTCAGGCTGTAAGGTTGCCCTGTCTTAAGTGTGTTTAAAATCGGAGTCTTGGTTTGAAAGACGTCATCTATCGGGTGACCGATGACTTCCTCTTTGGTGCAATAAAAAATTTGGCAGGCCACTTCATTAAGATGAGTAATGCCCCCCCCTTTATTGACGGCAATGATACCTTCACTGACAGAGTTTAATATAGCATGCAGCTCATATTCCCTTTGTTCACACAACAGGTAATCTTTAATGGTTACTGTCTTAGCCCCCTGAATCGTTATCAATTCGTTCATTAAAGCTTGCAAATGTTCCTTGGCCGTTTGGCACTTAATCATCATACTTTCGTTTGATGTGGCCTCCATGCCGACCAGATTTATGCGGCGATTCTTAAAAATTTCGAAAATCTCGTATGCTAAGCCTAAACGATCAACAAAATCAATTTGAAGGACATACTCCTGAACGCGTATCTCCATCTTCCATTCACCTCCTTCTGGGCGCATCCAGCCAAAGCTAAAGTTCTCTGATTCAACTATAATGTCGCTAATGCTTATTCTTATATATATATACATACAAAATATACACTATTTCATCCTATTATCCAAAAAAACTACTCCGATATGCCAAAAAAGTGGTCCCTCTTTTTTGATAAGGACCACTTTTATGGACATAACTCCAACTCGATCAGTTACTTAAGCTCTTGTGCAAATTCCATTCCTGCTCTCAGTGCATTCCTATTAAGCTCTGCTAACTCCGGTTTCTTACCTGCCAACTCCATGAGAACGCTTTCCAGCAAATCATCGGGCACAGAAGGAGTTATTGCCTGCATAACTCCCAGCATGACAATATTAGCTACTTTCTTTTCTCCCATTTCATGCGCAATTTCATTCACCGGGACACGCACAATCCGGATATCCTCTCTTCCCGGTAGTTCTGATACCAAGGAAGAATTTACATAGAGCGTACCTCCAGGAACCACACTATCGATAAACTTATGATAAGAAGCCTCATTCATTACGATTGCGATATCCGGTTTTCCCACCGTAGGAGAACCGATTCTTTTACTTGAAATAATGACGGAGCAGTTTGCCGTCCCTCCCCGCATTTCCGGGCCGTAAGCAGGGATCCACGTCACCTTTTTCTTTCCAATCATCCCTGCTTGAGCCATTACTTTTCCGATAAACAACACACCTTGGCCGCCAAACCCAGCAAATTTAAATTTAGTCATCGCTGAACTCATACTGCATCTCCCCCTTCGGTTGCAGTAACTTTCAGTTCTCCAAGGGCAAAGTGCGGTTTCATCTTAGTTTGCAACCATTCTAAAGCTTCAACTGGGTTAACCCCCCAGTTCGTCGGACAGGTCGAGAGAATACTAACAAAGGAATACCCCAAGCCGTCCAGCTGAACTTGGAACGCTTTTCGGAGAGCTTTCTTGGCTTCTTTGATCTCCTGGGGGCTATCGACAGAAACAGAGGCCACATAGACCGCTCCTTCTACCTGTGTCAAAATTTTAGGGAGATCCAGCGGAAAACCCATGGTCTCTGCATCCCTACCATAGGGCGAGGTCGAGGTTCTTTGCCCTATCAGAGAGGTTGGAGCCATTTGCCCGCCTGTCATCCCATAAATTGCATTATTGACAAAAATAGAGGTTATTCTTTCGCCGCGAGCCGCAGCAGATATGGTTTCGGCCAGCCCAATCGAGGCTCCATCCCCGTCTCCCTGATAAGTAAACACGAAACGGTCTGGACGCGCGCGTTTTGCGCCTGTCGCGACCGCTACAGCTCGCCCATGTGCTGCACCGATCATATCACACACAAAGTAGTTTTCACAGAATCCTGAACACCCAACGGGAGCAACCCCAATCGTGTTTTCAATTAAGTTCATCTCTTCCAAAAGTTCACCGATCAAGCGATGGATTATCCCATGTGTGCAGCCTGGACAATAATGGAAGGGACGATCAGTTAGCCCTGTTGTTTTAGTTAAAATAGCTTTCATACCTGTTCCCCTCCTAAAAACTGCGCTTTAAACGCAGCAACCACTTCTTCAGGCTCCGGCGTCATACCGCCCTGGCGACCATGAAAGCAAACCGGGGCTTTGCCGTTCACAACGAGCCTAACATCCTCTACCATTTGTCCGGCACTCAGTTCTATACTCATCCAGCCCTTGATTTGATTTAATCGTGCTGCCAACCCTTTTTCGGGAAACGGCCAAAGAGTTACTGGACGATAAAGCCCAACTTTAATTCCTTCTTCTCTAAGCATGTCAACAGCAGTTTCCGTGATCCTAGAGCTGGTTCCGAAAGCTACAAAAGCGTACTCTGCATCCTCCATTTCATACTCTACAAAGCGCTGTTCAGTTTCTTTGATCTTCGACATCTTGTCGCCCCAACGAATATTTTCTGATTCCCCTAACTCTGGAGTGAGGTAATAGCTGATCACGTTATTTTTAGGGCGTCCCTCTGCTCCGCTAGCCGCCCAGGTTTTTGGTTCTAGCTTGCGTCCTTCAAACGGTGGGAACTCCACAGGTTCCATCATTTGTCCTAGAATTCCATCCACTGCAATAATCACCAAATTACGATAGCAATCTGCTAAATCAAAGGACTCTTTGGTCAAATCCACCATTTCCTGCACTGAGGATGGAGCAAGAACTATGGCGTGGTAATCTCCATGACCACCGCCTTTAGTTAATTGGAAATAGTCCGCTTGAGTAGGCCCTAACCCGCCAAGTCCTGGGCCACCACGCATAACATCGACGATCACGCAGGGGATCTCGGCTGCGAAAAGAAACGACAGTCCTTCTTGCATCAAACTAAATCCCGGGCTAGACGTTCCAGTCATCACTCTTTCTCCCACTGCACCAGCTCCATAAACCATATTAATCGCAGCTACTTCACTCTCCGCTTGAAGATAAGTTCCACCTGCTACTTTCATCTTCTTGGCCATATATTCTGGGATTTCTGTTGACGGAGTGATCGGGTACCCGTAGAACAAACGACATCCGGCTTGAATCGCAGCTTCCGCGATTGCTTCATTTCCCTTCATTAATAATGTCATACCAAATTCACTCTCCCTTCTGCTCACGATAAACTTCTAAAACTAAATCCGGACAAATCAAAGCACAAAAGGCACACGCGATGCACTGGGTTTGGTCCTTCATTTCAACGGTATAATATCCCTTGCTATTAGCAACCTCCCCAATACTTAAAATCTTTTTCGGGCAAATGTGTACACAGAGTCCGCAGCTTTTGCAGCGTTCCGAGTTAATCTTAACGAGATTTTTCATCTCTTTATTCCCTCCTCTATATCCTAATGAAGCTTGACAGGGCTTTTCCAGCCAAGGTTAAGATACCGCTCAACAGGTAACCACTCTGGTTCCCACAGTAGTCCTACTCTTTCAGCCCATTTTGGGTTAACTCCACTGGTTACCCAGGGTAATTCGCTCTGTCCCACAAGAGATTGCATAAGTTTTTCGGATTTTTGCCAATCCTTTAGTGTCGTCCAGTCAATTAGATTTGAATTATTGATCCAACCATGGACTTTAAGATGAGATTTTCGTTCCATTTCCAGTCTAAGTCTCTCTATTTCTTCAATCGTACTACTGAATGGACGAAAAACGTTCACGACTTGGAGAACCCCCACATCGACGGCTTCAAGTAAATTATGATATCTTCCCACAATCGTTGCGCCAGTTTCATTTCCTCCAACATCGAGCACGACGTGCCTAGTTGTATCCCGTAGGGCACCATCAATTTGTGGCGGTAGAGATGGATTTTCTGCGAAAGCCAAATCCCCTTCTGGGCGAATAACTTCAACCCCTTCGTGTTCCAAAATCTCAGCTATTTCACGCAAACGGAAATAGGGATTAATAAGATCAAGATCCACCAGCGCCACAGGTTTCCCTTCCCTCGCCCATTTTAAAGCCAAACTAATGGCTAGTTGAGTTTTACCGGCGCCATACCCCCCAACCAAAACCAGTACACGTCGATCCAGTAAATTTGCTCTCACCATATTTATGACTCTCGACTCAGAGCAGCCATTGTCAATGCCATAAACTTGCTCCTCGGAGTATCATTTCTTGACGTCAAGACAATGGGAACCTGCGCCCCAAGCAAGATCCCCGCCATTGTCGCCCCTGCAAAGTAAACCATAGATTTTCCTAAAACGTTCCCTACTTCAATACTGGGAACCAAAAACAGATCAACCTCTCCATTGATCCGACTGGAAATCCCCTTGTGTTTCAAGGCAGCAGCGCTCACTGCTCCATCGAGAGCCAACGGACCTTCCACGATCGCACCCGGAAATTCTCCCGCTAGACTCATCTCAGCAAGGGCCTGGGCATCCATTGTCGCCGGCATTTTCAGATTCGCCACTTCGTTCGCAGTTAACACAATCACATTGACCGAATCCATCCCAATACCCTTCAAATATAATAAACTGTTCTCCAGAATTTCCTTCTTCTGCGCTAAGTTCGGAGCAATATTCATCCCCCCGTCAGTCACGAACAGAATACGGGAATATCCGGGAACTTGAAATGCAGCTAAGTGACTGAGTAATCTTCCAGTTCGCAATCCCCGAGCAGGTCTCAATACCGCCCGCAAAAAGTCTGCACTGTTGAGTAGTCCTTTCATCAAGAAATGCGCTTGACCATCAACTACGGTGTCTACAGCCTTATGCGCAGCTGCCTCAGGGCTAGGTTCATGGATCAGCTCCGCTCCATTTAAGCTGAACCCTATTTCTTCGGAAAACCGCTTAATTTCTAAAACATCGCCGATGAGAATTGGGGTAATCAGCCCTTCTTTTTCTGCTAGCTTGATGGCTTCCAATACTTCTTTATCTGCTGCTGCAGCCACGGCAACCTTTGCCCGGCCCAAGCTCTTCGCCCTGTCGAGTAAAGATTCAAATCCGCTAAATCGCATACATTTACACCCCATTTTTATCCGATGGCTAACTGCCGCTAAGATTTCCACGTCTTAAGTGGGAGAAAAGTTCAAGCGAACTCGCTTCGCTAAGGTGTTCAGTGGGGGTCTCTACCCTCCCCCACTGTATTAGAAGGTATTATAATGAATTTTGCCAATTTCAGCTCCCACTTATACAAGTGGGAGGCTTCTTCTGGCACTTGTTAAAACCATGCTATGCTTCGTAAGTTAACGCTTTTTCTTCTCCACAGAGGACTCTTAAGGCTCCCAGTGCTAATGCCTCCATTTCTTCCTCTCCAGGGACCACCAAAACAGGAGAAATAAAAGATACCCGTCGAGTGATTTCTTGGGTAATATATTCGGAATGAGCGAGCCCTCCGGTTAAAACGATGTGATCTACCTCTCCAGCTAGCACAGTGGCCATGGCACCGATTTCCTTGGCAACTTGATAGCAGAGACCTTCTAATACAAGCTTAGCACGCAGATCTCCTGCGTTCATCCGTTCTTCAGCAACTCGGCCATCTTTTGTTCCAAGGTAAGCGAATAGACCCCCTTCTTTATTAATTTTAGTGATTACGTCTTTCTCAGAATACTTTCCAGAATAGCAAAGTTTAACCAGTTGATAAGCAGGCAATGTGCCACAACGTTCTATCGAAAAAGGGCCCTCGTTATTGGCGTTGTTCACATCAATCATTTTTCCTTTGCGGTGTGGAGCTACAGAAATTCCCCCACCTAAGTGAGCGATAATCAAGTTTAGATCCTGATATGTTTTCCCCATCTCACGGGCCACCTTTCGGGCGACTGCCTTCATGTTCAATGCGTGAGACTGGCTTAAACGAGATAATTCTGGAAGCCCGGAAAGTCGTGCTACAGGCTCCATTTCGTCCACTGAGGTAGGGTCCACGATATAAACAGGGACATTGATGCTCCGTCCCAAATGAAACGCAATTATTCCGCCTAAATTGGAAGCATGTTCGCCACCAGGTGCATTATGCAAGATGCGGACAAGATCTTCATTAACCAAGTAGGTGCCTCCCACTAGGGGCTTTAGTAAGCCGCCCCGTCCAACTATCCCATCAAAACACTCTAATGGCGTCCCTTTTTCTTCGAGAATTTTTAAGATAATTGCAATTCTATACTTATATTGATCTCCCACACAGTCAAAAGCGTTGATTTCACTGGCAGGGTGGTCAATAACTTGTTTCCAGAGACAAGTTTCATTCTCATAGGCAGCGATTTTTGTCGACGTCGAACCTGGATTAATGGCGAGTATTTTCAAATTCATTCCCCTTATCATAACATAATTTTATGTGTGCGGCCTAACGTTAAGCAGATCTGAGCCTTAATTCGTATACTTACGCTTGATCCGCCCAATCGTCTCGATTCTGCTCTCAATCATCCTGTCTGCAGCCTTATATGTCGGCAAATTCTCTTGCTTCGAAGTTGCATAGACTTGGAGAAGAATGTCGTAAATTAAGCTAGCATTATTAAAAGCACGTTCTTTATTATATCCCTTTAACTCATCCGCTACTTGAATCAAGCCACCGGCATTAGCAATATAATCCGGTGCGTAAAGAATTCCCATTTCTTGAAGCGCATCTCCATGACGAGGCTCAGCTAGTTGGTTATTGGCTGCACCGCAAATCGCTTTGCATTTCAACTGAGGAATTGTCTGATCATTCAGGATGGCCCCTAAAGCATTAGGTGAAAAAATATCACATTCTACTCCATAAATCTCATCAGATGAAACCACTATGACATCAGGGTACTCTTTTTTTACCCTGCGAACACTTTCCTCGTCTACATCCGCCACTATAAGCTTCGCACCCTCTTCATGGAGACGCCCGAGTAAATTATAACCCACTTTACCCAACCCTTGAACCGCAATCGTTAAATTCTTCATAGAGTCACTACCAAACGCTTCATACGCAGTGGCCTTAACTCCTCGCCAAACACCAAAAGCAGTGATAATGGCTGAGTTTCCACTGCCACCGTACTCTTCCGGTAGCCCAACCAAGTACTTAGATTGTTTGGCCGCAGAAACAAAATCCATACCAACGGTCCCTACATCAGTTCCAGTATAAAAACGACCTTTTAAAGTTTCAATATAAGTACCAAGCGCTTGGAATAATTCATCCGATTTATCTTTGCGGGGATCCCCGATGATCACCGTTTTTCCCCCGCCATTGGGCACCCCAGCTACAGCACATTTGTAGGTCATACCACGAGAAAGACGTAAAGCATCATTCAATGCCGTTTGCTCTGTTTCATAGTTCCACATCCTGCAACCGCCCAAGGCAGGCCCTAAAGTTGTGTCATGAATTGCAACGATGGCTTTTAATCCCGTCGCCTTATCATAATTAAAAATAACTTGCTCATGGCCATACTTCTCCATCTGCTCGAAAACGCCATCAATAGTTTGATCTTTCTTATCTGCCATGATCTTCCCCTCTTCTTGATTTGATTCGTATCGTTTGAGCTAATTATTGCAATATTTATGCCAAGGCCATTCGAAATGAAAATACCGATTACTTGTCACTATTAATTGATTTACATAAAATAATGCCAATATATCTTTGCAAAATGCAAAGATAAGTTGGCATTATGTATACCATTCTTATCAATTCTCGCATCCATGGCAAGTGCATTTCTTTGTTTAAGTCGCCACGACACGCCGAGCACCAAGATACCGTGCTGCCCAATAGGAGTTTGTCATGTCATCGTAAGATACACCACCATTGGACGAATTGATCATAGTGTTATTTCCGACATAGATTCCAACATGGGAAGCACCTCTAGAGTATGTGTGAAAAAACACTAAGTCACCTGGACGCAATTCCGATCGTGAGACGGAAACTCCATTGTTAAACTGCTGCTCCGAAGTTCGATTCAACGATATGCCACTATTTCGATAAACGTATTGGACATACCCTGAACAGTCGAACCCAGGAAACGGGGTCGTGCCTCCCCAGACATATCTTGTGCCTAAAAACTGAGCCGCAAAACTAAGAATCTGTTGGGCTCCACCTGTAACTTTGACAGTTCCAACAACCCCTCCTATGTCTTTTGTTCCACGAGAAATTGTTGCATTAGAACTGTTTCCTTTTGCGGCATTTGCTGCTTCAATTGCTTGCTGTTGAAGTAATTGTTGTATTCGGTTAATATTTGATTGACCAGCCAAAGAAGAATTAAGCATTGCTCTTTCATCTGTGCTTAATTGAGCAAGAACGGTTTGTTGCTTGTCCAGTGTTTGTTGCACGGCTTGCTGTGTTTGTGCATTAGCCATTATCGAGGCTTGAATTGTATTCTGATTCTGTTTTATTAGTTCTTTTTGATTACTCATGGTTTCGTTTAACGCGACAATATTCTTTTGAAGCTTGCTATAACTACCTACGATCATCTGAATCTTGTCCGCACGATCAATAAAGTCAGATAAACTATTGGCCTCGAATAACACAGCCAAATAGGTTGTTACTCCTTCTTCATAATTATTTTTTAAGAATTGTCCTAACGCTTTAATATATTCCTGTCGCTGATTCTCAAGTTTTTTCTGCTCTTCTTCCAATCCAGCCAGGTGTTTTTGATCCTCAGTCAATATTACTTGTTCTCTCTCTATACTATTATTCAAGGCCTGAACAGATTGCTTTAATGTCAAAACCTGTGTCGTTACACCCGCCACTTTATTTTTCTGTGCCTTCAACGCCCCATTTAACTGATTGACTTGTTGCTTAGATTGATTCAGCTGTTGCTGTAAATCATCGGCTCGTACAGGAATCACTGAAGATACTAAAAGAATCGCTCCTATGATTGTGGCTAAGGTTGTCTTATGTAGAAAACCTATCCTTTTCATTCAATAAACCCCTCAACTGCTCTTTTGTGTAAGAATTCGCCATAAATGTCGAAACTCCTTGTTTGACAAGCACAAAAATAATTTGCAATGCGTACCAAGAGATTTTGCAATAAATTAAAAAAGAAAGTGAAAGGCACCCCCGTCATTGAAGGGTGCCTGATCACTTGGATTTATCATGAAAACGCGGGCATAAGTATTATCGGCCCTGGAGGTCTTAACTTCCGTGTTCGAGATACGAAAGTCGGATGAGACTTTCGCCACACTGCGACTCATAACGAAGACTCCAGCAGTGTGGATCGAACGGGTGGAACCCCGGTCCTTCGGTCCTATCTTACACCTTATAACCTGCATTCCCGCGATTATGTAACGAGGAAACCTTAATAAAACCAGCAAATATAAGGGTTTTAGCCATAATATACTTTCTTTAAACCTCGTTATATGTTATAATAGTGTAACGAGGAATGG
>Ga0307377_10001435_pt1 | contig 30074 bp, 27 predicted proteins | sample TR3MG_FD_202535 | JGI IMG/M metagenome (GOLD analysis project Ga0307377, IMG submission 202535) | Soil microbial communities from Risofladan, Vaasa, Finland - TR-3 | ecosystem: Environmental > Terrestrial > Soil > Coastal area > Acid sulfate soil | place: Finland: Risofladan, Vaasa | collected... | reverse complement strand
AGCGCATGTCGGAAAGCGACTGGTACGACGTGATCAACACCAACCTGAACAGCGTGTTCAACGTCACGCGCCAGGTGGTCGAAGGCATGACCGACCGCGGCTGGGGCAGGATCATCAACGTATCCTCGGTCAACGCGCTGAAGGGCCAGTTCGGCCAGACCAACTATTCGGCGGCCAAGGCCGGCATGCATGGGTTTTCCAAGGCGCTGGCGCAGGAAGTGGTGCGCAAGGGCGTAACCGTGAACACAATTTCGCCCGGCTATGTCGCGACCGAAATGGTGATGGCGATTCGCGCCGAAGTGCGCGAGCAGATCGTGGCCACGATCCCGATGGGACGGCTGGCGCAGCCGGACGAGGTCGCCGGCCTGGTCGCGTATCTGGCCTCCGATGACGCCGGCTATATCACCGGCGCCAACATATCCATCAACGGCGGCCTGCACATGGCATGAAGGCATTGCGGTATGAGCGCATCGTTTGTGATGGGCGTCAATTCGATGCCATAATCACCCGCTACGATGAGCGGAAGCGGTCGCGGACCGCAACGACAGAGGAGAAATCATCGTGACCATCGTTCCGAAAAGGATCGCGCTCATCACCGGCGGCATGGGGGGGCTGGGCGAATCGATCAGCACCAAAATGCACGACGCCGGCTTTCGCGTCGTGATAACGCATTCGCCTGGAAACCAGAAAGTCACAAGTTGGAATGCGGATATGAAGGCGCGCGGCTACGATTTTCATCCGGTACCTGTGGACGTGGCGGACTTCGATTCCTGCCAGGCCTGCGTGGCCAAGATCCATGCGAATGTCGGTCCGGTGGAGATCCTGGTCAACAACGCCGGTATCACGCGCGACATGACCTTCAAGAGGATGGGCAAGCCCGATTGGGATGCGGTAATGCGGACCAACCTCGACAGCGTATTCAATATGACCAAGCCGGTGTGCGACGGCATGGTCGACCGCGGCTGGGGGCGCATCATCAATGTATCGTCGGTGAATGGCTCCAAAGGCGCGTTCGGCCAGACCAACTATTCCGCGGCCAAGGCCGGTATGCACGGTTTCACCAAGGCGCTGGCGCTGGAAGTCGCGAAGAAGGGCGTCACCGTGAACACCATCTCGCCCGGGTACATCGGCACCAAGATGGTGACGGCGATCCCCAAGGAGATTCTCGACAGCAAGATCATTCCGCAGATTCCGGTGGGGCGACTCGGCAAACCCGAGGAAGTGGCCGGGCTGATCATCTACCTGTGCTCGGAAGAGGCGGCTTTCGTGACCGGCGCCAACATCGCCATCAACGGCGGCCAGCACATGCAATGATCAGGCGCATGTCGACGAATTGTCATTCCAAGTGAAACGAGAAGCCTGCTACTCCGGATCGACAAATGGCTGGTGCCGCGGGGCGGGGCGTCGCGGAGGGATCTGTGCTACGCTGAAAGCGACAGCCCCGCCCGGTCTTGGCGGGGCTTGCGTTTGGGAAGGCGGGAAGCTTACTTCTTGCCGCTTTTGAACATACCGGCCGTGGCGGCCTTGATGCTTGCCTCGGACAAATCGGCGAACTGCTTGGTGGCGCGGTTGAGGTTATCCATCATGGCGTTGGTCGCGGCGAGCGTGGATTTGACCGCGGCCGAGGCCACTTCGGCTCCGGGCGCGCCCTTGGTGAGTTGCTCGGCACCGGTGGCGGCCTGTTGGGTGAGGCGCGTATGCTGTTCCTCGCCGAGCTTGGTCAATAGGGCCTGGGTGTGGCTGACTATTTCGTAAATGCTCTGGGCGTAAGTGGCGGTTTGCTGCATATTCGTCTGGGCAATTTTGGAGCGCAATTCGACCAGTTCCTGCGGGTCGGTGATGGAAAGCAATTCGCGCGTGTTTTTTCCGGCTTGTTCCAGCGCGCTGCGGGCTGCGTCGAGGTTCAGTTTCAGCAGTTGTTCGGCTCCGGCGAGGCTGGCCTGGGCAAAGGTAAGAGTGGATTCCAGAGCGGCTTTTTGCCAGGCTGCCAATTGTTCGTTGGGGTTGGCCATCTTAGGCTCCTAGTTAAGGAAGTATGGTGTAATGGGTTCGGACGGTGTATGTTGCGTCGCAACATCATCAAAATTGTACCCGTATGACCAGAAAAGTCAAGGGGAATGCTGCGATGCAACATGATAAAGGAACCACGCCGAATCAATCGGGTAGCACTGAAAACGCAACGAGCGATACGCTGCGGCTGATCAAAAAATACCCCAACCGGCGCCTCTACGATACGCGCACCTCCAGCTACATCACTTTGGCCGACGTGAAAGAGCTCGTGCTCAAGCACGAGCAATTTCAGGTCGTGGATGCGAAGAGCAGCGAGGATCTGACGCGCTCCATCCTGCTGCAGATCATCCTCGAGGAAGAGGCGGGCGGCATGCCCATGTTTACTTCCGATCTGCTGTCGCAGCTGATCCGCTTCTACGGCAATGCGATGCAGGGCATGGTCGGCAGCTACCTGGAGAAGAACATGCAGACCTTCGTCCAGGTGCAGAAGCAGCTGCAGGAGCAGTCGCGGACGATGTACGGCGACAACGGCAAGATCAACAAGGACCTGTGGACCCAGTTCATGAATTTCCAGGGGTCAGCCATGCAGGGCATGATGGCGGCCTACATGGACCAAAGCAAGAATGTGTTCATGCAAATGCAGGAGCAGTTGCAGAACCAGACCAAGAACATTTTCTCCGGCTTCTCTTTCCCCGGCTTTCCCGCCCCGCCCGCGCCGCCGAAAAAAGAAGAAGGGGAGAAATCGTGATGCGTGGTTCGTGGGTCGTGGTTCGTGGTGAGGGCGTACTGCTACCGCGCTTCAACGTCGCCCCCTATTGTCATTCCGAACGTAGTGAGGAATCTGCTTCTGTACAAACGCGAAAAGCAGATTGCTCCCCAAAGGGGACTTCCTTCGGGGCGTCGCTGCGCTCGGAATGACGCTAGACCACGTCCCACGAACCACGTCCCACGAACCACGTCCCACGTCCCACGAACCACGAACAACGAACCACGATCCACGAACAACGAACAACGAACCACGTGTCTCCTAAGGTCGGATTCGTTTCGCTGGGCTGTCCCAAGGCGCTGGTCGATTCGGAGCGCATCCTGTCGCAGCTGCGCGCCGAGGGTTACGCCGTTTCGCCCTCCTACGAGGCGGCCGAACTGGTGGTGGTGAACACCTGCGGCTTCATCGACGCCGCGGTAGAGGAATCCCTCGACGCCATCGGCGAGGCGCTGGCCGAAAATGGGCGTGTGATCGTCACCGGCTGCCTCGGCGCCAAGGGCGACCTGGTGCGCAAGGCCTATCCCAAGGTCCTGGCGGTGACTGGGCCGCACGCGGCCGACGAAGTGATGCAGGCAGTGCACGCGCATCTGCCGCGGCCGCATGATCCCTATACCGACCTAGTGCCGCCGCAGGGCGTGCGGCTCACGCCGGCGCATTACGCCTATCTCAAGATTTCCGAAGGCTGCAACCACCGCTGCACCTTTTGCATCATCCCGTCCCTGCGCGGCGGCCTGGTGAGCCGGCCGATAGGCGAGGTGATGCAGGAGGCGGAGAATCTGGTCAAGGCGGGGGTGAAGGAAATCCTGGTGATTTCGCAGGACACCAGCGCCTATGGCGTGGACCTCAAGTACAGAACCGGCTTCTGGCAGGGCCGCCCGCTGAAGACGCGCATGACGGAGCTCGTGCGCGCCTTGTCCAAGCTCGGCAGCCTAGGCGGATCCGCCGGCGATCTGTGGGTGCGCCTGCACTACGTCTATCCCTATCCGCACGTGGACGAGGTCATTCCGCTGATGGCCGAAGGCAGGCTCCTGCCTTACCTCGACGTGCCGTTCCAGCACGCGAGCCCGCGCATTCTCAAGCTGATGAAGCGGCCGGCCTCGGCCGAGGGCAACCTGGAGCGCATTCGCGCCTGGCGCGCGATCTGTCCCGAGATCACCATCCGCAGCACGTTTATCGCCGGTTTTCCGGGGGAAACCGAAGCCGAGTTCCGCGAACTGCTCGAATTTCTCGAGGAAGCCCAACTCGACCGTGTCGGCTGCTTCGCCTATTCGCCGGTGGAGGGTGCGAAGGCCAATGCGCTGCCCGATGCGGTGCCGGCGGAATTGCGCGAGGAGCGGCGCGCGCGGTTCATGGCGGTGCAGGAGAAGGTCAGCCGCAAGCGACTGAAGCGCAAGATCGGCAAGACGCTGAAGGTCCTGGTCGATACGATCGACAAGAAAGGCGCGGTCGCGCGCTCCTCGGCCGACGCGCCGGAAATCGACGGCGTGGTCCACATTCCCGGCGCCAAGGCGCTCAAACCGGGCGACTGGGCTAAAGTCAAGATCGAGCGCGCCGACGCGCACGACTTGTGGGGGAAGGTGATCTGAAATGTCATTCCGAATCGTCGCAGAGTGGGACTCGGAATGACAGCGCAATTTGACGGAGAATGAGTATGGAATACCAAAACCTGGGCAACAGCGGCCTCAAAGTCTCGCGCATCTGCCTCGGCACGATGATGTTCGGCGAGCGCACAGATGCCGCGGAAGCAGGCCGCATAGTCGATGCGGCGCGCGCCGCGGGGATCAACTTCCTCGACACCGCAGACGCCTATGCCAAGGGCGAGTCCGAGCGCGTCACAGGCACGCTGATCGCGGCCGACCGCGAGCAATGGGTACTGGCGACCAAAGTCGGCAATCCCATGGGCAAGGGGCCCAACGACGGCGGACTGTCGCGCGCCTGGATGATGCGCGCGATCGACGCGAGCCTGCGCCGCCTGAACACCGATTGGGTCGACATCTATTATCTGCACCTAGACGATCCGTCCACGCCGATCGAGGAGACCCTGGTCGCCATGGGCGAGATCATAGGCGCGGGGAAAGCGCGCTATTTCGGCGTTTCCAATTACCGCGCCTGGCGCATCGTGCAGATCGCCGAGTTGTGCGAAAAGCTCGGCGTCCCCGCGCCGATCGTCTGCCAGCCCTACTACAACGCGATGAACCGCATGCCGGAAACCGAAGTCCTGCCGGCCTGCGCCAACTACGGCCTCGGCGTGGTGCCTTACAGCCCGCTTGCGCGCGGGGTGCTCACCGGCAAATATGCGCCCGGCCAGGCGCCCGCGGCGGACACGCGCGCCGGCCACAAGGACAAGCGCATGATGGAGACCGAGTTTCGCGAGGAGTCCATGGTCATGGCGCAGAAACTCAAGGCGCACGCCGAAAAGCGCGGCATGAGCGCGGGGCAGTTCGCGTTCAACTGGGTGCTCAATAACCGCATCGTTACTTCGGTGCTGGCCGGGCCGCGAACGTTCGAGCAGTGGACCGAATACCTGGGCGCGCTGGCGCACCCGTTCGGCGTCGAGGACGAGGCGCTGGTCGACGCCATGGTGAAGAGCGGGCATCCTTCCACACCGGGCTATAACGATCCGCGCTATCCCGTCGCGGGACGGCCGACTTACGTGTGATCGATTATGGTCATTCCGACGACACCGCCCGAGTAATCTGCTTTTTCGCTGCTTCAAAAAAAACAGATTTCTCGCGTTGCGCCCCGAAGGAAGTCCTCTTGGGGGACTCGAAATGACAGCGGCTGGAAATGCCGTTATATGTGCCTCCTGATGTAAGCTAAAATTCACATTCCGAACTCGTTGGAATTCTTCACGTGCTGATCCCAGTCATCCTGTCCGGCGGCGCCGGCACCCGCCTGTGGCCAGTGTCGCGCGAAGCGCATCCCAAGCCTTTCATCGTCCTGCCAGACGGGCAAAGCCTGATGCAGAAGACGCTGCTGCGCGCCGCGGCGCTGAAGCCGGACTCGATCCTCACCATCACCAACCGGGATTATTTCTTCATCACCCGCGATGCTTACGCCGAAGTGGCGCTAGCCCCCGGGATCGCGCTCGATTATCTGCTCGAGCCCGCCGGGCGCAATACCGCGCCGGCGATCGCGGCGGGGGCACTGCGCCTGCGCGAGCAGTTCGGCGACGCCGCGACCATGCTTGTATTGCCCTCCGACCACCTGATCAGCGACGTCGCCGGCTTTGCCGCGGCGGTGCGGGCCGCTTGCGAGTTGGCCGAACAAGGCTATCTGGTCACGTTCGGCATTGCGCCCACCGGCGCCGAGACCGGGTTCGGCTATATCGAGGCCGACCAGACGCGCAAGCTCGGCGGCGCAGGCCTCGCCGTCCGGCGCTTCGTCGAGAAGCCCTCGCGCGCGAAGGCGGAGGAATATCTGGCGTCGGGGCGCTATTACTGGAACTCGGGCATGTTCTGCTTTCGCGTCGGCGACTTCCTCGACGAGCTCGCGCGCTGCGCGCCCGAGCTGTCGTCGGCCGTGTCGGCCGCGTGGCAGGCAACGCCGCGCAACCAAGTGCCCGTCGCGATCGACGCGGAGTCCTTCGCCCGCATCGCCGACATCTCGGTGGACTACGCCGTCATGGAAAAAGCCGAACGCGTCGCCGTCGTGCCGGGGCGCTTCGACTGGAGCGACATTGGCTCCTGGCAGGCGCTGGGCGATTTGGTGCCCGCCGACGCAGCGGGCAATCGCGTCCAGGGCGAAGCCGTGCTCGTCGATACCGAGGATTGCTTCGTGCGTAGCGAAGACCGGCTGGTGGCGGCCCTGGGCGTGCGCAACCTGCTGCTGGTGGATACGCCGGACGCCCTGCTCGTGGCCGACCGCAGCCGCGCGCAGGACGTGAAGACTATCGTCCAGCGCCTCAAGGCGGAGGGCCATGAAAGCGCTCGGCTGCACCGCACCGTGCATCGCCCCTGGGGCACGTATACCGTGCTGGAAGAGGGGCCGCGCTTCAAGATCAAGCGCATCGTGGTCAAGCCCGGCGCCTCGCTGTCGCTGCAGTACCATCATCGCCGCAGCGAGCACTGGGTGGTAGTTTCGGGCAACGCCAGGATCGTAAACGGCACGCACGAAATCCTCCTGGCTGCGGACCAGTCGTCCTATATTCCTGCCGGCACGCCCCACCGTCTCGCCAACCCGGGCGAAGTCGACTGCGTGATGATCGAAGTGCAGAGCGGCGATTACCTCGGCGAAGACGACATCGTTCGCCTGGAAGACACATATGGCCGCTCTTGAATTCATGGCTCGTTGGTCGTGGGAGGGCGGCCCTCGGGCCGATCGATGGTTGATTATGGCGCCTGTCGGGGCGAGGGCGCCCCTCCTACAATGCACCGCTCGCATTGGGTTGTTGTGGGAGGCCCGCCCTCGGGCCGATCGGCGGGTAATCATGGCACCTGTCGGGGCGAGGGCGCCCCTCCTACAATGCACCGCTCGCATTGGGTTGTTGTGGGAGGCCCGCCCTCGGGGCGATCGGCGGGTAATCATGGCACCTGTCGGGGCGAGGGCGCCCCTCCTACACCTCGATTGTTATAGTTCGAATAGCGAGCCTCGACCCACGAACCACGAACCACGAACCACGAGACCATGACCAAGACCGCATTAATCACCGGCATTACCGGCCAGGACGGCGCCTACCTTGCCGAATTCCTTCTGCAGAAAGACTATGTCGTGCATGGCATCAAGCGCCGCACCTCGCTGATCAACACCGACCGCATCGATCACTTGTACCAGGATCCGCACGAGCCCGATCGCCGCTTCATTCTGCATCACGGCGACATGACCGATTCCAGCAGCCTGGTTCGGATCATCCAGCAAGTGCAGCCGGATGAAATTTACAACTTGGCCGCCCAGAGCCACGTCGCGGTCAGCTTTGAGGAACCCGAATACACAGCTAATTCCGATGCACTGGGCGCCTTGCGCACCTTGGAGGCGATTCGCATTTTGGGCCTGGAAAAGAACACGCGTTTCTATCAGGCTTCCACTTCAGAGCTTTATGGCCTGGTCCAGGAAACGCCGCAGAAGGAAACCACACCCTTTTACCCGCGCAGCCCCTACGCGGTGGCCAAGTTGTACGCCTACTGGATTACCGTCAATTACCGTGAGGCATATGGAATATATGCCTGTAACGGAATTTTGTTCAATCACGAATCGCCGATTCGGGGCGAAACCTTCGTTACGCGCAAGATCACGCGTGCACTCGCGCGCATCAAGCTCGGACTGCAGGACTGCGTGTACCTGGGGAACCTGAATTCCAAGCGCGATTGGGGCCATGCCAAGGATTACGTCGAAGTGCAATGGCTTATGCTGCAGCAGGAACAGCCCGAGGATTTCGTCATTGCGACCGGCAAGCAATACAGCGTGCGCGAATTCGTCGAGACTGCGGCTCTTGAGTTGGGCATGCGTGTTACATGGAAGGGGACCGACGTAGGCGAGAAGGGGTACGATCAAGCCGGCAAGTGCATAGTCGCAGTCGATCCGCGTTACTTCCGGCCGACCGAAGTGGAAACCCTGCTCGGCGATGCGACCAAAGCCAGGGAGAAACTCGGCTGGGTACCCAAGACCACATTCAAGGAACTAGTGACGGAAATGGTGCGCGAGGACCTGCGCTCGGCCGAGCGCGACGAACTCGTCAAAGCGCACGGGCACAAGGTCTTCGACCGCAACGAGTAATGGACAAGAAGGCGAAAATCTACGTCGCCGGCCACCGCGGCCTGGCCGGCTCCGCGCTGGTCAGGCAGCTTAGACAAAAGGGCTACGACAACTTGTCGTTGCGCAGCCATGCCGAATTGGAGCTTTCCGATCAGGCGGCGGTGCGCAGTTTCTTCGAGCAGGAAAGGCCGGATTACGTATTTCTCGCCGCGGCCAAGGTCGGCGGCATCGTCGCCAACAGCAGCTATCCGGCGGAATTCATCCATGGAAATCTCGCGGTGCAGACGAACGTACTGCACGAGGCCTGGCGCGCTGGCGTGAAGCGCCTGCTGTTCCTCGGGTCGTCCTGCATCTATCCGCGCGACTGTCCGCAGCCGATCAAGGAGGAATACCTGCTTACCGGCCCGCTCGAGCCGACCAACCGGCCCTATGCCGTCGCGAAGATTGCGGGCATCGAAATGTGCTGGTCCTACAACCGGCAGTACGGCACCGGTTTTCTCGCGGCGATGCCGACGAACCTCTACGGGCCGGGCGACAGCTACGACCTGAACAATTCCCATGTGCTGCCGGCGCTGATCCGAAAAATGCACGAGGCAAAGCAGGGCGGCGCCGCGGAAGTGCCGATCTGGGGCACGGGATCGCCGCTGCGCGAATTCCTCTACAGCGAGGACATGGCCGAAGCCTGCGTCTATCTGCTCGAACTTCCGCCGCCCAAGTTCGCGCAATTGGTCAATGACGGCGAACCGCCGCTCGTCAACATCGGTTACGGCGAGGACCTGAGCATCGCGGACCTGGCGCGTACGGTGGCGCGCGTGGTCGGTTATCAGGGCAAGCTGCGCTTCGATACCTCCAAACCCGACGGCACGCCGCGCAAGCTGCTCGACTCGGGCCGCATCAACGCTTTGGGATGGAAGCCGCACACCTCGATGGAGGCGGGAATCGCGCTGGCTTACAAGGATTTTCTGAGCCGCTTTGCCGGTTGAGTCGTGGCTTGTGGGAGGCCTGCCCCCGGGCCTGATCGATTTTCAATCATGTTGCGGGAGGCCTGCCCTCGGGCCGATCGGACTTCGCGCGAGCACCGATCGGGGCGAGGGCGCCCCTCCCGCAAGGCCCCGCTCTTTCGCCTACGCCCCAGGCATACTTTCCTGCAGCTCGGCGCGCTGCAGCCGCTCCGATAGCCGCTGGTGCGTGGCGATGTAAATACCGCTGGCCATGATCACGGCGATGCCGATCAGCGACCAATGGTCTGGGAAGTGGCCGAACACCAGGTAGCCCATCGCGGTTACCCAGATCAGCTGGGTATAGCTGAACGGCGCGAGCCGGGACGCGGGCGCGTAGTCATAGGCTTTGATCAGGACCAGGTGGCTCAGGCCGCCGATAATGCCAACGAGGACGAACAGCAGCCCGTGATACAGGCTCTGCGGCCGGATCCAGAAATAGGGCAGGGTCAGCGACATGATCACGCTGCCGACGACGCCGGAATAGAAAATCGAGGTATAGGGGCTCTCCAGGTTTGCGACTTTGCGCGTCAATATCTGATAACAAGCGAAGCAGGCGGCGCAGCAAAGCGGCAGCATGGAAGCCCAGGTAAACACGCCTCCGCCCGGGCGGATGATGATCAGCACGCCGGCGAATCCGCCCGCGACTGCGAGCCAGCGCGCCGTTTCCACTTTCTCTTTCAGAAAAAACGCGCCCATCAGCGTGACCAGCACCGGTGCGATGAAGGTGATCGACGTGGTCTCGGCAAGCGGCATCCGCTTGATCGCGAACACGAAGAACAGCGTCGAGCCGGCGAGCAGCAGGCCGCGTACCAGCTGCACGCGCAGCCGCCGGGTTCGAACCAGCCGCCAGCCCAGGCGCGGACCGAGGGCAATGACGACCAGCAGCACATGGAAAAAATAGCGCGCCCAGACGATGGCCGGCACCGGGTAAAAGCGCGACAAGTACTTGGAGGTCGTGTCCATGACGACGAACATCGCTACCGCCGTCATGATCAGCAAGGGTCCGCGAAGACTGTGCGCGTGCCGTGTAGGACGCGCACTCATCGACATCGGAATTGGATTTGAAACTTCACGGCGTGCGGATTATAGCCGCGTGGGAGCGAGCTTGCTCGCGAACGATGAAATTCGCGACCGCCCCCGGGCCGGTCGGCAGTCGATCATGGTAGGAGGCCCGCCCCCGGGCCGATCGGTCGTTGATCGCGGCACATGTCGCGGCGAGGGCGCCGCTCCTACGGCTTCCTGAGCTGTAGTACGCTCGGCCCGGCGTAGCGTGCATCGGCGCCCAGCATTTCCTCGATGCGCAGCCCCTCGTTCCACTTGACCATGCGTTCGCCGCGCGCGAACGAGCCGACCTTGAGCTGGCCCGCGTCCCAACCGGTCGCAAGGTGCACGATGCTCACGTCCTCGGTTTCGCCCGAGCGCGCCGAGACGATGCAGCCCCAGCCGGCGGCCTTGGCTACGTCGAGCGCGGCGCGCGTCTCGGTCACCGTGCCGCACTGATTGGGTTTGAGCAGCACGGCGTTGCACGCGCGGTCGGCGATTGCGGCTTGCACGCGCTGCGCGCTGGTGGTCAGGAAATCGTCGCCGATGATCTGCACGCGGTGGCCGGCCGCGGCAGTGAAGCGCATCATGCCCTCGCGGTCGTCCTCGGCGAGCGGGTCCTCGACCGAGACGATCGGATAGCGCTCCAGCCAGCCGAGCAGCAACTCGCACATGCCATCGCTGTCCAGGGTCGTTTCGTCCAGGCCGAGCCGGTAGCGGCCGCTCGCGCCGAACTCCGATGCGGCGATGTCGAGCGAGATTGCGACCTCGTCGCCGGGCACGAAGCCGGCGCGCGCGATCGCCCGCACCAGCGTTTCGATCGCCTCCTCGTTGCTGGCGAATTCCGGCCACCAGCCGCCCTCGTCGGCGACGCCGTGCAGCTTGCCCGCGTCGCGCATGAGTTCGCCCGCCGCGAGGTACACGCGCGCCGTCATCTCCAGCGCCTCGTCGAACGTCTTTGCCGCGAGCGCCATCACCATCAGGTCCTGGATGTCGATGCGCCGCCCGGCGTGCGCGCCGCCGCCGAAGATCTGGATTTCGGGCAGCGGCAGGCGCACCGGCCGCCCCTGGGCGACATAGCTGAACAGCGGCATCCGATGCGCGCCTGCCGCCGCGCGCAGCGCGGCCAGGGACACGGCGACCGTGGCGTTCGCGCCCAGCCTTGCCTTGTTCGGTGTGCCATCGAGCGCGATCAAGGCGCGATCGATTTCTTCCTGCTCGCCTGCGTCCATGCCTGCGAGGGCGCGGGCGATGGCGCCGTTGATGTTGGCCACCGCGGCGCTCACGCCGAATCCGTCCGCATCGCGCAGATCGATGGCCTCGCGCGCGCCGCGCGAGGCGCCGGCGGGCGCGATCGCCCGTCCGCTCGCGCCGCAGGCGAGTTCGATTTCCGCTTCCACCGTCGGCCTCCCGCGCGAGTCCCACACCCTGCGGCCGACGGTCTTGATAATCGTTGTATCAGGCATCTGCGTGTCCATTTCCAAATTCGATGTCATTCCGAGGCGGAACGCCGAGGAATCTGCTTTTTGTCTGGTTGAAAAGCAGATTCCTCGCCAAGAAGGGGGTGGGGCCCCTTCCCCCCACCTTGCTCGGAATGACATCTTTTAGCATTGAATGTCTGCTACACGCTCTAGGTCCGTTGAAGTTCGATGGTCCATGCATCGCGTATCGCCGCGAGCCTATCCACGGGCTGCAGCAGCAAGCTGCGCGCAATGCGGCGCACGCGCTCCTTGTCGCTCTCGCAACTGAGATACTCGGCCGGGGATTTGCCGTCCACGCGCGCCAGGAACAGGCCCGGCAGCAAGTGGGCCACGCGCGCCTCGATCGCCGCGCGCGGCTCCCAGTTCACGCGCGCAAGGTAGGTCGAGGCGAGCGCGTCGTAGCAGGCGAGGTAGCGCTCGCGCCACTGCGGCTGCCACAGGCATTTCAACAGCAGGTGATTGAGGCAGAACGCGAGGTCGAAAGCCGGGTCGCCGTACCAGGCGCATTCGGCGTCCAGCAGTATGGGGCCGCGCGCGGCTACGAGGATGTTTTTCGGGCTGAGATCTCCGTGTACCAGCGCGAGCTTGGTGCGCGCGGTGGTATCGGCGAGTCCGTGGAGCCGCGCGGCGCAGTCGGGGTGGCGCGCGGCCGTCGCGAGCAGATAGGGCTCGAGCCGGATCTGGTGAAATATGTGATCGTTGGCGAAGCGCTGCGCGATGTCCGCGCGCAGCGCCGTCCCGGCGTGGATGGTGGCGATGATGTCCGCCACTGCCGCTGCGGTTTCGATCCGGATGTTGCCGTCGCGCAGTTGGTCCTTCCACACAGGGTGCGCCGAGGGGGCGAGGTATTCCATCGCGAACGCACCGGCTCGCGCATCCTCGCCCAGAACGCACGGCACTGACCCCGGCACCAGCTCGTCGGCCACGCGCATCCATTCGACTTCGGCATGGTTGCGCTCCACCGGCGCGCGCCAGTCTGCCGCGACCTTGAGCTTGGCCAGCGCGCGCTTGAAACAAAAGGAGACACCCGGGCGAGCATCCGCGGTAAGACCGGCGGAAAGTGCCGGCGAGCGCCCGGGCAGGCTAATGCGCAGGATGTCCGAAGAGACGCCGCCGGTCAGGGTTTCCGCGCTGAACGTTTCGCCCGGGTGCAGCAGACCCATGCGCTCCAGCGCCAGCCTCAATTCCTTTTGCGGCTCTTCAATCATCGATCCATTAGTTCAAGCGCGCTTTGCAGAAAACGCATCTATGTCATCAAAGTTGCCGGCGAATGCGCGCGACGCGCGTGAGCAATTGTAAGCTGCGCTGCTACTCCGGCCGCATGTGCGGGAACAGGATCACGTCGCGGATGCTGGCGCTGTTGGTAAACAGCATCACCAAGCGGTCTATGCCGATGCCCTCGCCCGCGGTGGGCGGGAGGCCGTACTCCAGCGCGCGGATGTAGTCGGCGTCGTAATACATCGCCTCTTCGTCGCCCGCTTCTTTCTGCTTGGCCTGCTCGGCGAAGCGTGCCGCCTGGTCCTCGGGGTCGTTCAGCTCGGAAAAGCCGTTGGCCATCTCGCGCCCGGTGATGTACAGCTCAAAGCGGTCGGTGACCTCGGGGTTCGCGTCGTTGCGGCGCGCCAGCGGCGACACCTCTGCCGGATAGTCGACGATGAAAGTCGGCTGGATCAGCAGGGTTTCGACGATCTCCTCGAACAGCATCAGCTGCAGCGAACCCAGTCCGTGCGCGCGCGACACGTCGACCCCCAGCTTCTTCAGCGCGCGTGTGAGGTATTCCCGGTCCGCGAGTTCGGCTGCGCTGATGTGCGGATGGTATTTGCAGATCGCCTCGACCACGGTCAGCCGCTCGAACGGCTTGCCCAGGTCCACCGTGTGCTCGCCGTAGGGTAGGCTGGTGTTGCCCAGCACCTCCAGCGCCACCGTGCGCAGCAGCTCCTCGGTGTAGTCCATGAGGTAGCGGTAGTCGCGATACGCCTCGTAGAACTCGATCATGGTGAATTCCGGATTGTGCCGGGTGGATATGCCCTCGTTGCGGAAATTGCGGTTGATCTCGAACACCTTCTCGTAGCCGCCCACGACCAGGCGCTTGAGGTAGAGCTCGGGCGCGATGCGCAGGAACAGCTGCATGTCGAGCGCGTTGTGGTGGGTCTCGAACGGTTTGGCCGCGGCGCCGCCCGGTATCGGGTGCATCATCGGCGTCTCGACTTCGAGATAGCCTTTGCCTACCATGAACGCGCGGATCGCCTGGATCACGCGGCTGCGCATGCTGAACACCTTGCGCACCTCAGGATTGGTGATCAGGTCGACATAGCGCTGGCGGTAGCGCTGCTCCTGGTCGGTGAGGCCGTGGAATTTCTCCGGCAGCGGCCGCAGCGACTTGGTCAGCAGGCGCAGTTTCGCCACGCGCACCGACAGCTCCCCGGTCTTGGTCTTGAACAGGGGCCCTTGGGCGGCGAGGATGTCGCCCAGGTCCCAGTGCTTGAACGCCTCGTGCGCCTCGGCGCCGGTCTGGTCGTTGCTGATGTAGAGCTGCATGCGTCCGCTCATGTCCTGGATGCTGGCGAAGCTCGCCTTGCCCATCACGCGCTTGAACATCATGCGCCCGGCGATCGCCACCTGCACTTCCTTGGCTTCGAGTTCTTCGTTCGTCTTGGCGCCATGCGCCGCATGCAGCTCGGCCGCCAGGTCCTTGCGCCCGAAGTCGTTGGGAAAGGCGTTGCCCAGCTTGCGCAGCTCCGCCAGCTTGGCGCGGCGCTCGGCGATGATCTGGTTTTCGTCCAGCGGTACTTGATTGGGTTGTTGCTCAGCCATTTACGACTTCCTTGTTTCTTTGTGGCATGACTAATCTGTCATTCCGAGCGAAGCGAGGAATCTGCCGTTGCGACAAGAAAGCAGATCCCTCGGGCTTTGCCCTCGGGATGACAAAGCGCGGTTACTTGTGATGCTCTTTATACCATCCAGCACTCAAGTCTTGCCAAGTGGGATTCCCTGCCTCGATCAATGCGATCTTCTTGTTTCGATTCCAGCTTTTGAGCTGTTTTTCCCTGGCAATAGCACTCAGCACATCTTCTGTTTGTTCGAAGTACACCAGGCGGTCAATGTTGTACCGCTTCGTGAACCCATCCCCCAGTTTCGATTTGTGCTCGAATAAACGGCGTTCCAGATTATTCGTCACCCCGATGTAAAGACGCCTGGACTTGCTCGCCAGTAAGTAAACGCAGTACGTTCTTTCGTCCATTGGTCCAAAAGCAGATTTCTCGCTGCGCTCGAAATGACACCCTAATAGAGCGTCCTCAGCTCACACACCCTGCTTCAAACTCGCTTCGATGAACATATCCAGGTCGCCGTCGAGCACCACCTGGGTATTGCCGGTCTCGACGCCGGTGCGCAGGTCCTTGATGCGCGACTGGTCGAGCACGTAGGAGCGGATCTGGTGCCCCCAGCCGATGTCGGTCTTCGAATCCTCCAGCTTCTGCTGCTCGTCGCGGCGCTTGCGCAACTCCTGTTCGTACAGTCGCGATTTCAGCATCGCCATGGCTTCGGCGCGGTTGCGGTGCTGCGAGCGGTCGTTCTGGCACTGCACCACGATATTCGTCGGCAGGTGGGTGATGCGCACCGCCGAATCGGTCTTGTTGATGTGCTGGCCGCCGGCGCCGGAGGCGCGGTAGGTGTCGATGCGCAGGTCCGCCGGGTTGATTTCGACTTCGATGGTGTCGTCCACCTCGGGGTAGGCGAACACGCTGGCGAACGAGGTATGGCGCCGGTTGCCGGAATCGAACGGCGATTTGCGCACCAGGCGGTGGACGCCGGTCTCGGTGCGCAGCCGCCCGTAGGCGTACTCGCCCGAAACCTTGATAGTCGCGCTCTTGATTCCGGCCACTTCGCCTGCGGATTCCTCCAGCACTTCGATGCCGAAGCCGCTCTTCTCGCAGAATTTGAGGTACATGCGTTCGAGCATCGCCGCCCAGTCCTGCGCTTCGGTGCCGCCCGAACCAGACTGGATGTCGAGGAAGCAGTTGTTCGCGTCGAGCGCGCCGGAGAACATGCGGCGGAACTCCATGCTCGCGACCAGCTTCTCCGCGGCGGCAAGATCCGCGGCCACGCTGATTACCGTGGCATCGTCGCCCTCGGCGCGCGCCATTTCGAATAGCTCGCCTGCATCGCGCAGCTGGCTGTCGAGCAGCGTCAGGCTGCCGACGACGCCCTCGAGGGCTTTCTTCTCGCGGCCTAGTTCCTGCGCGCGCTTGGCGTCGCTCCAGACGTCCGGCTCCTCGAGCTGCCTCCCGACTTCGATCAGCCGTGCGTGTTTGGTATCGAAGTCAAAGATACCTCCGCATTTCCCTGGCACGCGCGCCGAGGTCGGCGAGGCTGTTGGCGAGGGCGTTGAGTTTTTCGGCTTCCATGATCGGCTTTCTTGTCTGAATTGCGCAATTATACTCTCGCCCGAGTGCTTCCCTCTCGGGCGCCTCCTTCCCGGCTTACCCTTTGGGTTGCGCAAAACTGTTCCAAGGCGGCGCGGGTAAAATGGGCCCATGTCCTCCCGCCGCACGCTGCTAAAACTGATCGCCGGAGTACCCCTTATGGCCGTGATTCCACCTGCTGCTGCAACCCTTGGCCCGCTCAAGCGGCCTATTCCGCGAACGGGCGAATTGCTGCATGCGATCGGTCTGGGCACCTGGCAGACGTTCGACGTTGCCGGCGATGCCGGAGGGCTGGCGGCGGCGCGCGAAGTGCTCGCGCGCTTCGTCAAGGCGGGCGGGCAGATGGTGGACAGCTCGCCCATGTACGGCAGCTCGGAAGCGGTGGTGGGCGAACTCGCCGCGGGTCTCGGCGTGGAAAAATCACTGTTCCTCGCGACCAAGGTGTGGACCAGCGGCCGCGAGGCCGGCATCCGCCAGATGGAAGAGTCCATGCGCCGCATGCGCACCCTGACGCGCAAGCCGCCGGTCATGGACCTGATGCAGGTGCACAACCTCACGGACGTGATGACGCAGCTCAAGACCCTGCGCGAGTGGAAGGATCAGGGCCGGATCCGCTATCTCGGCATCACCCACTACCACGAGGGCGCATACCCCGAACTCGAGCGCCTGATCAAATCGGAGCGCCTCGACTTCGCGCAGTTCAACTACAACGTCGTTACCACGGCCGCGGAGGAACGCCTGCTGCCTGTTTGCGCGGAGTACCGCACCGGCGTGATCGTCAACCGCCCGTTCCAGGAAGGCGCGCTGTTCCGCGGCGTGAAGGGCAGGGCGCTGCCCGAGTGGGCAGCGGACTTCGATTGTCACAGCTGGGCGCAGTTCTTCCTCAAGTTCATCCTGTCCCATCCGGCGGTGACCTGCGCCATTCCCGCCACGCGCAATCGGGATTATCTGGTGGACAACATGGGCGCGGCGCTGGGGCGTCTGCCCGATGCGGTCACCCGGCGGCGCATGGTGCAGTTCATGCGCAGCGTGTGATCGCGTGATTTAGACGCGCCTGGCTGAAAACTCGTCGACGATTTTGTCTTCGTAGTAGCTCGTCGGCGATGGCGCGGCCATGAACTGGCGGTGCACTTCCTGCGACACGCCGCTGTAAGCGAGCACCGTGCCGTCGCGTAGTTCGACTTCGAGCACGCGCGATTTCGGATCGTAGCCGACCGCGCGGATCTTGTTGGAATTGACGCCCTTGCGTTCCATGATTCGCTCCTTCCGACTTCAGGCGGTGCGCTCCCACTCCTCGACGATGAGCTGCACGCTCTGCACGCCATTGTATTCGTTGACCGCCAGCCGGTAGGCGGCGCGAATCGCCGCACCCGCCGGCGCGAGCGAATTGAAGCGTATCGCATCGAACGACTTGCCGTCTTTCTGCAGGCGCAGTTTGAGGTGTTTGTCTCCGACCACGCGCTGGCTGGCGACGGCAAAGCGGTCGAAGAACAGCGGCTGCGGGAATCCCTGGCCCCAGACCTCGCGATCGAGCAGGCGTATGGTGTCCAGGTTCATGTAGGCCGATTCCAGCGGGCCGTCGGTCTCTATGCTGCGCGCGAGGTCGGAGGCAGCGAGCAGCGCGCGCACCGTGCTCTCGAACAGCTCACCGAACTGCGCCAGCCCCTCGCTGCGTATGCTCAAGCCGGCGGCGGCGGCGTGGCCGCCGAATCGCAGGATCAGGCCGGGCGCGCGCTTTGCGACCAAATCGAGCGCATCGCGCAAATGCAGGCCCGGAATCGAGCGCCCCGATCCTTTCAGCTCGCCCGCTTCGCCCGCGGCAAAAGCGATCACCGGCCGGTGCAAGCGGTCCTTGATGCGCGCGGCGAGTATGCCCACCACGCCCTGGTGCCAGCGCGGATCGTAGAGCGACAGGGTGTAGGCCCGTTCGGCGTCCGGATCCGCGTCCGGACTCTGTTCCGTATCCAGGCGCAGTTCCTCGAGCATGGCCAGCGCCTGCTCCTGCATGCCGGCTTCGATTTCTCGCCGCTCGCGGTTGAGCCGGTCCAGTTCCTGCGCGATGTTGAGCGCGCGCGCGGTATCGTCGGTGAGCAGGCACTCTATCCCGAGCGCCATGTCTGCCAGTCGCCCGGCCGCGTTGAGCCGCGGCCCGGCGGCGAACCCCAGGTCGAAGCAGGACGCGCGCCGCGACTCGCGCCCGGCGACGCGCAATAGCGCCGCGATGCCGGCCTGCATCCTGCCTTCGCGGATGCGTTTCAGCCCCTGCGCGACCAGGATGCGGTTGTTGCGGTCCAGCCGCACCACGTCGGCGACCGTGCCCAGGGCCACCAGGTCGAGCAGCGTCGCGAGATTGAATTCGGGACGCTCTCCGAACCATCCGCGCCGGCGCAGCTCCGCTCTGAGCGCAAGCATGACGTAGAACATCACCCCTACGCCGGCGATCGCCTTGCTCGGAAAGTCGCAGCCGGGCTGGTTCGGATTGACGATGCATGTGGCCGGCGGCAGGACTTCGCCGGGCAGGTGGTGGTCGGTGATCAGCGTGGCGATGCCCAGCCCGTTGGCGCGCGCCACGCCCTCGTTGCTGGCGATGCCGTTGTCGACGGTGATCAGCAGGTCCGGGCGCCGCGGCGCCCGCGCTGCGAGGTCGACGATTTCGGGCGTGAGCCCGTAGCCGTATTCGAAGCGGTTGGGCACGAGATAGCCCACGTCCGCGCCGAACGCGGAGAGCGCGCGCACGCCGACCGCACAGGCGGTGGCGCCGTCGCAGTCGTAGTCGGCTACGATCAGCAGGCGCTGCTTTGCCGCGATCGCATCGGCGAGCAGCGCTGCGGCGCGGTCTGCATGCAGCAACCGCTCCGGCGGAATCAGTCCGCTGAATTCGCTTTGCACCTCGCTTTTGTCCACCACGCCGCGCGCGGCATACAGCTGCGCCAGCACCGGATGCAGGCCCTGCTGCACCAGCATGTCGCGCGCGCGCGGGGGGATGGAGCGGGTGACGATGTGCGCGTTCATCACGACCGCCCAGAACCGTCATTCCGAGGGCCCGGCCCGAGGAATCCGCTTTTGTTCCCTGGACGAAAAGCAGATCCCTCGCTCCGCTCTGGATGACATTGTTGAGAGCCTCTCAAGACGAACCACCGACATGAGCGGACAGCGGCTTTACCCGCCGCCAGAAGCGGTGCAGGTCGCCTTTTGCGAGCTCCACCGAAAGCCCACCCGCGGGTCCGGGCGCATGCAGGCTCAGCATGCCGACGCGTTCCTGCCTCAGCGCTTGCAGCAGCGGCGCGAACCAGTCGCGTTCGAGCTGCTGCAGGGCAGTGCGCCAGCCATTCGCATCGCCATACTGCGCCGCGGCGCGCAGCCGGTCGAGCAGGACCAGGTTCACGCCGCTGCTGGCGCCGGCGCGAAACAGCTCCGCGGCGTCCTCGGGCAGCGGGCGCGCGGCGATGCGCGCCGCCCGCGCCAGCCCGGCGGCGAGGGGATCGCCGGTCCAGACCGCATTGCACGGCGTTGTCACGGAATTCGCGATGCTGCCGCCGCCCCAAAGCCATACGCTGTTGATCGGCAGTGCGCCCGCGCTTTCGCGCGCATCGTTGACTGCATGCCCGTGCAGCAGCATCTGCATTTCGTTCAGGCGCGCGCGCCAGGCCGGTGCGTCGGCGCCGCGCGGCAGCAAGGCATCGATGCTCCTGCCCGCGGCTTCGGGCAAGGCCGTCGTTTCCAGCGCGGGCGCATGCTCGACCCTCAGATACCAGCGGTCCGGCCGCAACGGATAGAACACCAGGCCGTCTGCGGCAAAATACGCGTTGAGGCTGTCGGCGAGGCTCTCTGCTTCCTGCTGCGATATTGAAAATACGCCGCTGGCGGCGAGCACGAGGCGCCCGCCTTCCAGCTTCAGGTGCACCGGATCGGCACGCAGCCAATGGTGTTTTCCCGGCTCGCCGCCGTCGGCGAGCAGGCAATAAGGCGCGGCAGGCCAGTCGCCTTCCTTGTCCACTTCGAAGTGTTGGCATAGCCAGGCTTCCGCCGAATCGCTTTCGGCGTCTCCGGCGCCGCCGCGCCGCCGCCCCCTGGCCAGCAGCCGTAGCAGCGCCGGAAGCTCGAGCCCGCGGTAGATATCGGGGAAATTGGGCTCGGGCCAGAACAGATCGGGAAGCAGCAGACGGCAATGCATGCCAAAGTTTATCATTGCCGCGCGCGGATTAGCGGTGCCTTGCTGTGTCAAAGTACGCCTGCAAGACAAGCTAACGAACCTCGCACTATGAATGACCGTTCCGGCGAACGGAATAGGAAACGGAAATCGCCTCCCGCTTTCCGGTCCGGCTCCTCCGCTTTAGTTCAATGCGCCGGCAGTTGCGGCGATGACAATCCTTGCTCCGTCTCCAATCCGGCTGGTTGCCGGTCAGAGTGCTTCCGGCCAGCGTCGCGAGGCATGCAATACACGCAGGACTTCGAGATCCTGTCCGCGCACGCGATAGGGAACCACGTATGGCAACTCGCCGATCACCAACTCGCGCGTTCCCAACACGCGTCCGGGGCGGCCAATTGCGGGGTGGGCAGGCAGCAGGCTTTCGACCTGATCGATCAGTTCCAGAATGACACGGGCCGCTGCCGCAGGATTGTCCTGGCCGATGTAGGTCGCGATCTCGTCGAGGTCGCGCTCAGCGAGTTTCGTCCAACGCAAGCGCAAGCTTCTTTTCCCATTTGGACTTCAGTCTCGAATGGTCGATGAACAGCCCTTTGTCCGCCTCGCGCACGCCTTCCTCGATTGCCGCGATTTGCCATTCGTTGAGTTCTACAAATTGCCGAATGGCCTCGGCTGCAAGGGCAGCGCGGCTGCGCTCGGTTGCCTTGGCGAGCTTATCGAGCCGCTTGCGTATCTCCGGTTCCAGTCGCAAGGTCACCGGTTCGCTCATGTAAACTCCTTGTACACAACGAATACATTCTCCGTGCGATCGGCCAGAATGTCAAACCGGCGGGAAGACGTGATCCGTCCCGGGTTGGGGTCGGAATCAAAGTTTATCATTGCCGCGCGCGGATTAGCGGTGCCTTGCTGTGTCAAAATACGCCTGCAAGACAATCAACATGACCTCACTTCCCTACGAACTGTTCATCGGCCTGCGCTACACGCGCGCCAAGCGGCGCAATCATTTCATTTCCTTCATCTCGCTCACCTCGATGCTGGGTATCGCGCTCGGCGTGGCGGCGTTGATCACGGTGCTGTCGGTGATGAACGGCTTCCAGAGCGAGCTGCGCAGCCGCATCCTGGGGGTGGCTGCGCATGTGGAGATCAGCGGGCCGGGCGATATGCTCTCCGATTGGTCGAGCGTAGCCAGAATCGCCGCCGCCGATCCGCGCGTGGTGGGCACCGCGCCCTACATCACCGGCGAGGGCATGCTCACCTATGATGGCGAGGTGCGCGGCGCGCTCATCCGCGGCATTCTGCCCGAGCGCGAGGAGCAGGTGGCTGATTTCGCCAGCCACATGAAGTCCGGCAGCCTGACGGCGCTCAAGCCGGGCGAATTCGGCATCGTGCTCGGCGCCGAACTCGCGCGCGCGCTCGCCGTGGTTGTCGGCGACAAAGTGACCGTGATCGCGCCGCAGGGGGAGGTCACCCCGGCCGGCATCATCCCGCGCCTGAAGCAATTCCGCGTGGTCGGAATTTTCGAGATCGGCATGTTCGAATACGATTCCGGCCTGGCGCTGATCGATCTGCAGGATGCGCAGAAGCTCTACCGCATGCAGGATAAGGTTTCCGGCGTGCGCCTGAAGCTGCACGACATGTTCCAGGCGCCCCAAGTAGCCGCCGATATGCAGAACCGGTTCGGGCCCGAAGCCTACGTCACCGACTGGACGCGCAGCCACGCGAATTTTTTCCGCGCGGTGCAAATGGAGAAGAACGTGATGTTCATCATCCTGCTGCTGATCGTCGCGGTCGCAGCGTTCAATATCGTGTCCACCCTGGTGATGGCGGTCACCGACAAGCTGCCCGATATCGCCATCCTGCGCACTCTGGGCGCGGCGCCTTCCGGCATCATGGCGGTGTTCATCGTGCAGGGCGCGCTGATCGGCGTCATCGGCACGCTGATCGGGGTCGCCGGCGGGGTGCTGCTCGCGCTCAATATCCCTGTGGTGGTGCCTTTCATAGAGCAGCTGTTCCACGTGCATTTCCTGTCGAAGGACGTGTATTACATCAGCGAACTGCCGTCGCAGCTGGAATGGAGAGATGTCATCACCATCGGCGCGGTGTCGTTGGTGCTGAGCCTGCTTGCGACGCTGTACCCGAGCTGGCGCGCGTCGCGGGTGAATCCGGCCGAGGCCCTGCGCTATGAGTGACATCGTCCTCGGGTGCAGCAAGCTCGCCAAGGTATTCCGTCAGGGCGAAGGCGAGGTGCCGGTCCTGCTCGGGGTGGACCTGCAGGTGCGCGCCGCGGAGCTGGTGGCCATCGTAGGCGCTTCGGGTTCGGGCAAGAGCACCCTGTTGCATCTGTTGGGCGGGCTCGACAGCGCGACAGCCGGAGAGGTCAGCATCCTCGGCCGGCCGATGCAAAGCCTGTCCGAGGCGGCGCGCGGGCGCCTGCGCAACGAATCGTTGGGCTTCGTCTATCAGTTTCATCACTTGCTGATGGAATTCACGGCGCTGGAGAACGTGGCCATGCCCTTGCTGATCCGGCGCATGCCGGCGGCCGAGGCAGGCGGCCGCGCCGCGGCGATACTCGAGGAAGTGGGCTTGGGCCATCGTCTGGAGCACACGCCTGCCGAGCTTTCCGGCGGCGAGCGTCAGCGCGCGGCGCTCGCGCGGGCGCTGGTGACCGAACCCGCCTGCGTGCTCGCCGACGAGCCGACCGGCAACCTCGACCGCCGCACGGCGGCGCAGGTGTTCGAAATGATGCTGGAACTGAACCGCAGCCGCGGCACCAGCTTTGTCATCGTCACCCACGATCCCGGCATCGCCGCGCGCGCCCAGCGCATATTGCGGCTGCAGGATGGGGTGCTGAATCAGGATTGAGCCCGCCTTGCTTCAGGCGATCGGGCGGAGTCTATTCCTCCGACCCCGAGGCGTGGCGCGTCACCGGGTCCGCGATCCGGCTATGCGCAGCGGAGCGCGGCCATTGCCCGGTTTTAGAAGTGCCGCGACTGCATGTTCTGGTAGCGCAGAATGCGATCTTCGAGGTCGGCGAGGTTTTGCGATGCGGCCAGGTACTGTTCCATCTGGGACGGCCCGCCAAGTGCGAACTTGCGCACCAAGGCCTCGTAGTACGGCTTCAGCTTGCTGCCGACCCAGGCACTGCGCGCGGTTTTGGCCTGGCGCACTTGCGCGGCGACATCGGCCTCAGACCCTGATATGCTTCCGGCACCTATATTGCTGCGCACCAAAGATGAGCTGGAAATGCCGGTTTCGCTTCCGCTCGCGGTATCGCCTCCGGGAAATGTGCCAGGCTGCAGCATGCCGTCTTCCGGATAGATCGGCGGGTAGAGTCTCATTGTCAAGTCCTTTACTATCTATTTGAACCAGCGTCGTAAAACCGCTGTATGAGGCTAATATAAGGGTTTAGTCAGCAAGAATCTAATCGCTTGTTCCGATTGACCTAATTGGCTTGCGTTATACGGAGTCTAAGTGTATGTTGCGATGCATCAAATCTGGGCTAGAATAGATAACTTACGGAACGTTTGGAAGCAGGTTTTCGCATGGAGCTTTACCAGTTGCGCAGTTTTGTCGCCGTCGCCGAGGCAGGTCACCTGACCCGCGCCTCGGAGAGGCTGCACGTCAGCCAACCCGCGGTGAGCGGGCAGATCAAGGCGCTCGAGGACGAGCTCGATCTCGCGCTGTTCGAGCGCACGCCCGGCGGCATGGAACTCACTTTCGCCGGCCAGCGGCTGCTCGTCGATGCTGAAAAGGTTCTTGCCGCGGCGCAGGTATTGCGAAACGAAGCGAAGCAGCTCAAGGGCGAGGTGGCCGGGAAGGTGAGCGTGGGCACGCTGTCGGACCCGGGATTCATCCGCATCGGCGAATTCCTCGGCGCCACGGTCGAGCGCCATCCGCTGCTGCAGGTGGAACTGCACCATGAGATCTCCGGCGCCGCGTTCGCGAAGGTGCGCGACGGGGAACTGGATGCGAGTTTCTATTTCGGCGCACTCGCGCACCCGGGAGTGGAGGGGCTGCGGCTGCGCGGCCTTAGCTACCGCGTTGCCGCTCCGGCCGCGTGGAAGAAGCGCGTGGTCGACGCCGACTGGGGGGCAATCGCGGCGCTGCCCTGGATCGTCACGCCGCCGATCAGCACCCACTACCAGCTTGTGCGCGCGCTGTTCGACGAGCACCGCATTGAGCCGACCAGGGTGGTGGAGGCCGATGAAGAGTTCGTCATCGCGAATCTGGTCGCCTCGGGCGTAGGCCTGTCGCTGATTCGCGAAGAGTTGGCGCTGGAGAAGGAAGCCGCGGGAGAAGTGTGCCTGTGGCGCGACGTGCGCCTCGAAACCGATCTGTGGTTCATTTACCGCGTCGGGCGCAAGAGCGATCCGGTGATCCGTGCCATGCTCGAAGTGCTCGCCGATACCTGGAAGCTCGGCGCGGAGGCGAGCGCGGCGGCGGCCGCGCGCTAGCGCGCGGAATCGTCAGCCGGCCAGACGTGAACGCCTTGTTGGTCGCTCCCTGCTCATGCCGCCGCCTCCGGTCCAAAGTGCTTATTCACGCGTCGCCACTGTCGGCGGCCGGCGGCAATCGCGGGCGGTCGCATCCCCGCTATGCGGGGCCCCTGCTCCCTGCTCATGCCGCCGCAACACCCAGACTCTTCTCCAGCGACTTACGCCCGTCGGGGGTGGTCATCACCACCAGGGTATTGCCCGGCAGGATGCCGAAATCGTCTGCCGGATTGAATTCCCAGCGACCTTGCGCGCGCACCGCCAGCAGGATGAAATCGCGCCGGTTCAGTTTCAGCCCGGCGATGGTGCGCGCGGCATAACCCTCGGGGATGTGCACCTCCTCCACGCGCAGCGCGTTGTCCGCGCGCAGCATTTCGTCGAGGAAGCTCACGACCTTGGGCCGGATCATCGAGGAGACGATGCGCATGCCGCCGGTGAAATCGGGAGACACGATGGCGTCGGCGCCGACTTTGCGTATCTTGTCGATGTAGTTGATCTCGTGGCAGCGTGCGACCACGCGCGCTGCCGGGTTGAGCAGCTTGGCCGAGAGCGTGGTCACGAGGTTCTTGCTGTCGTCCCCGGTGACCGCGAACACGCCGGCGCAGTGCTCGATGCCGGCGGCGACCAGCGCGCTGTCCTCGCCGCTGTCGGCGTGCGTCCACAAGGCGTCCGGGGCTTTTTCCAGATAGCGTTCGATCGCCGCCTTGTCGCTTTCGATCATCACGTAGGGGCGGCCGGTGACCTCGAGTTCGTGCGCGACGTTGGTGCCGACACGGCCGACGCCGCAAATGATGTAATGCCGCCGCAGTGCCGCAATGCTTTTCTGCATTCTCCGCCTCCGTAGTGCCTGGTTCATGTCGCCTTCGAGGATGAAGGCGGTAAGCGTGGAAATCATGTATCCGGTCACGCCGATGCCGACCAGGGCGATACCCATGGTGAACACGCGTCCGCCCGGCGAATGGCTGAGGTCGATGATCTCGCCGTAGCCGATGGTGGCGACGGTGATGAAGGTCATGTACAGGCAGTCCAGCCAGCTTACCTGCGGGCCGCCGATGACCCGGTAGCCGACCATGCCGATGAGGTTGACGGCGATGAGCGCCAGCGCCGGGGCGGCAAAACGCCGGTAGACGCGCTGCGCGATCAGTTCAGCGGCCATTTTTCCTCGCGCCGAACGCATTGCCGAAAAACCTGGGTGACATCGTTATTGTCGCTGTCGGAATTGCCGCATTCATGGTTCAATTGTAAGGCAATTCAATCGCTCTCACCCTCAGGCGCTGCGCCCGTAATCGCAGCGCGCGGACCCTTTTAATTGAGCGCCGTCGATGCGAGCCAACATCATCGCCTTTGCCTTGGGCGTATGCCTGCTGCAGCAGCAGCCCGAGCTGCCGCAGCTCGCGCGGGCGTGTTTGCTGCTGCCGGGCGCGGTTTTGTGCTGGCGGCTGCGCGCGGCTCGGGCCGCAGCGCTGCTGCCGCCCGCGATATTCGCCGCAGCCGGGTTCTTCTATGCGGCGGCCTGGGCCGAGTGGCGCCTCGCCGATCGGCTGCCGCGGCAATGGGAGGGCGTCGATCTCCCCGTCACCGGCGTGGTGGCGAGTCTGCCGCAGCCGTTCGAGGGCGGGGTGCGCTTCGATTTCGACGTGGAGCAGGTCGCGCCCGCCGCCGCGCGCCTGCCGCGGCGTATTGCGCTCGCCTGGTACAACGGCCTCGGCCGCGAGGCTTACAAGCACATCGTGCCGATCCGCGCGGGCGAGCGCTGGCGCCTGACCGTGCGCCTGCGGCGGCCGCACGGCAGCGTCAATCCCTACGGCTTCGATTACGAGTCCTGGTTGCTGCAGCGTGCGATCGGCGCGACCGGCTATGTGCGTCCGGGTGCAAACGCGCGCCTGGACGCCTTGGTGCTGCGGCCCGCATACCTCGTCGAGCGCGGCCGGGAAATCCTGCGCAAGCGCCACTGGGATGCGCTGCCCGGCTACCCCTATGCGGGCGTCCTGACCGCGCTCGCGATCGGCGACCAGAATGCCATCGACGCGCGCCAGTGGCAGCTGTTCGCGCGCACCGGGGTGTCGCATCTGATGTCGATTTCCGGCCTGCACGTCACCATGGTGGCCAGTCTGTTCGCGGCGCTCGTCTACTGGCTGTGGCGGCGCTCATCCGCGCTGCTGCTGGCACTGCCCGCGCGCAAGGCTTCTGCGCTGGCGGGTTTCGTCGCCGCGCTGGCCTATTGCCTGATCGCCGGGTTCGCCGTTCCGGCGCAGCGCACGCTGTACATGGTGGGGGTGGTGGCGCTGGCGCTGTGGGCGGGCCGCGTGAGTTCGGTATCGCGCGTGCTGTGCGCCGCGCTGCTGCTGGTGCTGCTGCTCGATCCCTGGGCCGTGCTCGCGCCGGGCTTCTGGCTTTCGTTCGGCGCCGTCGCGATCATCCTGTACGTGGCGACGGGACGCCCGCGGGCAGGGCAGGGCGCCGCGTTTGGCCATGGCCTGTTTCAATGGGGGCGCGTGCAATGGGCGATTACGCTGGCGCTGGCGCCGCTGTTGCTGGTCTGGTTCCAGCAGATGTCGCTGGTGTCGCCGCTGGCCAATGCCGTCGCCATTCCGCTGGTGAGCCTGGTGGTGACACCGCTCGCGCTCGTTGGCAGCATCGTTCCTTTCGATTTCATCCTCAAGCTCGCGCACGCGGTCATGGCGGGGCAGATGTGGCTGCTCGAACGGCTCGCCGCCTTGCCCGCGGCCGTGTGGCAGCAGCATGCTCCGGCGGGCTGGACCGTGGCCCTGGCGCTGGCGGGTACCGCATGGCTGCTGCTGCCGCGGGGCGTTCCGGCGCGCTGGCTCGGTTTGCCGCTGATGCTGCCGATGTTCGCCGTGGCGCCGGCGGTGCCGCCGGCCGGCGCGCTGTGGCTGACGGTGCTGGACGTGGGCCAGGGACTCGCCGTATTCGCGCGGACCGAAACGCATGCGTTGCTCTACGATACCGGCCCCGCCTACGGACCGGATGCCGACAGCGGCAGCCGCGTGATCCTGCCGTTCCTGCGCGCCTCGGGCATCGCGCAGCTGGACGCGCTGGTCGTGAGTCATGACGACAACGATCATGCTGGCGGCGCGGTTTCGGTGCTCTCGGGCCTGCCGTTCGGGGCCCTCTACACGTCGATTCCGCAAACCCATCCGGCCTGGCTTGCGGCGGCGGGCTACAGGCTGCCTTGCGCCGCCGGGCAGGGCTGGGATTGGGACGGGGTGCGCTTCGAACTGCTGCATCCGACCGCGGCAAGCTACGCGCGGGCACGGATCAAGTCCAACGACCGCAGCTGCGTGCTCAGAATTTCCGCTGCCCATGGCACGGTGCTGCTTACCGGCGACATCGAGCTGCACTCGGAACAGGAGCTGCTCGCGCGCGCGCCGGAGAAACTGCGCGCGGACGTGCTGGTGGTGCCGCACCACAGCAGCCGCACCTCGTCCACGGAGGCATTCATCGCCGCAGTGCAGCCGCGCTGGGCCGTATTGCCGGTCGGTTACCGTAACCGCTTCGGCCACCCTGCGCCGCAGGTAGTGGAGCGCTATCGCGCGAGCGGCGCGCGGATACTGAGGACCGACACTGCCGGCGCGGTGCTGGTGCGCATCGACGGCGACACGACGGTAGTGCAGGGTTATCGCAGCGTGAGAAAGCGTTACTGGTATGCGGACTGAAAGCGCCCACTCTGCGCGGCGCAGGGGTCCATCGGAAATTGGCGCGTGGTCGGACTGCTATACTCTTGACCTATTGAGAATTACCAAACCACGAGACACTGTAGCGCAGGCGCCCTCGCCTGCAACGACCGAAGCAGGCGAGGGCGCCTGCGCTACGAAAGCGACCTGCCAGTTGTCATGCAGTAAGGTAATGCTCAATAAGCGTGTTTCGGGCCGGCATCGGCAGAATAACGGCGCCACTGACCCTGGGGAGCGGTAGATGAGCGAGGAATTCAGGCAGCGCGAGGTACAGTGCGTCACGCCTGGCGGCCTGCACCGGCTGGCCTATACCGAGTGGGGCGATCCCGGCAAGCGCAAGGTACTGCTGTGCGTGCACGGCCTGGCGCGCTGCGCGCGCGATTTCGACACCCTCGCACGGACCATGGCGGACGAGTACCGCGTGGTTTGTCCCGACATGCCCGGCCGCGGCCTGAGCGATTGGCTCAAGAACCCGATGGAATACCAGGTCGAGACCTATGTCGCCGATATCGTGACGCTGCTCGCGCGCCTCGATGCCGACTGCGTGCATTGGGTGGGCACCTCCATGGGCGGGCTGATCGGCATGACGCTGGCGAGCCTGCCCGGTACGCCGGTGCAAAAGCTGGTGCTGAACGACGTGGGTCCCGTCGTCACTGCCGTGTCGCTCGCGCGTATCGGGCAGTATCTGGGCATGGCGCCGCAGTTCCCCGACTTTGCCACGGCGGTGCAATACATACGCGCCGTCAGCGCGACCTTCGGCGCGCACAGCGACGCGGAATGGTCCACGCTGACCGAGCACGTCGTGCGCCGGCAGGCGGATGGCAGCTACCGCCTGCATTACGACCCGGCGATCGCGGTGCCCTTCAAGGCGGCCAAGGTGGACAAGGACATCGAGCTGTGGCCCTGCTACGACGCGATCAAATGCCCGACGCTGGTAATGCGCGGCGCCCTGTCCGACCTGCTCAAGCGCGAGACCCTGCAGGAAATGGCCGGGCGCGGGCCGCGCGCGAAAACCGTCGAGATTGCCGACGTAGGGCACGCGCCCACGCTGATGCACGCCGACCAGATCGCGATCGTGCGCGATTTTCTGCTCGGCGCTTGAAAAGACAGCGGCTGCGGATTCTTCGCCGCTAGCCGGGCTTAGGGTCTGTTGACATTCACCGCATGAGACGCGTTGTCTCCAAATGCGGATGACTGCAAGGCGCGCGACGACGCCAAGGGTGGTTCCCTTGGCGAGGAGCGCAACGACGCAGGCGCCGCATTTGGAGGCAACCCGAAGGGACGGGGGTAATTTGGGCGCATCGCGGCGTGTGGGGGGGCGTGTG
>Ga0307377_10001434_pt1 | contig 30082 bp, 33 predicted proteins | sample TR3MG_FD_202535 | JGI IMG/M metagenome (GOLD analysis project Ga0307377, IMG submission 202535) | Soil microbial communities from Risofladan, Vaasa, Finland - TR-3 | ecosystem: Environmental > Terrestrial > Soil > Coastal area > Acid sulfate soil | place: Finland: Risofladan, Vaasa | collected... | reverse complement strand
AGGTACATATTGCCGATTGAAGTCTGGGGCCCAATCAGGGTAAGTTTGCCCCTAGTCATTCGCAACCAGACCAAAGCATCCCTGCCCTCGTCACCCAAAAAAGTCATATAAGAGGGGAGTCGATATAGTCTTAAGCCTAAGGCTAAAGCTATTATCAAAAAAATCAGCCAGTTTTTTTTCAAGATAGAGAGAATTTTTATCATCTAAATCTTAAGCCTAAGCTTAATTAAATCCTTAAAACCAGAAACAATCACCTCAAAATTTCTTCCGGTGGCGGCTCCGCCTTGTCTGGGATAATGATAAACTCCTACTTCAGCAATTTTAAAGCCTTTGTTTTTGGCTTTAATTAAAAGCTCACTGGTAATAAAAGGACCCCTCTCGGATTCTAGACGGGGGATAGTTTTGATTACTTTTCTTCTTACCAGTTTAAAACCGCAATCAATATCAGTCACTTTCAAGCCAAAAAAAAGCAAAACCAAAAGCTCCCAAAGTTTGGAAGTTAAAATTGTCATCCGGCTCACCGCTCTTTTTAGATAATAGCCAATTACCAAATCGGCCCCGGTTTGCTCTTGTTTTTCAATAAATTTGGTAATCTCGGCAAAATCAAATTGACCATCGGCATCAGTAAAAGCAATCCATTCGTATTTCGCCCCATACCAGCCGGATTGAATCGCTCCGCCATAGCCGCGATTGGGCTGATGATGGATTACCCGAACAAAGGAGTATTCTTTAACCAGTCTGTCAGCAATTTTACCGGTATCATCCTTAGAACCGTCATCAACAATCAAAATCTCATATTTTTGAGAGACTTTTTTTAAAACAGGAATTGCTTTTTTGACTGTTCTTTCGAGGTTTTCTTCTTCATTATAAGCAGGAAAAAACAAAGAGAGCTCCCTGAGCTTTTTCATAGTTTAATATTAGCATAAAGAGCTAGTTTTTGTTATTATTTTCTTAGTGAAGATTAAAAGAGATTTACTGGTTCTTTCCCTAGCAACATTTTTAATCACTTTTCTAGTTTGGCTCCCCTTTTTGTTGGGTTGGAATGGGGGAGTCCAAACCGTTTTTAAGAACTACGATGGTCCAAACTATATGGTAATTGCCAAGTCCTGGTATCAAAAAAGCTTTATTGCCAAAACCTTTTCTTTGCCGACCCCTTTAGAATACTACCCCGCTCACCTGCCTGGCTATCCCCTCTCGATTGCTTTTTTTAACCTGGCCCTTCCTGGCCCTTGGGCAATGCTTGTCTCTAGCCTTTTTTTCAGCTGGCTGGCAGTAATCGCCTTTTATCTTTTTGTTTTTAAATTCAAGCTTTCCCAAAACCCTTTCTGGCTTTCTTTGGTTTTCCTCCTCCTTCCTGCTCGTTGGGTAGCAGTTAAAGCAGTCGGCAGTCCAGAGCCACTCTTTATCTTTGCAATTTTGACCTCTTTTTACTTTTTTAAAAGTGCTTTTGATAAGCCTGAAAATAATCTTGTTTCCAAAAAAAAGATTGTGGCTTTAGACCTGGTTCTGGCTGGAGCGTTCGGAGGCTTAGCCCAAATCAGCAAAAGCCCGGGGATTTTGCTTTTTGTTGGCTACTTGACTTTCTTTTCCTACAAGCTAATAAAAGAGCCCTTAAGAAAAGGCTTTTTGCTTGATTTTTATAAGCAGGTTTTTAAGCCCACTCTACCCTTGCTTTTAATCCCAGTTTCTGTTTTGGCTGTTTTTGCTTTTTATTGGCTGCAAACTGGCGACTTTTTCGCCTATTTCCATTCAGGGGATAATTTTCATCTTTTTTTTCCTCCTTATCAGGCTTTTAGCTTAACCAGAAGCTGGCTAGGGGACTTTTGGCGGGAAGACTTAGTCTGGCAATATTTACTCGGGGCTTTAGCGGTTATTTTGCTTTTTAAACAAAAGCTTTATGATTTGGCTTGTTTTGCGGGAGTTTTTTTTGTTGCCACTTTATTTGTTGCTCACCGGGACCTAGCCCGCTACAGTTTGCCTTTAGTCCCTTTTGCTTTAATTGCTTTTGATAACCTAATTCAAAAAAAGGAGTTTAAGATTGCTCTTTTAATTATCTTGCCAGCAATTTATTTTTATGCCATTAATTTTATTGCTGGCAACACTGCTCCTGTGGCTGATTGGGCTCCTTATCTTTAATTAACAAAACCAAGCATCGGTTGAAGCTGATTTTGAGGGTTGTTGCAAACTGATTCATCCTGAAAAACGGTTTTCTTGGGAAGAATTACGCCGAGATTGCCAAAAGTAATTTTAACTTCATCGGGTGATAGTTCGGCAGGAATTACAATATTATAAACCGGAGCTCCCCTTCCGGGTTCAATTAACTTTAACCCTTGCCACCAAAAAAAATATCTAAAACCAACTCCTCTGCCAAAATCGCTAATGTAGTTTACGGAAATACAAGGATAATTATTATAAAGGGCATCTTGTTTAATAAACTCAACTATTCCCCTTTTGGCCAAATAACCATCAGGCAGTTGGGAACGTTTGGATAGCTGATCGAAATTAAACAAAGCAAAAATAATTAAAAAAGCGATTACTAAAATCTTTTCTCTACGTAGTGAGTAAAACCGGGCTAAAAACAAAGAGAAAAGGGTAATGGTAATTACACTAATGTTGACAAAATAATATTCACTCATCGGCCGCTTTGAAAAAAATTGTCCTAAAAGTGTCAGAACAATCCATGAAGCAAAGATCATTAGTTGTTTTTTTGAGAATAGTTTATTCTTTAATCCATAAAGAGAAATAAAAATAAAAGGAATTGAATTAAGCAGGTTTGGCAATCTCAAGCCAGGAAAAAGATTGGCTAAAAGATAGCCGGAAGCTTGGTCAAATACCTTCTGAAGCCGATAGAAGCCTTGAGCGGCAGCTTTTTGGTAAGTTAGGGATTTGAAAAACCCCTTGAATTGGTTGAAATGATGGCGAAGTTCGAACAACCAAAAGGGTGAGGTTAGGACCAGAAGAATAAAAAAAGGAATCACCAGTTCAGAGGGCTTAATTTTTTTACGGGAAATAATTAAAGAAATCGGGAGCAAAAGCAACAAGGGAACTAAAGCAATGTGAATATGCCAAATTAACCCTATCAAAAGACCAACTAATGGCAAAACTTTTAATTTTTCTTTTGGTTTTATTATTGAAAGGAGGGCAAACAAATACCAAATGGACCAAAGAATTGTCGGTTGGCTAGGAACTACCCAACGGTCAAAAAAGACATTAGAGATTGAAACGGCATATAAAAAGGAAGCGATTAGGCCGGCAATCCGGCCGAAAAACTTTGAGACGACAAAATAAAAGCTAAAAATTGTCAGCAATCCAATAATTGTGGTGGGGATTGCGGCAGAAAGCGGGTCCAGGTTGAATAAGGCGAAAAAGGGAACTAAAAGATAATAGAAAAGAGGGCCGATATAAATACCGTCCACACTTGTCTCTTGGCCAATTAAACGAAAATGTTTGTTTACCCAGATATCCTTCACAATCCAGGAAAAGAGGTCATGGTCATGGGCAAATGAATAAAGTTGGACGATTTTATAAGTTCTAAAATAAAAGCCGATAAGAAGAATCAATCCTAAAACAAGATAAGGGGTAACTTCTTTTGACTTAAGCTTTTTTAAGGACCAGTTAATCTTCATGGACAGAATTATTTAGACTTTTTTCTTTTTCCAAATCAACTTATTATACATAAACCAATTGTAAGGAATAATAAACAAAACAATGGCAATTACCAGCCAGAGCTGACGCCAGGCGTCAGAGGTAAATCTGGTCCCCAAACCAACGACAATAAATTGAATCACAATCGCGCCGGCCGAAGTGGCATTAAACATGGCAAACTTTTTGCCCAACTCTAGGGGTTTGATAATTTTTCTTTCCGCGAAAGTCCAAATATTGTTAAAAGTAAAGTTGGAGATAATCGCCATCTCTGCCCCAAAAGCGGCTGCTAACCCGGGAGTCAGGCCCAGACGGAAAAAAAGCTCCAAGCCTAAAGCATTGACAATAAAACCGATAAAGCCAACAATGCCAAATTTGATAAACTGTTGGGAGCGTTCCAAGCGGATTTTGGTGGTTTGAATAATGATTTCCAAAACGTATTTAATAAACCATTTTAGAGACTTTAGACCAACCGTTGTTTCCTGGCCGGCTCTTCTTTTGCCGAAATGAGCTGGCACTTCGTAAAACTTTGAGGTCACTTTTGACAACTCGTAAATTGCTCTCATATTGACCGAAAAACCGATAACATCAATTTTTTCCAAATCCACCTGATTAAGAACCCCTTTTACTCTGATGGCCTTAAATAAACCGGCGTGATCCTTCACCTCCCTAATCCCTGCCCAGTAATAAGCCAAAAGCCTATCAGAAACAAAATTAGTCAATTTCCTAAACCAGCTAAACTCAGCCCTGCCACCAGGAACATGGCGGGAAGCGACCACCACATCATAGCCTTCATCAATTTTTTCCAAAAGTTTAGGGGCCAAAAAAGGGTCAAATTGAAAATCAACATCAATGGGAATTATTACCTCGGCGGCCAGTTTTTCAATCGCATATTTGTAAGCATTAATTAGCTCCCGTCCCATTCCCAACCTCTGACTACTGAGAAGGTGAATATTCTTGTGCTTCTCGCTGTATTTTTTGGTAATCTCGCCGGTTCCGTCTGGAGAATTACCATCAGCATTAACTATTTCAAACTTATATTTTGGATTTTCTTTAGCAATTTTTAGCCAGGCTTCAAGCATTGGCCCAATATTCTCTCTTTCGTTATATGTCATAATGATGGGAACAACTTTCACTTTCCTATCCCTTCATAGGCAAAGCCTAACTCTTCTAACTTTTCTTTATTATAAATATTTCTGCCGTCAACCACAATTGGTGTTCTCATTGCCTCCCTTACTTTTTTAAAATCAAGATTTCGGTATTCTTCCCACTCAGTCACCAAAAGCAAAGCATCCGCTCCTTTCAAAGCCTGGTAAGGATCAGCAAAAAACCCTATCCCTTTCAGCTCTTTTTTGGCCTCCTCAATCGCCACCGGATCAGAAGCTCTCACTTTGGCGCCTAGTTTTTGCAGGGCTTTAATCAAATAAAGAGAACAAGCTTCTCGCATATCCGAAGTTCCCGGCTTAAAAGCTAACCCTAAAACTGCCAGAGTTTTGTTTTTTATTTCTCCTCCACAAAGACGAGAGATTTTTTTAAGAAAATAGTTAATTTGCGCTTGATTGGTTTTTTCAACTGCTTTTAAAATCCTAAAGTTGTGCCCGACTTTTCGGGAAAGGCTAATTAAAGCCGCCACATCTTTGGGAAAACATGAACCGCCATACCCCAAGCCCGCGCCCAAAAAATCCGGCCCAATACGAGCATCCATTCCCAGCCCTTTCATTACCTCATCAACATTGGCGCCAAACTTATCAGCCAAAACTGCAATTGAATTGGCAAAAGAGATCTTGGTAGGCAAAAAAGCATTTGAAGCGTATTTAATCAGCTGAGCACTGGCCGAAGAACAGATTAACCTCTCGCCCTCAATTCCTTGGTGAAGCCTAAGCAGTTTTTCTGCCGCCACTTTATTTCCTGTCCCAATCACTACCCGATAAGGAGAAAAAGTGTCTGGCAAAGCCTTGCCCTCTCTTAAAAACTCCGGTACCGAGACCAGCTCAAACTCAAGTTTGGTAAAACGTTTCATCCATTTTTCGATTTTTAGGTTAATACCTGGCGGAACCGTACTTTTAATGACCACAATAGCCGGTTTTTTAAGATTTCCAGCAATTGATTTGGTGGCTCCATAAACAAAACTTAAATCTACCTTACCTTTTTTGTTCGGCGTCCCTACACAAACAAAAATTACCTCTGAACTAGGAATTGCTCTAGAGTAACTTTGAGTAAACTTTAATCTTTTTTGCTCAAAATTTTTTAAAAGCAGCTCTTCCAGACCCGGTTCATAAAAAGGCACTTTTCCTTGTTTGAGTTTTTTTATCTTTTCTTTATCAGTCTCAACTACCCAAAGTTGGTTACCCAAATCAGCAAAAACTGCGGCCGTCACTAAACCAACATAGCCAGCACCAATTACTGCCAAATTCATACCAACAATATAGCACATCCTTATGATAAAATTAACCAGATGAAGATTGATATCATTACTCTTTTTCCAGAAATGTTCAAAGGCCCTTTTGAAGAAAGCATCCTTCGGCGAGCTCAAGACAAGGGCTTGGTAGAAATTAATCTTCACAACTTAAGAAAATGGACGACTGATAAAAGAGGCACAGTTGATGATCGACCATATGGCGGGGGCACAGGCATGATAATGATGGTTGAGCCACTCGTTAAAGCAATTGAGGAATTAAAATCCTCGAACACAAAAGTTATTCTTTTAAGCGCCAAGGGCAGGCTTTGGAAACAAGCCAAAGCTTTCGGATATTCAAAAGAGAAACATTTAATTTTAATTGCTGGTCACTATGAGGGAATTGACGAAAGAGTAGTCAACTTTGTTGATGAAGAAATCTCTATTGGTGATTATGTCTTGACCGGTGGGGAAATCCCGGCCATGGTTTTGGTAGACTCAATTGTCCGTTTAATTCCCGGAGTGCTGGAAAAAGAAGAAGCCACTCGGTTCGAATCCTTTTCTCCCTATACCCTAAACGCTAAACGCTATCCCCTTCTGGAATATCCCCAATATACGCGGCCAGAAGAATTTCGGGGCTTAAAAGTGCCAAAAATTCTTCTTTCTGGCAACCATGCCAAGATTGCGGCCTGGAAACGTGAACAAGCCTTAAAAACCACCCGCAAAAACCGTCCTGATTTACTCAAATGTCAAAAAAAATGTTAAAAATAAGAAAAAAGTTTATTATCAGCCTGTTCGGAATTTTTATAACGGCAGTCTTGGCACTTTGCATTCTTTGGCAATGGGATTTAAAAACAGGCTATTCTGTCAAAGAATATCAGAAAAAAGAAGCGGAAATGCTTAAAAGAATTGAGGAAGAAGAACGCCGGCATCCCGCTCGAATTCCGCAGTCGGTTCCGATAATTAAAACCAATGGAAATTTAACAACAATTTCCCAAGACATCTATTCCAACTCAACTCAAAAGGTTAAAATCACCTTTCGCAATATTGATAAACAATATGTCACGAATATAGACGAATCCCCTAGGTACGGTATAACTCTAAGCAGCGATGATATTTCTTTACAAGTTGATTATGGCGCATATTCTGGTTGTCATCAGCTTCAAGGACAAGTTTATAACCAATTTTTTGAAGATTATATCTACTATTCCATATTTTTGAATAACGAGCAGGATGAGAAATACAGTTACTTTGTCAGTTTCTCAAATATTGCCCACCAAACGCAACCAGAATGTAATCAATGTGTTTTTGGCAGCAAAGCTCCCTGCCAAGACTCAAATTTTGACTACGGAATTCCAATGAACATTCGCTGCTATCTTAAAATTGCCTCACCGAATAATCTTGAAAAATGCCTAAATCTTATAAAAAAAATGGAAATAGAAAAATAAGAAAATTAACCTAACTAGTCCTAGTTTCTTCCCGATTGTTCTTCTCCAAATAAAAACAGGAATTTTTGAAAAAGTAACTGGAAAACTACTAATGGTATCAAACTTTATCTTTTTATCAGAGGAAAAAGCTTGTTTGCAAGCCTCAAGAGACCAGGAATTTACATAGTTTTTTAGCTTTTCCCGGCTCACCCACTTAACCTCAAGCGTTTCTCCAACCTCTCTTTTTTCTCTGCCGCCGATTTTCTTGCCTAAAAACAGGAAAGTAACACCTTTTGCCAAAAAATGTGTCCTAAAATAAACTGCTAGCAATCTTTCAACTTTTATTCTTACGCCAGTTTCTTCTTTAGTTTCTCTGATGACTGTTTCTTCTGGCGTCTCTCCTTTCTCAATTCTGCCACCAGGAAAACCCCAAGTATGCAAATCCTGCCTTTGGGCAATAAGAAGTTGTTTTTTTTCGTTCAAAACTAAAACTCTAGCACCACTGGGAAATATCATTTAATTTTCATTTGCTCTTTTATTGACAAAAGCGCGCTGTTAATGTCTTTCATTTCGATTCCCAACTCCCTAATCGCTTTTTGGTTGGCAATTTTCAAGCATCTTGGATAGGGACGGGCCTCGGGATTGGATTTTTGATACTCAAGCAGGCTTCCTTTTTTGACCAAGCTTTCATCAAAACTAAAAGTTCTGACCACTAGTTTGGCCAACTCGTAGTGAGAAACAAAACTGGAGCCGGTTAAATGCCAAATTCCCTCAGATCCCCTTTCTAAAATTTTGCCAATTCCCCAAGCAATATCATCAACGAAAGTAGGAGTAATAATTTTATCAGCAAACATTGGGTAAAGGCTTTTGTCTCTCAAGCCATTAATTAACTGTCTTATCAAATCTGTTTTAGCCGGGTAACGGGCCCTAAAAGGATAAGCAATCCTAACGATTGTATAACTGCAACCGGAAGTTTTTACTTTCTCTTCAGCCCAAGCTTTGGTCTTGCCATACCAATCAATTGGATTAGGCTTGTCTTTTTCTGTATATGGCTCGTTACTCTCTCCACCAAAAACAAAATCAGTTGAAAAATGAATTAAGTGCTTGCGATATTTGGCGCAAAGACTAGCAATATTCTCAGTTCCCTCAACATTAATTCGGTAACAACGCCCTGTTTTATTGTTGTTTTCTTCCCAGGCAGCACCAACATCAGTAAAAGCAGCTAGATGAATTAAAAAAGAAGCTGGGAAAGAAGCAATCTTTTTTTCAATTGTTCTTAGTCTCGTAATGTCATGGCCTTTTTCTAAAGCCAGGTCTTCAAATTCGAATTTTGGGCCTAACAGCTCCACAATTCTTGAACCGACCAATCCCGAAAGTCCAGTTCCTAAAACCTTTACTTTCATTTTTTGACCTTTTCCCAGGAAAAATTTTTTCCTCCCAGCGAAGGAATGGGAACTCTTGAAAAAAGAATTCGGCCTTCATCCTCGGGATTATATTCCGAAGTTGGATGATTGACCAACATTGCCCAAGAAGGACCGGGATTCATTATTCCGTGATAAACTCCTTCCGGAATAGTAATCGTAAAAACAGGAAAGGTCTTTTTTTCTTTAATTTCCGGGTCTCCGCCACTAGCTTCGACAACTTCCAACTTTCCCTGACTCGAGCAGCCCTGCCTGGCGTCATAAAGCAAAATCCACATCTTTCCTAAAACTATAGTGAATCTATCTTTTTGTTTAGAATGAAAATGAAATCTATCAATATCCCGGGCAAAGCCCGGATGAGTCAAGGAGTTGTAAGAATAAACGCTGGAAGTCTTTTCCTTTGCCTGGGCAAAGGTTTCAATTAAAAAGCCTCTTTGGTCATAAAAAATATTTCTTTCAAGAGCATTAACATCAGAAATACTAATTGCGCTCGGAGAAATCGGAACAATAGTTTTGTTTGACATTTACCTTCCAATATATTGTTTTTTAAAATATTTTGCCTGCTTGTCTTTAAGTGGTTTCCACCAATTGGTGTTGTTTCTATACCATTTAACCGTTCTTTCCAGCCAAGTGTCAAAATCATGCTCAGGCTGCCAACCCAACTGTCTTTTAATTTTTGACCAATTAACACTATACCTTCGGTCATGGCCCGGCCTGTCTTTAACATATTCAATCTCACTTTCATCTTTACCCATAATCTTTAAAATCTTTTTAATCACTTTGAGATTGGGAATATCTTTAGTTAGTCCACCAACACAAAAGGTTTCCCCAATAGTCTCTTTATCGTGAACTATCAAATCAATTGCCCGGCAATGGTCTTTAACATAAAGCCAGTCGCGCACTTGTTGGCCATCTCCATAAACCGGCACTTTTTTGCCCTCCATTAAATTAGTAATTGCCAAAGGAATTAGCTTTTCTGGAAATTGGTAAGGGCCGTAATTGTTAGAACAATTGCTAATACTGACAGGCAAGTTGTAAGTTTTAAAATAAGCTCGGACTAAGCACTCGGCTCCAGCTTTTGAGGCCGCATAAGGAGAATTGGGGCGAAATGGCCAGCTTTCATCAAACTTATCTTGGCTATTGCCAGCCAAAGAGCCAAAGACTTCGTCCGTGCTAATTAAATGAAAACGGTTAACTTTGTTTTTTAAAGCTGCATCCAGGAGCACTTGGGTGCCCAAAACATTAGTTTTGATAAAAATTTGTGGGCCGACAATTGAGCGGTCAACATGGCTCTCAGCGGCAAAAGAAACTACTAAATCAATACCTTTCATTAGTTTATTTGCCAGCTTTGCGTCAGCAATATCTCCCTTGACAAACCGGTAGTGAGGATTATCCTGAATCTCTCTTAAAGAGGCCAGATTGCCAGCATAAGTCAATTTGTCAAGATTGATAATTTGATCTTGGGGATATTTTTCTAGCCAGTAGTGAATGAAGTTTGAGCCGATAAAACCAGCTCCACCAGTAACGAGAAGTCTCATCGTTTGAGAAGAATTATAATGATTCTGCCAAGGAAAAGCAAAGCCTGTCAAGCCCATAAAAATCTTACATTTTTTTAGCTTTTTAAGCTAAAAATAAGAGAATAAAAAGCCTTTCTCTTTATTCAGAAGGTTGTTTTTGCTATAATAACACCTACAACTTATGAAAGTTCTCTTTGTTTCGGCGGAGGTGGCGCCTTTTTCTTCAGTAGGCGGACTCTCGCAAGTTTCATATTTTTTGCCTCGAGCTTTGATAAAGCAGGGGGCAGACGTCCGTATTTTCACTCCCAAATACGGAATTATTAATAACCAACAATTTCCTACTAGATCAGTTATCAAAGAGCTAAAAGTGCCTACTGGTGAAAACAAAAACAGCCTACATCCTCAAAAACTTATTTGCAACGTTAATACTCTAATCAAAACCAAAAGAGGAGACCCCAAGGTCTATCTTCTGGAAAATATGGAATACTATGAAAAAAGAGCCAATGTTTACAATTATTCTGATGACCATATTCGTTTTGGGCTTCTGAGCCGGGGAGCTTTGGAGTTTATCAAAAAAAAGGAATTTGTTCCTGATTTAATTCATTGTAATGACTGGCATACCGCCTACTTAATCGACTTTTTAAAAAATGCTTACAAAAACGACCCTATCTTGAAAAAAATCGCCAGCCTTCTTTCGATTCATAATCTTTATCAAGGGATTTTTGACTTTGAACATGCTTCAGAAATGGATTTTGATGATGGCAAGAGCAGGCTAGCTCCTTTTTTTACTGAGCGCTTTTACAAACAAAATGCTCTTAAACGAGGACTAATCCATGCTGATTTGGTCAACACCGTTTCAGAAACTTATGCGCACGAGATTTTAACCGAAGAGTACGCCGGTCGGTTGCATAATCTTTTTAAAGAGCTTCGAGGCAAAATCTCTGGAGTTCTAAACGGACTCGACTATAATAACTTTAATCCTCGCACCGACAAAATCATTAAAAAGGACTATGGTTTGACCAGTCTAAAGCAAAGGGCAGAGAATAAAACCGACTTGCAAAAAGAATTTGATTTACAAGTCTCTCCAGAAACACCAATTCTCGCCTTTTCCGGTCGACTTCATGCCCAAAAAGGACTAGAGCTAATTATGGATACCATCGAATTTATTCTTAGTGAATTTGAGGTTCAGTTTATTGCTTTGGGAACAGGAGAAGATAAATATTTAAACTTTTTACAAAAACTAGAAAACAAACACCCACAGAAAGTTGGCACTCACCTAATGAAAAATTTCACTTTACCCAGAAAAATTTTTGCCGGTGCGGATATGATTCTTATCCCCAGCCAATATGAGCCGGGTGGGATTGTCGCTCTGGAGGCAATGCGCTATGGCTGTATTCCGATTGTTCGAGAAACTGGAGGCTTGGCCGACTCGGTTAAAGACTTTAACCTGGCCGAAGGAAAAGGCACTGGTTTTACTTTCAAGAAGTTTTTCAAAATGAGTTTTCTAACGGCTGTTATCCGCGCTCTGGAAACTTATAAAAACCAAAAAATCTGGAAAAAAATTGTTCGACAGGCAATGCAAGAAGATTTTTCTTGGGAGCATACTGCCAGCGAATATCTGGAATTGTATCGAAAGGCAACTGAAATTAGAAAAGAAACCCAAGAGGACAACTCTCCCTTCAGACTGGAAAAGAGAGTTGCGGACCATGTATTGGGCTAACTTCATTCATATTTACCAACCTCCAACCCAAACTCGCTCTATTTTGGAACGAGTAGTAAAAGAGTCGTACCAAAAAATCCTAAGCGGGCTTTTAGCTAATCCTAAAGCCAGACTAACCCTAAATATCAACGGGGGCTTAACAGAAATGTTAATCGAAAATGGTCATCAAAAAGTAGTTGATAAAATCAGAGCTTTACTGGAAAGAGGACAAATTGAATTAACTGCTTCTGCTGCTTACCATCCGATTTTACCCAAACTCTCCCAAGAAGAAATCCAGCATCAAATTGAGTTGAATGAAAAAATCAATCATCAGTATTTCGGGCCCGCTTATCAGCCAGACGGTTTTTTTCCTCCGGAAATGGCTTATAGCCCCAAGGTCGGCCAAGTTGTCAAAGATTTGGGCTTAAAATGGGTTATCCTAGATGAGGTAGGACTGGACCAGAACCTTAACCCCAGCAAAACTTACCAAAATCAAGCCGGTTTGGGTTTTTTCTTTCGCGAGCGCTCACTAAGTTTTAAAATTCTCTCTGCCCAGCTAGGAACCGCTAAATCTCTAATCCGAGAACTTTCTCCCCGTCTGTCTAAAAATGAATATCTTTTAACGGCTATGGATGGAGAGACCTTCGGACATCATCGGCTAGGACTTGAAGAATTGCTTTGGGAAATTTGCAAAGAGCCAAGATTGCCGACTGTCACTATCTCTAGTTTGTTTGAACTTTTTCCGGAAAAAGTCATTGTTGAACCTAAAGACTCTTCTTGGGCTTTAACAGGGAGAAATTTAGCCAAAGAGCAGCCTTTTATTCGCTGGGATGATCCGGAAAATGAAATTCAAGAAAAACAATGGCAACTGCTTAATTTGGCCATTAAGGCGGTTAAAAAAGACCGCCAGCTAAGGGTGAGAAAAATGCTCGATAAAGCTTTGTACTCTGATCAATTCTGGTGGGCGAGCGCTCGACCTTGGTGGAGTTTAGAGATGATTGAACAAGGAGCCCATCAACTTCTTAAAGTAGTGAGTGCCTGTAATGAGAAAGTCACTCAAAAAACCAAGGAAAAAGCCAAAGATTTGTACTTAAAAATAATTACCAGCGGTTTTGAATGGCAAAGAAGTGGCCGAATAGAGGAAATGTCCCATAAAGAAGATGAAGAAGTACGAGAAAGGATGCAGGCCAACAATCGTTCTTTAACCCGAGAAGATTATAATCAAATGATTAAATCCCTAAGAGCGCAAATGTTGGCTGCCGCTAAAGACAAAGAGTATGCCCGGGCCGAACAATTCAAAAGAAGAATTCTTGAGCTGATTGCCGATCGGGACCAGATTCCTCGTGAGACTAAAGAAGAAATCAAAGTTAACCAATAAGCAATATTTCTGCTACAATCTAATTAATGCCCGATCAAAACTCCTGGTTTTCCCAGTTTAAACAAAGCCAGGAATACCGCTTTTTAAGTCAACAGCCAGTTGCCTATTTCTGCACCGAGTTTGGTCTAAGCAGTGAATTGCCCACTTATGCCGGTGGTTTAGGCGTTTTAGCCGGTGATTTCGTTAAAGAAGCTGGTTTACAAAACTTTCCTTTGGTCGCCGTTGGTCTTTATTACCACGAAGGCTATGCTCGACGTCAACTCAATGCCACTCAAGTTAAAAAAACCAGTCCCCAGGACTTTGGTTTAAACCTAGTCATCAATGGTAAAAACGAACCAGTCTTGGTTCAAATCCCGATTCAAGACCGTTTGGTTTATGCCCAAGCTTGGTGCTGGCAAGAGGGTTTAGTTAGTATTTATCTTTTGGACAGCAATGTTGACGAAAATACCCCTGCAGACCAACAAATTACCAACCGCCTTTATACGGCTGACAAAGAAACCCGAATAGAACAAGAGCTAATTTTGGGTATTGGCGGCCTTCGGCTTTTAAAAACCCTGGGCATAAATCCGGCGATTTACCATTTAAATGAAGGCCACTCTGCTTTTTTAGTTTTGGAATTAATCAAGCAAGTAATGGAAAGCCAAAATCTAGACTTTTCTCAAGCTTCTCGCTTGGCTCGGGAACAAGTTGTTTTTACTAACCACACTTTGCTGCCGGCCGGCCGGGAAATTTACAACAATGACCTGATTGCCGCCATGCTTGGTAAATATGCTGAAAGCCTTAAAATCCCCGTAACAGAAATTATCCCTTTAGGCTTAGTCAAAGACTCAAGTCTTTTTTCAATGACTCTTTTTTCTTTGCAGCTTTCGACAAAAATGAACGCTGTTAGTGCCTTGCACGCCCAGGAAGCCGCCAAAATCTGGACAAACCATCCTTTAGAACAAGTTACCAATGGCATTTTTTTGCCTCGTTGGGATCAGCTTAAACTTAAGGATAAAACTCAGCTTTGGCCAAAACATCAAGAAAACAAAAGAAAGCTTCTAGGTGTAATCCAAGAAAAAACTGGTGTTTCCTGGGACGAAAACAGCTTGCTTGTCGGTTGGGCCAGAAGAATCGTTCCCTACAAACGACCTTTGGCTATCTTAGAAGACATTCCTCGTCTTCAAGCAATTGCCCAAAAAGAAGACCAACCAATAAGACTGGTCTTTGCTGGCCTTTGCCATGGTGAAGACCCAGAAAAAGAAAATCTCCTCCTACAACTCCAAGAAATTTTAGCTAAAGAATTCCCTCAGATAGCGGTTTTTCTGTCTGGTTATAATATTAATCTGGCCCAGCTTTTGACTGCTGGCTGTGATGTTTGGCTCAATACTCCGGTAGTCAAATCCGAAGCCTGCGGCACCAGTGGCATGAAAGCCGCTTTAAACGGTGTTTTACCAGTCTCCACCAAAGATGGTTGGATTGACGAAGTTGAGCTTTTTGGGATTGGCTGGATTGTAGAGGATACTGAAATCACTACCAGCCTGCTTAATATATTGGAACACCAGGTTGCCCCAATGTATTATGAACACCTGAAAAATCCGACTGCTTCCAACTGGCTAAACCATATGCAAAATGCCAGGGAGTTGATAGTCAATGAGTTTAGTATGAGCCGAGCCTTGAAAGACAATCTAGAAAAGCTCTATCTGCCTATTCTTAAGAAAAAACTAAGTGCTAAATAGCTTTAATCTTCGCCTTGGCCGGCTTTTTTGGCCCAATAAGCATTGGAACGAAAAAGACTTTCAAAAGTTCCCGCATCAGACCAAAAATCTTTTAATTCAAACCAGTTTAACTGGTCTTTTTTAAGATAAGCGTTATTAACATCAGTTATTTCCAGCTCTCCTCGAGCCGAAGGCTGGCAATTTCTGATAATCTCAAAAACCTGGGCATCATAAAGATAAAGGCCAACCACCGCATAGTTTGACTGAGGCTTTTGGGGCTTTTCTTCAATCCTGATAATTTTGTCTTTTTCTTTTTTATCAAAAACCGGTACTCCAAAACGGCCAGGGTCAGCCACTTTTTTGAGAAAAACTGTCGCTCCTTTTTTGAAATTTGCTACTGCCTGAAGAATATCGGCATCAGTGGTGTTATCACCCAAGACTACTGCTAATGAGTCACCATCAGCAAAATCCTCTGCCAGCAAAAGAGCGGCGGCAATCCCCCCTTCTCCTTCTTGATAAGCATATTCCAAATGTTTTACTCCTAAGCCTTGACCATTTTTTAAAACTGCCAAAAAATGGCCGGCATGGGGACCGCCAGTAACAACCATTATTTCTTTTATACCTGCTTTAACCAAAGTCTGTACGGGATAAAAAATCATTGGCTGGTTATAAACAGGCAGCAAGTGTTTGTTAGTGGCAAAAGTAAGCGGATAAAGCCTAGTGCCCAAGCCACCAGCCAGAACAACACCTTTCATCTTTCCATATTTTACACCCGATTGACAAGAGTAAGAAGGATTAAGAATCCCAAAAGAGCTACTCCTAGATACTCAAGGATTATTCGCAAATGCAAGTCTCCTTCAAGATAATGGTGAACTATGCCCCAAAAAACATAAAAAGAAGCGGTTAAAAAAGCCGAGACAATCTGGGCCTGAGGAAAACGCTGAAAGTAAAAGAAAGCCACCAGCCCAGAACCTAAAATAAACAACAAGACCAAATAGTGACTAAAATTGGCTTTAATATCAGAAATTAAATCTTTCATTTGTTTAAAGAATCGCTCCTTGCTTAAGCAGTAAACTTGCCAACAAAACAAAAATCAAAAACATCATTTGGGCCAAGCTGCGGCTGGAAAGCCGGGGAGTATGCTGATGAGAAACCAAAATCAAATCCATGGCAAAAGCACCAATCAAAACACCAACGACAAAGACTACTAGAGCCTTGGTTAAATCAAGCGGGCTAACCAAGGGCAGGCGTCTAGTCTCTTTGTTGGCTACCTCACCCGGAGAAATAACCTGGTCACTTTCAGTCTCTATCCCAGGAATCTCTGGAACCTCTACTACGGCCGGTTTTTCTGCTGGTAAGGGCTTGCCTGGCTCTTGGGCCAAGGGAACTGCTCCATAAGGGGTGCCAAAGAGCTGAACCACTAAAGTTGTCTCTACTCCCTCTAGACTACCGTCAACTACCGCCACTCCTATCTCCTGGTATTTAGGATTAATCATATTTTCTTTATGTGAAGCTGAATTCATCCAGGCCCTAATAATTGGCTCAGGCTCACGAAAATCCCGAGCCAGGTTTTCACCAGCGTACTGGTATTTGTAGCCAACATCAGTAAAAAAAGCCCAGGGAGTTCGGCCTGAGGGCGAAACATGAGCCCAGTAATTAAAGGCAAACATATCAGCCGCTTTTTGCCTGGCCGCCTCTGAAAGCAAGCTGTTTTCTTTAAGAGAGCCTAGGCCAAGCTTAGACCTCTCTCCGTTGGTCAACTCAATAATCCGCTCTGGAGAAATATTGGCAGAAAACCCTAAAACCGCTGGCTTGGCTAAAAGAAAAAGGTTTAAACTAAGCTGTAAGCAAACAAAAAGAAAAGAAAGAAGAAAAAGGGAAAAAGAACGGATGAGGTTCGCCTTATAATTATTACCGTGATGAGGTAAAAAAAGTCTTATTAAGGCGGACATAAATATATTTAAGCATTAGCACCAAAAAAAAGCAAAAACCTAGTAAAAGCAAAAAGACCTTAGCATGAGTCTGCCAAAAGCTCATTAAACTCAGTTTTCTTTCCATTTCGCCAGGAACAGTCTCATAAATTCTTACTCCAACCCTGGTAACTAGACTAACACCATTGCTTTTTGAGGGGTCTAGACTTTCCAAGACAATTCCGCCCAAATATTCAGATGCTTCTGTCTCAAAAGGAATCGTAATCACAAAAGGAACTTCTTTTTCTTCACCTGGTTCAAGACTAACCCTGTCTAAAGCCAGTTTTACCCATGAGCCTAAGCGTTTTTGCCCCTCTTTTTCTTCTGCTAAAACAAAAGCACCATCAGTAACAGTAGCATCAACAGTATAAAGCTTGGCTTGCAAAACCTGAGTACTGGTATTGCTAATCAGTACTGCATCATCCCGGCTCTCTCCCGGTAAAAGCTGATAAATAAACCAGGCTGAGCTAAGGGGACTTTGGAAATCAGAATTAGCAGGCCGAATTCCCAAACCGCCAAAAAAAATCGCTCTGGACCCAACTGGTGCTAAAAATAAAAATATAGCTAAAGCTAAACCTAGGCTCTGGCTAAGTTTATTCACTTTTAAGAAACAGTAAAGGTCATGGTTGAAGTATAGTCGTCAGCGGCATGGGAACCAGCGGGAATAGTAATTTCAATCTTGATATCACAGCCAAGCCTGCCTTCTCCATATCCAGGCGAGGCGACCATTACTGTTTTAGGCAAAGAAATACCATTGCCAGCAGCTTGCAATTCTTCAGCCGCACCTAAACTTACTCCTTCAGTACTAGCCTGCTTATAGGCAACCATATTTTGAGGAATTAGGCGGTAATTATCATTGCCAGTTAGAGGATCAACAAAAGGAATTTCACTGCCATTGCTTGAAGAAACCAGTTTGGTCATCGTCACTGTCGCCGACCAACCGACTGGCGGGTTATTACCCCGATTATCCTCAACCAAAAAGTCAGAAGCAACGGTTGAGCTGGTTTGTGCTTCACTGCTAACAAAAACTTCAGGCAAAACTACATCAGCTGGTGCTTGCAAAAGCAAGGCTCCGGTTTTGATTTTCTGAACTACAATCGTATTTTGATCACCGTTTAAATTAGCTGCCTTGACTGGCAAAACAAAAGCCCAAAAAATAAAGATTAAAGCCAAAAAAACAATTACTAACTTCATTGAATACTTACACATTAGATACACATTTGTTAGATACCTTACAATCAAATCATAAGTAAGTATTTTTTGTCAAGAGGTAAAATTGGCACGCGGTTATCTCCGCTAATCGAAGTTAACGAAACCTTACGTTATAGGACTTGACATTTGTTGCAGAGTACGTTAATATACAGCCAATACATCCTTATTCTGGCTTCGGCAAGAATAAGCAACGGAGGGCGAAAGTCCTCCGTTTTCTTATTAAGGAGTATTTGCGTTAACGGAAAAATTCAATTCTTTAAAAAATTTCCTTCTTGCCCTTATCGCCATATCACACATCTTTCGGAGGTCCCAAGACAATCTTTGCGGGAAATAAACCAACTCTACTCGTCTTCCAAGCAGCTTTACTGCTTCAACCGCTGAAACGTAATCCCCATCGTTTGATATTAAAACCACCGTATCATACTGGTTTGAGGTTGCCTGGACAATTAAATCTGTACCAAGTTGTGTATCTAGATTTTTTTCGTGAAGGTCACCCTTGACTCCTGATAATCTTGCATATTTCAATTCAACGTTTGGTAACTTTTTAATTTCCTCATAATAACTCATTTGTTTCCAGTACATTCGTTCATAAATGCCCCCATCTTGAAGTAAATAGGATGGAGGCGGGGCACAATAAAAATTGATTTTGATTATCTGGCGTCCCCTTGCCAATTCTTTTGCCAATTCTTCAGGGTTATACCACCTTACCCAATTTTTATCAATCTTCTTCATTTCAATTAGACGATGACAAACATTACTATGGTCAATAAAAAAAGTCACTCGGGGATTTATTGGGGATTGCATATGCCAAACATAGCAAAATTTCCAATTGTTTTCAACAGCTTGCTGCTTGTCTTGAAAGCATAGGTGCCGTAAAATTGAAGCTAGTTCTCTATTTTCTTAATCTTCTGACTCAGGCTTTTCTTTATTAAATTGAAGGTCATTTTTCATATCTTTCTCAATCAAACTGCGAAGATAAACCGAGCGAGGAATTCTTCTTTTTTTAGCTATCCAGTTAAGATAATTGATAATTTCTGGAGGAATAAAAAAATTAAAGCGCATATCTATCTTTCTGCTTATGTCAGCAATCGCTTCTTTTAAAACTTTTTTAATTTTCTTTAAGTTATAACTAATTAGTTGAAGTCTCTCGTCTGAATTAATTTCTAAAAGAGTTGTTTTTATTCCTTCTTTAAAAAGAGCTAAAACTGGTTTATTTGATTCTAAAGCCAAGGAAATCTCCTGGCCAACAGAAACACTCGGGAAAGAGACTTCGGCTACCACTAAATCTGCTTTTTTAATCAAGCGGGAGATTTTGGAAAAAGAAGTTTCTTTTTCTCCGTTTAAAACCAATTCTTTAACTTGAAAACCCAGCTTTTCTAAAGCTTCAACAATAGCTTGGTATTCTTTCTTAAGCTTTTTCTTGCCTGCCACCGAAGCGGTAAAATATATTTTCATCTCTGCTCAAAAAATATGTTCTAATTTACGGTTACAAGATATCATAAATTACTCTTTAAAGCAATATAATTAGAAGAAGAAAAAGAAAAATTACGAAAGTTGCAGTTTCTTTTTGCTTTTTAAATAAAGATATCCAACTATCGCCACAATAAACAATCCTATGGCTGCTATTGCCCAGGGAAGCTTTGACTTTTCCTCAGTTTTTTCACCGGCAACTTCCCCAGCCTCAGAAGAAATTCCTCCTCCTAACTGGCCCTCTTCTTCTTCGGCTTCCTTTTCTTCCTCTTCAGTTTCAACTCCTAAGACTCCTGGCAAAAACCCAGGAGCAATTCCTCCTCCTGGGCCTGAAGCAGTAGCCGAAACAGGACCAACAAAATCTCCAGGCATACAACCATTACCAGCCCGCACCCAAAAATAATAAGTACCAGTGCCCAGACCAGAAACTGTATAGCTGGTGCCACTACCAACATTAGGGTTCCCCCATTTTATCTCGTGAGCATTATCTGAATAGGCAACCAAAAAGTAAGTATAGGGAGATAAAGGAGCATTCCAGGAAAGAGTTACCTGGTCAACGGCTGGCCCGGAAACAGCCACCAGGTTTTCCGGCAATCCAGGTTTAGCATCATGACAAACCGGCGCTGAAGCAACGGCTGCTCCTAAGACCGCGGCCGCGGCTACCGTTGATTCTGTTGGAGTAGGAGTAGGAAGTATTGGCTCGCCCCAAAAACCCAAAGTTAAATTAAAGCTCATATCTTGCTCTTGATAATTATCATCAGCCTCAGAAGACATTGAAACCGTAAAATCATACTCAAAATCCGCTCCAGGCTCAAAAATGCCCAAATCAACTTTCTCTTGACTGTAAAAATGGGTCACACTACCACCCCAAATTTGCTTAGTGCCGCCGAGAATACTAATATGCATCACCTCTTCCAAATTACCTCCAGGAACACTTTCTCCTTTAATTGCCATTGCTCTAATTTCTGAGCTGGAATTTTTAAGATAAATAGTCTTGGTCAAAGTTCTTCCTGGATACCACACACCATCTTTAGTGCTGTCAAAAAGCAAATCCCCGGTTTTCGAACACTCTGCCGAATCTGAACAATCAACATCCAAATCAGCAGCTCTCGCTTGGGGAGCAAGAAAAAGACTGAGGATAAAAAAAGAAAATATTAGTGTTAATAGTTTTTTCATAAATTAAACTAGCTCACAAGCTGGTGGATTAGGCTCAGGACTTGGTGTCGGGCTTGGCTCTGGACTGGGGCTGGGTTCTTGAGAAGGGATTGGCGTAGGCGTTGGCGAGACTGATGGCTCAGGCAAAGGAGCCTGCGTCGGCTCTGGACCAGGAGAAGGAGTTGGCGTAGTTGAAGGCGTCGGTGTTGGTGTTTGCTCTGGTACTGGAGTAGGCTCAACAGTGGGAGTCGGCGTTGGGCTCAATTCCATAGTATTTTGCCCCAACTCAGGCTCTTCCAAGTCCAAAATTTCCTCCTTATTTTCTTCTGGCTCTTCTGGCGGATGAGGATTAGTGCCGGGGTTTGGTTCATCCAAAACATGCCAATCATCAACAGAATCAGTATCAACCCCCTTTTCTATCCTGGCAATTGATTGTCCTGCGTTTGCAGTTATATCCCACTCGAGATGAACATCTCCATGTCCTCCCTCCCAGGCAACAAAGTCTATTTCTACTCCAGCTGAATTTTTAAGAACAAGTTGATCTCCAGCGTCATTCAGTCCGCTACCAATATTATTATTCAAAACAATTTTTATCGCTCCATCAGGAATAGACGACCAATAATTCCAAGTAGTACCTTCAGCTGTAATCACAGCAAATCCTTTAGATGAAATAGGATCCGAGGTAGGAATAACATCACAATCTGTATTATCACAGATTTTCCAACCAGAGACGTTAATTGCCAAATCCGTCGGATTATAAAGTTCTACCCATTCGTTATCCCCCTCTTTCTCAACAACCCCACCAAAAACTCGTGTGCCAACATCATAATAAACTTCATTAATCACTACTTCTGCCGGAGTTGGGGTTGCAGTTGGTGTTGGACTAGGACTAGGCGTAACCCAATCATTTGCCATTGAAAAAGTATTGTCCGGAATTATCATGACATCAGAAAAATAGGCATCAGCAGGCTTGATTCTTAAGAGACTAATTCCTAATAAAAAGAAAATCAGTAAAGAGGCAGTTACTTTCTTTTCCTTGAACTTTTCTTTTTCCTCATACTTTTTCTCCACTTCTTTTTCAATTGCTTTTTTAATACTTAAAATTTCGCTAATAATAATCAAAAGAGCCGGCAAAATTACCAAAAGCCCAAATCCTAAAGGCTTTTTTATCCAAACAGATAAATAACCCAAGAACGGCAAAGAGAAAATAACCTTTCCTTTAATCTGCGAAGGAGAAACTTCAGCCATATCCTCGTTATTATTGGCATCGCCTCGGGTCTTAAAAACGGTTTTCCCTTCTTTTTCTTCAATCTCTACCAAGCGGTGAGTAATTGACATTTCCGGGTTCTCCGACGAGGAGTAAGTAATGACCTCGCCTTTTTTCAAAACTTCTGGCTTAACTTTTCGAACAAAAACTACAGAGCCGACTTTTATCTTTGGTTCCATTGAGCCAGACATTACCCGAAAAAGCTGAAAGCTCTTAATCGGGTTAAAAGCAGTAAAAATCAGGAGTAAAACCGCTAAAACTAAGACAGCGGTCAACAGCCCCTGAATTATGCCAATTGCTTTTTTAAATTTCTTCAACATGCTCTTAAAGCCTTTATTGGTTACCCAACATCAGGCTTATCGCCACCTAAGCCCTTTTGGGCAACCTAAAAAGCCCTAAACATAGCCTCTTCACGGCCAATTCGCCGGTATGGGCGTCGTTGGCGCTGGAGCTCCAGCTTGAACCGCGTATAAAATTACGTCAGTTATTGCCTGTCCCCCCTGAAATCCATCGCCCATAGTCTCACTAGGCTTTACATACACTCGGTAATACCTCTTTGCGTTAGCGGGAATATTTTGCCCAACCTTTTTCCAAGTGGAGAAAAGCGACTCAATATCTTGCCAGCCAACCCAAGTTTTTACGTTTTCCCAGATACCCTCATTCCACTGAACCTCAACAATAGCATAACCAACATTGCCTATAAAGTTAATTCCCCCTCCACCGCTTGTGTCTCTCTGACCAACATAAAGGTCAATCGGAATCGATCCGGTATTTTGGACTTTTATAATATCAGATACTCTTTGCTCACCTGGAATCATATTGGTAAACATGTAGGGAAGACCACCAATACTGATCACATCAACTGTGCCCATGGCAAATGTGTTACCTTCAACATAAGTCGCTTTACTAAAGTAAGCAACAGTAGCGCTGGTTACGCCAGCAATAGTTAAAGCAATCATTGCCAGGCTTAAAATTATTCTCTTGCTCATATTATCTTTTCACCCCCTTTCTTTTTAATTTCTTAAATTGATAATCTTGCGGGCAGGTACCCTAAAAATAGGGCAAGAAACAACCCTTTAAGGCTGTTGAATACCATTAAACTTTACATCGAATGTAATCGTTTGATCGGCAATTTCATTTCCTGCATCAGCAGGAATACTAAACTTCACTACCCAGGGACCAGCCTCTTGACCGGGCGCTAAAACCGGATCGAGATAAGGATTATCGTCTGGCGGAACAATCCATGCTCTGAGCGGATGACTTCCAGTTGAATGACCACCACTCTGCCAGTCTATCTCCATTTTAATCTTATCTCTCATCTGTCCAGAACTGTGCGAGGTAACTGCTATCTCTGGCCTTACTGTTAAATCAATTGGAGCAGAACTCTCATTTTTTAGGTAAATCCAATAGGAATCTTCCCAACCGGGATAAAGATTTTCCCATCTTTCCGGAAATGCGGGTATTACCGAATCTTGCCAAGCACTCTTGGTCCCATCCTTATCCGTATCAATTGCAATTTTCAAATCAGCATTACCAGTGGCAAAGGTGTTGGGGCCGCTGGTTGCTTTGTTAGTAAAAGCAGCATAAGTGGCACCAGCGACTAAGGCGACAGTGGCAACAATTGCCAAAATGCTTAAATATATTTTTCTCATTCTATTTTCACCTCCCTTCTGTGCCCCTAATGAAGTCCTGCGAGGCAGGACGAAATGGGGCGGTAATTCTAATTATTAATTTTTGTCAAAAATTAAACCAGCCTGGAAGGGCTGGTTATAAGTTTTAATTGTTTTTGGCTGATAATTATTTTTGAAGACTTCATTTAAAAAATCAAATTTTATTTAGCGCCGGGCAGAGGAAAAAATTACTAATCTATGTATATAATATTTACTTTTCTCTGTCAAGTAGAAAGTTAAAAATCTAACAGTAATAAAAACCACTAAAGAAAACAGAAAAGGATTTTGCATTGAAGAATATAGTATTGGGAAATCTTATTTTTTTGCCAACTTTGATATAATTAAGGTATGTCTTTTTCTTTCATTATCCAAAATTTCAATGCCCTTTTGGCCTTGATTTTCGGGATTTTAATTTTACTCAATCCCAAACTGCTTTCAGTTTTAGTCGGGATTTATTTAATTGTTGTTGGCTTAATCGGTCTGGGAATTCTTAGGTTTTAATCCTTTTTTATCTGCCACTTCTAAACAAGGTCCTTAGACGACTAAAAGGGCCATTTTGAGAGCTGGATTTGTTCTCTTCAAGTCCTGCCGCACTCAAAATATATGCAACTGGAACTTCTCCATGTTCTTTAAGCTCTTCAATTATTCTTTGCAATTCTGCTGCTTTCCCCTCAAAACGTGGACTTTGGGAAAGACTTTGCTGCTCGTTTTCCAAAACCTCTAATACAGTTTCTCTTCCCAAGGGCGTTCCTTGGTTTTTCAGCTCCTTAAGCTTTCTCTCAACACCAGCCATTTTCTCCAACCCTGTAAGATCAACTACTGATTCTCCTTGGGGTTTACCTTTCAAATCCTCTGCTGACATTTTCTCACCTCCTTTCGTAAATTTTTCTCTTGGGCAGGAACCTATAATTTCCACTATAGCTATTGCCCATAGTTTTGTCAAACTTGAGAAGATTATAAGAAGCTATTTTAAAATTCTAAAAGTATTCATAATCGCTTTTATTTTCTCAATTGCTTTTTCTTCTCCTTCTCCTGGAGCAGGATAACCGGTGGCTTTATAAAGCAAACCATTGTTAAGGGTAGCCAAAATTATACTTTTCGTTTCTGAACTAGGCTTAAGAATTACTCTTCGATAAGTTATGCCGTTTATTTCCACATCTTGGCATTCAAGCAATTCTTCATCTTCACACGATAAAATTTCATCTAAGCTTTTGGCTGAGCTGCTTAAAACCTCAAAATCTATTTTTATTCCCTCAGAAGGAAGTTTTTTTTGCCTACTACTGGGTTTAAAGTTCGACAAACTCCATATTTCCAATATTTTCCCTAAAGAGGAAGATTTTGATTGGCTAGTCGGCTGATTGATAAACCAACCTTGGGGATAACGAAAATGAAAATGGCTCTCTTGGCTAACAAAAATCTCGCCATTAGTAATTTCTCCCATTGGTAAAAGCGAAAACGGTTCAGTCCCCTCTCCTACCTTGCCCCCAGATTCGGCTACAGTCAAAAGATTGAATTTAAGCCAGCTATAATACAAAAATCCGGCAAAAAAAATTAGCAAAAGAGAAATGGTCAAAATCGACAAATACTTTCTTTTCATAACTAAAGATTAGAAGCATCCTTTTAAAGAGGTTTAAAAAAAGCGTAAGAATTCAAAGAAAGGTAAATTCCCGACAAGGCAGGAAGAAAAGCTACCTCCTGCCTTGGTTTTAAAAATTTCCTAACTCGTCATTTTCGCCATTTCTCCCATCATGTCATTGGGGTCCTCATAATCACGATCAGGAACTTTTTTAAGCATTGCCATATCGTTTTGGGGGGCTCCCGCTTTCATGGCCATATCCATAATTTCTTTTTTAGAAGCGGGATAATCAACATCTTCAAGAATTTTTTTCATCATATCGCTAACTTGCATCATTTTCCTCACCTCCCTTCTTTACTAATCTATTGACTCCAAATTACTTGGGGAAGATAAAAGTTGTTCTAAAAAGCGGTAAGAGAAAAGTAAGAAAAAGAAGCTTAAGCTTTGGCTCCTTTGGCTGGTTGCTTAACGCTGCAAACCTGAGCTGCTCCATGCTTATCAAAAACATCTCTCACTTTTTCCTCTTTTTCTTCTGGAGTATTAACTGCCAGCAAAATTTGTCCTTTTCTGACAGCTACCTCATATTCTTTAGCACTTGGCTTAGGCACTCCCAAACCTACCAAGGCACCAATAACCCCACCAGCGGCCGCTCCAGTAATTGCTCCAGCCAAAGTCGTGCCACCCACCTCTACCAAACCCAAAGCAATTGCCAGCGGACCAGCAACAATTAGCGCCCCCACGCCCGGTATAGTAATCGCGGCAATGCCAATAATCAAGCCAGCGACTCCGCCAATCGCTCCTCCGGTCGCTACTCCCGCACCCGCATCTCGGGCCACTTCTGTTCCTCTGGTTTCCCTGGGAGGAACTCCCTCTTTTCTCATGACCACGGAAATATCTTCTTTGCCAAAGCCCATCTCCTCTAAATCAGCAATTACTTTATCAGCCTCATCAGTTGAAGGAAAAATTCCAAAAACAGTTTTTGTCATTTCAATCTCCATCATTCGTTTATATCCTCTATCCATTAAAACTTCTTCAAAAAAGGGTAATAAATCGGTAAATTAAAAGAAGAATTACTGAAATCCTTGAGGATGAGCTTGGTGCCACTTCCAGGCAGACTCAATAATGGTTTTAAGCTCAGAGTATTTTGGTTCCCAACCTAAAACTTTTTTAATCTTGCCATTATCAGCATAAACCGCCTCCGGATCCCCTTCTCTTCGGGGACCAATTTCTACCTTAAAATCAATTCCACTGACTTTTTTAACCATTTCCAAGATTTCTTTATTGGAATAGCCCTTACCAATCCCGGCATTAAAATAATTACTCTTTTTCTCTTTTAATAAATATTCCAAGGCTTTAATATGGGCAGTGGCCAAATCCAAAACATGGATATAATCCCGAATATTGGTGCCGTCAGGGGTTTGATAATCGTCTCCAAAAATAGTGAATTTTTCCCTCTGCCCGAGCGCGGTTTGCATGGCAATGGGAATAATATGGGTCTCGGGCTGGTGATCCTCGCCAATGGAGCCGTCAAGCGAAGCTCCAGCAGCATTAAAATAGCGCAAGCAAACGTTTTTGATTCCCAAAAGCTGGTCATACCAAGCCAAAATTTGCTCAAACATTAGTTTTGACTCGCCATATACAGAAACCGGCTTTTTTTCTTCTTCTTCGGCTACTGGTAGTTTTTTGGGATAACCATAAATTGCACAAGTAGAAGAAAAGACAATCTTGTTAACTTGGTGGTTTCTCATTGCCTCCAGTAAATTAATCCCGCCTTGAAGATTGTTCTCAAAATATTTGGCCGGCTTTTGCATTGATTCACCAGCCAAGGCATAAGCGGCAAAATGAATTACGCCCTCAAACTCCTCTTTTTCAAAAACTTGATTAATCTCCTTTTGATTAAGCAAATCACCAACAATCAAGGGGCATTTTATTGCTTCTTTATGGCCATAAACCAAATTATCAAAAACCACTACTTCATGGCCAGCTTGCAAAAGCTCAGCCACAGTATGAGAGCCAATATATCCTGCGCCTCCAGTAACCAATATTTTCATTCTTCTTTCCTCTTCCTGGCAAGAATAATATTTTGTATTCCTTTTGGCAAGAGAAAAAGAATTTTCTGAGAAAAAATCAAGCCTAAAACTGCACCTGTAGAATCAATTGAAATATCAGTCAAATTCCCACATCGGCCAGGGACAAAAGTCTGATGATATTCATCTGAGACAGCATATAAAATTGTTAGAAAAAGTGAAATAAAAAGCAATTTGTTTTTGGAAAGACTGCTGGTCCTTTTAAACACCCGATAAATTAAAAGATAAAGAACCCCATATTCAAACATATGGGCCAGTTTGCGCAAAATCAAATCTGCCAAACCTTCGGAAATTTGCAGCTTCGGGAAAGAAGAAAGAAGAAAAATCAAGCTTATCCAGAAAAACGGCGGTAGCCAAACGAAAATAAGAGTTTTACAGCGACCCATCGCTTTCCTCACCTCCCTCTTCTTTTTTAAGAAATGAATAAACAGAAAAAGAAACAAGACCAATGCCGCCAACAATCAAGACGGCTGGAAATAGAAATGATTTCTTTTTTTCTGGTGGTTGATATAAATCCTTAATTTCTTGAATTTCATCCCCAGGGCTCGGTTCAACTTCCCCTTCATCTGACAAAGCCAAAACCTGGCCTTCGCCAGAACTAATTGTTACGTCTTTTACAACAGTTGGTTTAGGAGTCGAAGTAGAAGTGGGAGGCATGGAAGTAGGAGTATTAGTTGGCGGCTTAGAGGTAGAAGTTGGTTTGGGAGTGGGAGCTGAAGTTGGAGTGAGAGTGGGCGATGGCGTAAGAGTGGGCAAAAGACATTCCGAATTTTGGGGAGTGGGTGAGTCAAAAATTTGCCAGACAGAACTATCGTCAGGAGAACGTCCAGCTGATTGACCTTCTTTCGGAAGTCCAACATCGCCACCATCTCCGTAAACCACCCTATCTTTTTGTCTTCCCTCTTCGTCTTCCAAGACAATAGTATCGCCATCAGTATTATTCAACCATCCCTCCCCTCGACTAAATTTCCTAAATTCTCCAGGAGAAATACACCCATCAAGTTTAACATCAGTTCCTACCAAATCAACCAATCGCCAGCCAACAAGACTAATTTTCTCAGAAGAAGTATTATAAAGCTCTACCCACTCATCGCTTCCACTGGTAGGATTTGGTAAAAACTCGTTAATTACTACTTGTTGTTGAGAAAAGGCCACTTTAGGAAATAGGAAGAAAATTAAGAAAAAAACTAGTGGTATCATCAAATGCTATCTTAAGTGCAAGTATAAAGTCATTTTGCCGTCGGAATGAAAAATCCTAACATTGTTACCAAAAGAACCTTGCCCCTGATAAAAGTAAGCCTCGCCTTCTTCAACCGCTTGAACCACTAAGCTTCCCATGCCTACTATATCAACACCATGATGAAAGTTTCCTTTATAAAACCAAGACCAAGGAGTATGACCATAACACTGAGTAATTTTTGTACTACCATCCATTGGCCAAATCCAACCTCCAGTTCCAGCACTTTTAGTAATCCGATTGGGAGTATCATCACAAGATGTTGCTTCAAAAACAACTGATTTAGCCGAAAGAAAGGAAAAAGGATTTTCTACCCGAGAATAATAATCAAAGCTATCTCTATCTCCCTCGGAAATGTTATAAACTCCAAAGTGAAGATGCGGGCCAGTAGAAAAGCCGGTACTACCCATAATCCCAATTGCCTCTCCTTTGTTTACATGTCTTTTTTCTGTAAACTTCGAAGCTAATAATGCCTGAATCTCTTTTTGAACTTCTGCCAAAATCTGCTCATATCTTTTCTTATTGTTCCTAGTTATTATCAATAAATTTTCTTTATCCTTTTTTTGTTGGGCCAATAAAGCCTTCTGATTATCCAGCTCTTTTTTAAGAACCAAAAGCTCTTCTTGTTTTTTCTCTTTAAGCTGTTTTTGCTCGTCATAACTGGTACGAGTTTGCTCCATGCTAATGAGCATTTCTCGATCATGAAGTTGGACTGCCTGGAGATAACGATAATGGGAAACAAAATCAGAAAAGCTATTTGAGGAAAGAAGAAGAAGCAAAGGATCAACTTTCCCCTTTTTATAAGTTTCCGCTACTCGAGAAAGTAATACTTTTGAAAGAAAGTTTAGAGAATCATCTAGGCGAATAATCTTCCCAGAAAGAGAGACAATTTCGCTCTCTAAAATTTTGATTTGACTTTCCGTCTGATAAATCTTCAAGGAAGTAAGCTTGATGCTACTATCCATCAAAACAATGTCTCGGCTAAGGGTGCGTGCTTGTTCTTGGGTCTCTTGTACCCTGGCCAGACAATCATTCTCAACGTCTCTTAAGGTTTGTTCTGAAGAATCCCCAGAAATATCAGATTCACAAGAAACCGCCAAAATAACTTTAGGGAAAAAGCAGAATAAAACGAGGAAAACAAAAACTAAGAGTTTTTTCATCTGACTGCCCGGTTGAAGCGGGAAACAGCCAAGAAACTGCCCAAAAAGCCAACTAAAGCCCCTACCCCTAAAAGACCAGCCAATACTTCAAGCATAAAAACT
>Ga0307377_10001433_pt1 | contig 30102 bp, 18 predicted proteins | sample TR3MG_FD_202535 | JGI IMG/M metagenome (GOLD analysis project Ga0307377, IMG submission 202535) | Soil microbial communities from Risofladan, Vaasa, Finland - TR-3 | ecosystem: Environmental > Terrestrial > Soil > Coastal area > Acid sulfate soil | place: Finland: Risofladan, Vaasa | collected... | reverse complement strand
TCAGCGTGGCGAGCATGTAGCGCTGAACCTGCGCGTCGATCTCCTCGAGTATGCGCACGGCGTCCTTCTTGCGCGACAGCGATGGGCCGACCAGATGCACCAGCTTGCGCCGGAAATGCACCCCCGAAGCCAGCAGAAAATAGGTGAGCAACAGCACGATCGGCGCCTGCGCGGCGACGCTGATCAACAGGCGCGATTGCGCGATGGCGTAGTCTTGCAGCCACACAGAAGTCTCCGGAGCCGGCCCCACGGCAGCCCGTTTCCCCGGCTTCAGTGCGGCTTCCGCCGTCGCGCCCTGGATCTCGTTGGCTGCCGCCTGGATGTTCTGCAGCGGCGTCTTGCCGCTCGCGCGCGACGCGCTCATGTCCTGGCGCAGTTTGTGCGCGGCCTCGGGCAGCCTTTCGATCATCGCGGCGGTATCGTCGCGCAAGGAATAGCCCACCCATGACAAACTGCCGACCAAGGCGACCAGCGCCAGCGCCGCACCTGCAGGACGCGGAATGTAGTGCGCCTCGAGCCAGTCCACCACCGGACGCAGCGTGTAACTCCCCAGAATACCGATGAGCAAGGGCACGAAGAACGCGCGCGCGAGATACAGCGCGGCGACCAGCGCGATGGCCGCGAGAACGGTCAAAGCCAGGCTCATGCCGGTGTCGCGCCTGCGTTCCACGATCGCGATGGAATCCGCGGCGTGGACAGCCGTATCGGGCGCAGTCTGCGCGCCTGCCGCACGTTCGGCGGGATGCATCAATCCGCGCCGGCGATGACGGTTACCGGCTCCCCCTGCCTCCATTTCGCGGAGTTGGGATCCCTGATCATGCGCATCGACCCATCCTGCATGCGAACGGTGATTTCGTAGTCGCGGAAGGGCTTGACCTCGATGCCGCCGCGCCTGCCCGCCGCCATCCGGCCGGACGCGCCGACTCCGGTCTGTTCATCGGGACCTTCGATTTCCCGCGTCGACTCGATCACGCCGCAATCGGTACACCTGTAGGAGTGGCCGACGGGTGCCGCGCTGGCGGGGACCGCGGCCGCCACAGGGGCCTTAGCCGGCGCCACGACGCCGTTAGAGCCTTGCGCCGGGATCGCGAGGGAGGCGATGGCGATGCCGCTGATCAAGATCGCCGCAACGCTTCCGACCAACAGAGGCCGAAGCAAAAGCTTGTTCGTTTGCGTATTCATTTCGCCTCTCTTCGTGGTCTCAAAACCCAAGTCGGTAACGGCGTTACCGCAGGTCCCCGATCACTGCGCCAATTGTGCTTCCCGCGCGCGGCGTTTTCCGTACGCTAGCGCGCATAAGGCCAAAGTGCTGCGCATCGCCGGTCGCGGCTCAGCCTCGAGTCAAATACCGGCTAGGTGCCCGGCAAACCGGCGCCTGCTGCAATGATCAAGTCCCGGTTCCCGGCCCCTGCCTCCGCCAGTCGGGCGCGGCGGCGTCTTATGTGGGCTAGCGTACATACCGCAGCGGTGAACAGGCGGACACTGCCAGAAGGAGGGGAGCCGTGGCCATTTTCCTCACCGCCGGTCTTTCTCGCCCCTCGCGCGAATCATGCCACGTGAATCGCCTCTGGGACCGTGACCTGTTTCGCCGGGAGGCAAAATGAAATCCGTCCGATCTCCACTCGTGACAACGCCGCCCAAAGCGCCAACCGGCGTCGCCGGCTTCGATGAAATCACCGGCGGCGGTTTGCCGCGCGGCCGCACCACGCTGCTGGTGGGCGGACCCGGCTCGGGCAAGACCGTGCTCGCGCTGCAATTCATTGCGCACGGCGCGCGCGCGTGCAAGGAGCCGGGCATTTTCGTCGCTTTCGAAGAGACTTCGAAGCGCATCGTGGCCAATGCCGAAAGCTTCGGCTGGAAACTCCCGGAGTTGCGGCGGAAGAAGCTCTTTTTCATGGACGCCCAGCCGCTGCCCGATCTGGTCCGGTCGGGGGATTTCGATCTCGGCGGGATGCTGGCGGCGCTCGAAGTCAAGACCCGGGAAATGGGGGCGAAGCGCATCGTGTTCGATGCGCTGGACGTCGTATTGGCGCTGTTGCCCGACCTGGCGGCGGAACGGCGCGAAATCTACCGCCTGCATGCGTGGTTACTGGCGCACGAACTGACCGGCATCGTCACGCTTAAGTCCGGGGGGGATGAGACCAACTCCATCAGCCAGCAGCCGTTCGGCTTCATGCAATTCATGGTCGACTGCGCCGTGATCCTCAACCACAGCGTGGTGCTGGGTGTATCGCAGCGCAGTCTGCGCGTGCAGAAGTATCGCGGTTCCGGCTTCGATGAGAACGAATCGGCGTTCCTGATCGGCAACAGCGGATTCGAGGTCGCCGTCGCGCACACGCTGAGCCGCGTCGATGTGAAGGTGAGCAACGAGCGCGTGTCCAGCGGCATCGCACGGCTCGATACCATGCTGGGCGGCGGCTACTACCGCGGCGCCAGCGTGCTCATCACCGGCTTCTCCGGCACCGCCAAGACCACCCTGAGCGGTGCCTTCGCCGAGGCGGCCTGCCGCCGCGGCGAGCGCACCATGTTCGTCTGTTTCGATACCAACAGTACCGAGGTCATCCGCAATCTGCTCTCCGTCGGCATCCACTTGGATCGGTACGTCAAAAGCGGCTGCTTGCGCATGATCTCGGCCCGCGCCATCACCGGCAGCGCCGAAACCTACCTGGTGCGCATCAAGGCACTGGCGCAAGAGCACGGCGCCCGCTGCGTCGTCATCGATCCGGTGTCCGCCTGGTCCAAATCCGGCAACGACCTGAGCACGCAGAGCGTGGCGGACCGCTTGATCGACTGGTCCAAGGGCGAGGGCACCACCCTGGTCTGCACCAGCCTGCTCGACGAAATGTCCGGCCAGGGCGAAGGCGGTTCGCAACTGCAGATCTCGGCGCTCGTGGACACCTGGATCCACCTCAATTACCTGATACAGGCCGGCGAGCGCAACCGTGGCTTGTCCATCGTCAAGTCGCGCGGCACGACGCATTCGAACCAGGTGCGCGAACTGATCCTGAGCGATGCAGGCGTGACCCTGGCCGACACCTACACCGCGGGCGGCGAAGTGCTGATGGGCACGCTGCGCTGGGAAAAGGAACGCGCCGAGCGGGCCCTGCATGAAGCCGCCGAAGTCGCCGCGAAGCTGAAACGCGTCAAACTCGACGCCGAGGAGGCCGAACTCGAGGTGCGCCTGAAGTCGCTGCAGACCGAGCTCGTGGCGAAGCAGGTGGAGAAGGCCTTGCTGGTGCGCACCACGCAAAGCGACCAGGGCGAGTTGTCGCGCGGCCGCACGCAGATGAAGGAATTGCGCGGGGCCGATGCGGCGATTCCCGTTCGCAAAACGAGCCCGCCATGAGCCGGCGCGCGATGTTCAAGTTCCGGCTCTATGTCGCGGGCGACGCGCTGAACTCCGCGCAGGCGCTCGCCAATCTCACCGCGCTCTGCCGGGCACAGCTGCCGGATCGGCACGAAATCGAAATCGTGGATGTGTTCCGGGAACCGCAGCGCGCGCTGGCAGACGGCATTTTCATGACGCCGACCCTGGTCAAGTTCGCGCCGTCCCCCGCCCGACGCGTCGTCGGCACGCTCAGCCAGACGCAACCTGTGCTGCAGGCTTTGGGACTGGAAACCATCGCTGCATGAAACCGGCACCTCCACCACCTCCGACAGACGCGAACGAGGAAATCGCCGCGTTAATCGAGACGCTGCACCAAACCGGGCAACGCCTGGAGGCGTTGACGGCAGGCGAGGTGGACGCGGTGGCGGACCGCGACGGACGGCCGTTTATGCTGCGGCACGTACAGGAGCAACTGCGCGTCAGCGAAGCCGCCAAGCAGGCCGCCATCCTCAACGCGCTGCCCGCGCATATCGCTTTGCTCGATGCCCAGGGGCGCATTGTCTCCGTGAACGAGGCGTGGCGGCGATTCGCCGACGCGAACGCGCTCCTGAGCCGGGCTTATGGAATAGGCGCCAATTACCTCGATATTTGCGACTGCGCAAGGGGAGAGGACGCAGCCGAGGCGCAGCAAGCGGCCGCAGGCATTCGTTCGGTGCTGGATGGCGCGCAAAAGGACTTTTCGATTGAATATCCCTGCCATTCGCCCACGGAACAGCGCTGGTTCCTGATGACGGCGACACCGCTGGCCGGCGACCGTCCGCACGGCGCCGTCGTCATGCACCTCAACATCATCGAGCGCAAGCGTGCCGAGGAGGCGCTGCGCGAGAGCGAGGCGCGCTTTCGCGCGCTGAGCGCGATGTCTTCCGACTTCTACTGGGAGAGCGACGCCGAACACCGGCTCACGGCACGCAGATCGGCGAGCAAGAAACTGAGCACGGTTTCGGTGTTCCAGCGCGGCGCACAGGTCGGCGAGCGCCGCTGGGAGATTCCGAATCTTTCGCCCGACGCCGCCGGCTGGCAGGCGCATCGGGCCGTGCTCGACGCGCATCTCCCGTTCCGCGGTTTCGAACTGTCGCGGCTCGGGGCCGACGGCGCGGAACGGCATATTTCGATCAGCGGCGATCCTGTGTTCGACACCTCAGGCGCATTCCTGGGCTACCGCGGGGTCGGTACGGATATCACGGAGGCGAAGCGGACCGCGGAGGAAATCCATTTCAAGAACACCATCCTGCAGACGCAGCAGGAGACTTCGCTCGATGCGATCCTGGTGGTCGATGAGAACGGACAGATCGTTTCCTACAATCAAAACTTCATTGACCTGTGGCGCTTGCCTCCGCAGCTCGTGAGCGCGCGTGTGGATGCACCCGTACTCCAAGCAGTGGCTGACCAAGCCGGGAATTCAGAAGCGTTTAGCGCCCGGGTCCGATTTCTGTACGCGCACCACGACGTCAGGAGTCGCGAGGAAGTGCCGCTGAAAGATGGAAGAATCATCGATCGGTATTCCGCGCCGGTCATTGGAGCCGATCACAGGTATTACGGACGCGTCTGGTATTTTCGCGACATCACCGAGCATAAGGCAGCAGAAGCCCGGATCACACACCTCAACCGCGTCCATGCCGTGCTCAGCGGCATCAATACGCTGATCGTGCGCGTGCACGACCGCGAGGAGCTGTTCAGGGAGGCGTGCCGGATCGCGGTCGAGGCAGGCGGGTTCCGCATGGCCTTGATCGCCATGGTGGATCGGAGCGCAATGACCATTGTTCCGGTCGCCTCGGCGGGAAAGGACGAGGCGCTGCTGACCGTCATCAAGGGCATCTTGTCATCGAACGAGAATGCGCCCACCAGCATGATTGCGCTTGCACTCAGGGAGAAACAGGCCGTCGTGTCCAACGATTCGCAGCGCGACCCCAGGGTTTTGCTCGGCGCGCAATACGTCGCAGCGGGAGTGCGCTCGATAGCGGTTTTGCCGCTGCTTGTTGCGGATGAAGCGGTAGGCGTGCTCGCGCTGTACGCAAGCGAGATCGAATTTTTCCATGAAGAAGAGTTGAAGCTGTTGGCGGAACTGACCGGCGACATCGCATTCGCGATCGATCACATCGACAAACGGGAGCGGCTCGAATACCTCGCCTACTACGATGACCTCACCGGCCTGGCGAACCGCAGCCTGTTTCTCGAGCGCGTGGCGCAGTACCTGCGCAGCGCCGTCAGCGGCGGGCACAAGCTGGCCGTGTTCCTGATCGATCTGGAGCGGTTCAAGAACATCAACGACAGCCTCGGCCGGCCGGCCGGCGATGTGCTCCTGCGACAAGTGGCCAAGTGGCTGACGCTTAACGCGGGGGACGCCAACCTGCTGGCGCGGATAAGTGCGGACCATTTTGCGCTGGTGCTACCGCAAGTGCGGCAGGACGGCGACGTCACGCGGCTGCTCGAGAAAACGATGGCCGCTTTCCTGGAGCATCCGTTCCGCCTGAACGACGCCGTATTCCGGATTTCTGCCACGGTCGGCGTTGCGGTGTACCCGGACGATGGCGCGGACGCCGACGCTCTGTTCAAGCACGCCGAAGCCGCGCTCAAGAAGGCCAAGGCGAGCGGTGAGCGCTACCTGTTCTACACCCAGAAAATGACCGAAGCGGTGGCCGGCAAGCTCACCCTGGAAAACCAGCTGCGCCAGGCGCTGGACAAGGAAGAGTTCGTGCTGCATTACCAGCCCAAGGTGAACCTCGTGAGCGGCAAGCTCACCAGCACCGAGGCGCTGATCCGCTGGAACGATCCGCGCACCGGCCTGGTGCCCCCGGGACGGTTCATCCCGATCCTGGAAGAAACCGGATTGATCTATGAGGTCGGACGCTGGGCGCTGCGCCAGGCCATCGCCGACTACCTGCGCTGGCGCGCCGCGGGCCTGCCTGCAGTGCGCATCGCGGTGAACGTGTCGCCGCTGCAACTGCGCAATCGCGACTTCATCGACGAGATCGGGCAGGTCATCGGTATCGACGCGCACGCGGCGGCCGGACTGGAACTGGAGATCACCGAAAGCCTGATCATGGCGGACATCAAGCTCAGTATCGCCAGCCTGCAGGCGATCCGCGCCCTCGGCGTAACGGTTGCCATCGACGACTTCGGCACCGGCTTCTCCTCGCTCAGCTACCTCGCCAAACTGCCGGTGGACACCTTGAAAATAGACCGCTCCTTCGTGATCGAGATGACCGCCGGGCCGGAGGGGCTGGCGCTGGTGTCCACCATCGTCAGCCTGGCGCATTCGCTCAAGCTCAAGGTGGTGGCGGAGGGCGTCGAGACCGAGGAGCAGTCGCGTCTGCTGCGCCTGCTCGCCTGCGACGAAATGCAAGGCTTCCTGTTCAGCAAACCGGTGCCGGCCGAGATCTTCGAAACAAACTTTCTGGCCCTGCCTCGCGCCGGGTGACGAATAGTCCAGCCCAGACAGCAAATGCCGTCCGGGTCTCAGCGGCCGGGGGACTTGTCCGCGTGCGTACTTCCGCACGACGCGCAAAATCGCATGCACCGCAAGGCCAGGTTGCGTGCGCCGGCGCACATACAAAACAGGGCGTTCGGTCTACCCTGGAACTGATCCATGATCCTCATTTTTGGAGGTAGACACAAATGAATCCCACAAGGCTCATAGGCATCATTCTGATCGTGGCGGGAGGCCTGGGCCTGGCCTACGGCGGCTTCAGCTATACCAAGGAATCCACCGCCATGAAGCTGGGCTCGATGGAACTCAAGGTGCAGGAAAGGAAAACTGTGACTGTGCCGCTGATCGTCAGCGCCGGCGCAATCGCAATCGGCATATTCCTGCTGGTCGCAGCAGGCCGCAAATAGCGGACTGCGAGGCCGCCGCAGCGGAGGGCCCGGTCAGAGCAAGCGTCCCCACACCCGCGCCATCCATTCCTTCGAGCGGGATGAAAGCGGCCGGCGCTCCCAGCTTTTCAGATCGATCGCCTGCGAGGCTGCAAGGTCGGCGGCGAGCATGGCCTGCATTTGCCCGGCGAATTCGTGCCCCAGGATGAGCGCGTTGATCTCATCGTTGTCGAGGAAGCCGCGCCAGTCCAGCTTGGCCGAACCCACGCTGGGATGGCGGCGCACTGCGAGCGGGTTGATCGGATTGAATTCGAGGACGGCGATTCCGCCTTGTGTCAGGCAGCATCGCACGGCCGGCCGCGGCGCGCAGCCAAAAACCGTCACCGCGGCAAGCTTGGCTTGAGCGCGCGTAGCGGCCTCGCTTCCTTGCCGAAAGCAAATCCGCCGGTTGCGGGTCTGCAGGCAGCAGCCGGGATGGCGATGCTGCCGCACATGACGAACGGGTTCAGAGAAAACTCATTCCTTAGCGGGCGGAATGACGACTACGGTGGCACCGCCGGTCTTGCCAGGCTTGCCAGTGGCCCCGGTATCCCCAGTGGAGCCAGTTGCTCCGGTGGCGCCGGTCAATCCTGTGGCACCGGTATCACCGGAGGATCCGGTCGCTCCGGTGTAACCGGCCGATCCGGTCGCGCCAGTCGAGCCGGTGGCGCCGGTATCCCCGGTTGATCCAGTGGCGCCGGTCGGGCCGGCGGGCCCCGGTACGGGGACTGTAACCACCGCCGCAGGAGTCACCACCGTCGGCTTGTCGCACGCGCTCAAGGCCAGCGCCATCACTACCGCTGAAAACACTATCGAATATTTCATCAGAATTCCTTTTGAATGTTTGGCCAAAACCGCACACCTGGACAGATATGCGGCTAGCCGGAGCAGCAAACCGAAAGTACGCTCTATCCGCCCTTGGTTCCGTTCGCTGGCGCGCATAGTTCCCCGATTCTGGCTGACCCGGCGCGGCCGATGGTCGCCTGGCTTGCGTCGCGATTCCGGGCATTTTTTTGTTTGTGTGCGCTAACGCACGGAACGCACGCAAACGACGGGCGATACTTTTGCCGTGCCCGCCGGTCAGTGTTCTCTCCTCCCCGAAGTCGATTGGCGGGCCCAGGCCCTCGGTTCATGCTCATGGCCGGGGGCCTGCCTTTTTCGGCAGCGCCCTCGCCTCCCGCACCAATTTCCGGCAATCGCTGTTTTTCCCCGGACCCGCGTCAATCAAGGGGATCAGCGCCAGCACCGGGCTGGCCATACCCAGCGCAATCGCGCCGACTGCGCGCAAGGCGATGCGCCCCTTGTCGACCGAGACCTCGGGTCTGGCAAAGCTGCCGCGAACGTAAATCGGACTGCGCAAGGCGATGGGGCTGGTGTCTTTCGTATTCGGATTCAGCGTCAGATCCAGCGTCTCCTGCCCCAGATCGATGCTGCCGCTACCGACGATAGTCGTGACTTCGGTGTCGAAGATCAGCCCATCGGCATGCATCACGCCTTGCTTGACGTCGAAATCGGCGATCGCGCAGCGCAATTTGACGAGCTTGTCGCCGCTTACTTTCAGCACCAGCATTTCCCACAGGTGCAGGCCGACTTTTTCCATCATCATTTTGCTGATTTCGCCGTTGGCAATGACCAGCGCCACCTTGCCATTGGAGCTCGCCAGCATGCGCCCGACCGAGTTGCCTTTGCCAGCGAGATCGAACTGGCCGTTGATCTGGCCGATGCTGGTCTTGCTCAGTGCGATCGTCGGCAACAGCTTGGCCAGGAGAATTTTTCGCGCCCGCACCTGCGCTCGCGCCTGGATCGGATCCTGGCGCCCATCGAGCGAAATCACGGCATCGAGTTGCCCGCCGGCCACGCCGAAATCCAGCGGATCGAGGGTCAGCACGGAATCGAGCAGGCTCAAATGGGCCACCAGGTCTTCGAGCGGCAGCGCCTTGGCGCGGCGGATGGTTTTTGCCTTCAGCGTCACCTCCGCGTCCACGCTGCCCCAGCGGTCGGTGTTGAACGGCAGGTCCGGCAGCACGCGCGCTGCCGCAGGCGTCGGTGCCGCGGTCTGGGCCGGCGGTGGAGCCGCCCGTTTCGCTGCGTCCACGCTGCCCGGCCTCGCCCCGATCAAAGGGCCCAGATCTGCGATGTCGAGCAACTTGGACACCAGATCGGCCTTCATCACCGGGCGTTTGCCGCCGGTGTCGACCTGCAAGCTGCCGGCGATGTCGCTGTCGCCGATACGGCCCGAGAATTTCTCGTAGCGCCAGCTATGCCCGCTATGCACGATGCGCCCCTCGGTCGCGTAAGCCCGCGTTTGCGGAAACGCGATGCCGAGCAAGGGGAACAACTGCGCCAGACTCTCGCCGCGCAGGGACAGGCGCATATCCATCGCGGAGAACTTCAGCAGGCTGGTAATGGTGCCGTCTAGCTTCACGCCGGTGTGGCCCACGGTGAGATCGGCTTTCAGCCGATAGGGTGTGGTTTCATCGCGCAGACCGAGCACTGGCCCGCCCTTGCCGCGCGCCTTGAACGGCATGCCCTTGTATTGCCCCTGCGCGGTAAAACTGAGATCTCCACCGGCTGACTGCGCGTCCGAGGTCGAGAGCCCGGTCGAGAGTTCGGCGCGGATGCTGGTCTTCTGCGCGGCATCGTCATAGCCGAGCCGGCCATGGTCGAGGAGCAGACGGTCGATGCGGATGCGCGCCTGTTCGTCCTGCTGGTTTGCGTCCAGCAGCCAGTTCTTGCGGCCGCCGCTGGCCTGCTCCAGGAACACGACCGGGCGCACCAGCCGCACTTCGGGCAGGACGACGTTGCCTCGAAGCAGCTGCGGCAGGTCGATCGTGACCTCCACCGCATCCGCCGCGACCATCTGCTTCTCCCTGGCCCAGGCCGGATTCGCGAACGTCACCGCGCCGGCACGGATGCGCGGCAGCGGCCAGCCGAACTTGAGCTGGAGATCGCCACCGATGACCAGTTCGCGGCCCGTCTTCTCCAGTGTCATGCGCTCGATCGGCCCGCGCAGCCAGTTCCAGCCGAAAATCGCGATAAACAGGACGACCAGCAGCACCGGCGCGAGCAGGAGCCCGGCAGTCCATTTGAGCAAACGAGAACGTGTCATAGCGGTGTACAGCCGGCGCGGTCAATTGATCCCGCCCGGCCGGGGTCCTTCCTCGGTGTTGCGCAAATTATCCGCGTGCAAGTGGCTGCACTCCGTACGCTTGCGTACATACGCCGCTTGATTTTGATCGTAGTCTTGATCTTCGCTCGGAGCGGACGCGCTTGCCCCTGCCTGCCCGAATCCGCCGAACGCTCTTCCCGGGATTGCCGCTGTTAAAACTGGAGAATTACGATGAAAGTCACAACATACGCCGCCACGCCCTTTGCGACCGGCAACGACAGCGCGGACGGCGCTTTGAACAAGGCTGCATCCAGCCTGCACGGCGCTGTCGACAGAGTGGCCGGAGTGGCCGATGACGCGGCGCGCAAGGTCACGCCGGCAATCGATCGCGCTGCCGAAGTTGCCCACCAGGCGGTCGACAAGGTCGCCGGCGTCGCGGCACCGACTGCGGCATGGCTGAACGAGCAAAGCAACGGCCTGAAAGCAACGCAGCGGACCATGGCCGCGGATACGGGTCGGTACGTTGCGGCGCACCCATGGAAAACCATCGGTTTCGCGCTCGCGGCAGGGTTTTTCATCGGCCGCTTCATCCGCTGACGGACGGGTGAAAAACACTTCCACAACGCGGAACAAGTTGAGCCGCAAAAGCCGAGGCGGCAGCGCGGCCAGTCGGTGGGCGCGCCTGCGGGGCAATCCGCTCGCACGCGCACAGCCCGTCGGCGATGCGCCGCCGCTGCGGGCGGAACTGTTCAATGCCGACCAGATGGAACGGCATGGCAAGACCCTGACGGGCTCGCACCGATTGAGCGCGCAACGCGCGCCGGATCAGCTCCTCGCGCGCTTGGCTGAGAATGAAGACGTTCTGTCGGAAGCGTGCAAGCTGCTGACGGCGGCAGTCAAGGCCAAGCGCCGGATTGCGCCGGCTGGTGAATGGCTGCTGGATAACTTCTACCTGATCGAAGAACAGATACGCACCGCCAGGCGACATTTGCCGAAGGGTTACAGCAGAGAGCTGCCGCGTCTGGCGCACGGCCCGTCGGCCGGACTGCCACGGGTGTATGACATCGCGCTGGAGGCGATCTCGCACGGTGACGGACGGTTGGACCCGGAAAGTCTCAGCCGCTTCGTCGCAGCCTACCAAGAGAACGCCGCGCTCAAGTTGGGCGAATTGTGGGCCATTCCGATCATGCTGCGCCTGGCGCTGATCGAGAATCTGCGCCGCGTCGGAGCACGAGTGGCGGCCAACACCACAGACCGGGACCGCGCCGACGCCTGGGCGGATCAGATGATGGAGGTAGCCGAGCAAGACCCGAAGAGTCTGATTCTGGTGGTCGCGGACATGGCGCGATCGAATCCGCCGATGGCCAGCTCGTTTGTCGCGGAGCTTGCCCGACGCCTGCAGGGTCAAACTGCCGCCCTGGCATTGCCGCTTACCTGGATCGAACAGCGGCTGTCCGAGTCCGGCCTGACCATCGAGCAGTTGGTCCAGTCGGAGACTCAAATGCAGGCCGCTGACCAGGTCTCGATTGCGAACACCATCGGCAGTCTGCGCGTTCTGGGAGCGGTGGACTGGCGCGAGTTCGTTGAAACGATGAGCGGCGTCGAGCAGACACTGCGTGAGGATCCCGCGGGGATCTACGCCAAAATGGATTTTGCCACCCGTGATAGCTACCGCCACGCGGTGGAGCGGATAGCGAAGGCGAGTCCTCTGTCCGAGGGCGAGGTCGCGCGCAAAGCGATTCAGTTGGCGCAGGAAGGCGCGGCCGGCTCGACGGCCAAAGCCGGTACCGCTGGCGGCACCGGCGGCAATCGCATGTCGCATGTGGGCCATTACCTGATCGACAAGGGTCTGCCACTGCTCGAACGGGCGGCACAGCTGCGCTTATCGGTCGCAGAGGCCATGCAGCGAACAGCCAGCCGGGTTCCCTTGCTGCTTTATCTGGGCACGATCGTACTGCTGACGCTGATCTTTGCCGGCAGCTTGCTGGCAAAGGCGCATGCCGGCGGGCTGCATGGTTGGATACTCACATTGGTGGCGATCCTCGCAGTTTTGTGCACCAGTCATTTGGCAATCGCGCTGGTCAATTGGGTGGCAACCTTGCTGGCGACGCCCAGACAGCTGCCGCGCTTGGACTTTTCCACGGGAATTCCGCCGGCCTTCCGCACCTTGGTTGTGGTTCCGACGATGCTCATTAACGCTCAAAACATCGAGGATCTGATCGAGGCGCTCGAGGTCAGGTTCCTCGCGAACCGGGATGAGCAGCTGCTGTTTGGCCTGCTGACCGATTTTCGCGACGCGCAGGAGGAAACGCTGCCGGAAGACGAAGCCTTGCTGCTGCTGGCCAGGAACCGGATCGAGGAACTGAACAAAAAGTACCGCACTAGCGCGAGTGGCGCCGAAGGCAACGCCTTCTTCCTGTTCCAGCGCCCGCGCCGCTGGAATCCGCAGGAGCGGCTGTGGATGGGTTACGAGCGCAAGCGCGGGAAGCTGGCGGAATTGAATTCGCTGCTGCGCGGCGGGAGCAAGGACTGTTTTTCGCTTATCGTCGGCACGACCGACGTATTATCCAGCGTCAAGTACGTCATTACCCTGGACACGGATACGCAGCTGCCGCGTGACTCGGCGCGCCAGTTTGTCGGTGCGATGGCGCATCCATTGAATCGCCCGCATTTCGACGACGAGCGGCAGCGGGTGACCGAGGGCTACGGCATCCTGCAGCCGCGCGTGGCAGTGAGCCTGCCGGGCGCGAACCGGTCGCGCTATGCCAAACTGTTCGCAGGCGAGTCCGGCATCGACCCTTATACGCGCGCCGTCTCCGATGTTTACCAGGACGTGTTCGGCGAGGGTTCGTTCATCGGCAAAGGCATCTACGACGTCGACGCGTTCGAGCGATCGCTGAAGGGACGCCTTCCCGAGAACCGGATACTCAGTCACGACCTGCTGGAAGGTTGTTATGCAAGGGCCGGGCTGCTCTCCGATGTGCAGTTGTACGAGGACTATCCATCCGGCTACAGCGCGGACGTGAGCCGCCGCCACCGCTGGGTACGCGGGGATTGGCAGATTGCATCGTGGTTGCTGTCGCGCCTACCCGGCAACGGCGCGGATTCCGCGACCGGCGGCCACCGCCAAAACCCGCTCTCGGCACTGTCCCAATGGAAAATCTTCGATAACCTGCGGCGCAGTCTGGTTCCGGCGGCGTTGACACTGCTATTTCTGCTGGGCTGGATCATCTTGTCGCCAGCCTGGTTCTGGACCCTGGTGGTGATCGGCATCATTCTGATTCCGCCCGTGATCGCGTCGATTCTCGATCTGTTGCGCAAGCCCGATGACGTGCTGCCCAGTCAGCATCTCGCCGCGGTATGGCGCTCAGCGCGCGGGCACTTCGCGCAGGCGCTGCTTGCGCTTGCCTGTCTGCCTCACGAGGCCTATTTCAGTCTGGACGCGATCGTACGCACCAACTGGCGCATATGGGTCACGCACAGGCGGCTGCTGGAATGGACTTCCTCGGGCAGCCTGGAACACGATCATCACACCAGCCTCGCCGCCTGCTACGGTTCGATGTGGATAGCACCGCTTATCTCCATCGCCTCGGCGGCCTATATGGCCGCATCATCGCCGGCCACGCTGGCAGTGGCGGGACCGATTTTGCTCCTATGGCTTGCCTCGCCCGCGATCGTCTGGTGGATCAGCCGGCCGCTCGCGCGCCGCGCAGCGAGGCTGACGGCCGACCAGATCGTTTTTTTGCGGAAGATTGCGCGCAAGACCTGGGCGTTCTTCGACACTTTCGTCGGCGCGGAAGATCACTGGCTGCCACCGGACAACTATCAGGAACATCCCGTTGCCGTGCTTGCGCATCGCACCTCGCCGACCAACATGGGGCTTTCACTGCTGGCGAATCTGTCCGCCTACGACTTCGGCTACATTCCGGCCGGACCACTCATCGAGCGTACGGCGAACGCGCTGCACACGATGGCCGCCCTGGAACGGCACCGGGGTCACTTCTACAACTGGTACGACACGCAATCGCTGCAGCCGCTGACTCCGCTTTATATCTCGTCGGTGGACAGCGGCAACCTCGCGGGCCATTTGCTCACATTGCGGCCGGGGCTGCTCGCGCTGCCCGATCACAGGATCCTTGGGCCGCGCCTGTTTGACGGTTTGGTCGACACACTGAGAGTGCTCGTGGACGCGGCGGTGGCGGCACCACCGGCTGCACGGGTCCTGCTCGATCGACTGCGGAACGATATAGAGTCTGCCTACGATTCCCGGCCTGCCACCCTCGCGGCGGCGCAGACCTCGCTGGCCCGGCTGGCGACGTCTGCTGCGGGCGTGGCCGCCAGTCTGGCCAGCCAAGCCAAACAAAAAGATACCAGCGCCACTGCGCCGGAGCGCGACGCGCAGTGGTGGGCGCAGGCGCTCGTCCGCCAATGCCAAAGCGCCCTCGATGAACTGGCCGTGCTCGCCCCATGGCTCGCGCAGTCGAGTGCATCCGGCACATTCCGTTACCTCCTGGATGGCGCCGGGATTCCAACGCTGCGCGAACTGGCAAGCAGCAACCTGCCGTGGCTGGCGGCAATCGAAAAACCACTGGGTCCTGAATCAACGCCGGAGCAGCGCGAGTGGCAGAGTGAATTGCGGCGGCACATCGCCACAGCAAGCCGACATGCCCAGGAGCGGATTGCGGCGATCGAGCGCCTGGCGTTGCAAGCGGGCGCGCTGGCCACAATGGAGTATGACTTCCTCTACGACAAGGGGCGTCATCTGCTCGCTATCGGCTACAACGTCGGCGAGCGCCGCCAGGACTCGAGTTACTACGATCTGCTCGCTTCGGAGGCGCGCTTATGCAGTTTCGTGGCGATTGCGCAGGGGCAGTTGCCGCAGGAAAGCTGGTTTGCCCTCGGGCGCCTGCTTACGACTGCCGGTGGCGAACCGATTCTGATGTCGTGGAGCGGTTCGATGTTCGAGTACCTGATGCCGCTCTTGGTGATGCCGACGTACGAGAATACGCTGCTCGACCAGACTTACCAGGCGGCGGTAGAGCGACAGATCGCATATGGGCGGCAGCGTGGCGTGGCGTGGGGCATGTCGGAATGCGGTTACAACACGGTCGACGTCCATCTCAATTACCAGTATCGCGCGTTCGGCGTGCCCGGACTCGGGCTCAAACGCGGACTGGCCGACGATCTGGTGATTGCGCCGTATGCTTCGGTGCTCGCGCTGATGGTGGCGCCCGAGGCGGCGTGCCAGAATCTGCAGCGGCTCGCCACCGAAGGGCTGGAGGGACAATACGGCTTTTACGAGGCGATCGACTACACGCCATCACGTCTGCCGCGCGGGAAACCGAGTGCCGTGGTGCGCTCGTTCATGACGCATCACCAGGGCATGAACTTTCTCTCTCTGGCCTATCTGATCCTGGACCGTCCGATGCAGAAGCGCTTCGCGTCGGATCCGCTGTTCCAGGCGACCACCTTGTTGCTGCAGGAGCGGATTCCAAAGGCCGCGGGGTTTTATTTGCAAACCGCCGAAGTTTCCGACATGCGTGCGGTTTCAAGCGGCCCGGAAATGCCGGTACGCGTAATAAGCAGCCCGGACACGCCGATACCAGAGGTGCAGTTGTTGTCGAACGGCAGATACCATGTGATGGTCACGAACGCCGGCGGCGGCTACAGCCGCTGGAAAGACCTCGCCGTCACCCGCTGGCGCGAAGACACGACCCGCGACAACTGGGGCACGTTCTGCTACATCCGCGACGCAGCCAGCGGGTCGTTCTGGTCGAATACGCACCAGCCGACCCTGCGTCGGGCGGAGACCTACGAAGCGATTTTCTCTGAGGGACGGGCGGAATTTCGCCGGCACGATCTCGAATACGATACGCATACCGAGATCGTGGTTTCGCCGGAAGACGACATCGAACTGCGCCGGGTGCGCATCACCAACCGCGCGCGCATCCGTCGCACGATCGAGGTCACGAGTTACGCCGAAGTGGTTCTCGCCGTACCTGCCGCGGACGCATTGCAGCCCGCGTTCAGCAATCTTTTTGTTCAGACCGAGATCATCCGCGAGCGCCAGGCGATCCTGTGCACGCGCCGGCCCCGCTCGCTCGAAGAGCACGCGCCATGGATGTTTCACCTGATGGCCGTGCACGGGGCGCAGATCGCAGAAGTTTCCTATGAAACAGATCGCGCGCAGTTCATCGGCCGCGGATGCACTATCGACGCTCCCCAGGCGCTCGGCGATGCCGCGGCGCTCTCGGGCAGCCAGGGTTCGGTGCTGGACCCGATTGTCGCGATCCGGTATCGAATTACCCTGGAGCCGGAACAATCGGCAACAATCGATATGGTTTCCGGTATCGACGAAACCCGCGACGCAGCCCTGAGCCTGGCCGGGAAATACCGGGATCGGCATCTCGCGGACCGGGTTTTCGAGCTGGCATGGACGCATAGCCAGGTGACGCTGCGGCAAATCAATGCCAGCGAGGCCGACGCGCAACTCTATGAACACCTTGCCAGTTCCATCATCTACGCCAATTCCTCGTTGCGCGCCGACGCGGGCGTTCTCATCAAGAACCGGCGCGGACAGTCCGGCTTATGGGGCTATGCCATTTCCGGCGATTTGCCGATCGTGCTGCTGCAGATCGGCGACTTGGCGAATATCGAACTGGTGCGCCAACTGGTGCAGGCCCACGCCTACTGGCGCCTGAAGGGACTCACCGTGGACTTGGTGATCTGGAATGAAGATCGCGCCGGTTACCGGCAATTGCTCCAGGACCAGATCATGGGGCTGATTGCCGTGGGCCTCGAGGCCCATGTGATGGACCGGCCCGGCGGAATCTTCGTGCGGCGGGCGGAGCAGATTTCGGACGAGGACCGCATTCTGGTCCAATCGGTCGCGCGCGCCATCATCAGCGACCGGCGGGGGGCGCTGGTGGAGCAAATCAATCCGCGCGGCTTTATCGAAAAGCGGGTTGGGCGAACGGAACACAGCGGCCGTCGCGGTTTTGCCGAAAGGCGAATCCCGCGTTTTGTTCCAACCAGGCCCTACCGTCCAGATCTCCCGACGAAGGCCATGTCCGCGCACAGCGATCTGCTGTTCTACAACGGGCTCGGCGGCTTCACCCCGGATGGGCGCGAGTACGTCATTACGACTGCCGACGGGCAGGTGACGCCGGCACCCTGGGTGAACGTGTTGGCGAATGCGCACTTCGGAACCGTCGTTTCCGAGAACGGCATGGCCTACACCTGGAGCGAGAACGCCCATGAGTTCCGCCTCACACCCTGGGGCAACGATGCAGTGAGCGATGCGAGCGGCGAGGCGTTTTACCTGCGCGACGAAGAAAGCGGGCACTTCTGGTCGCCAGCGCCATTGCCCAGCCGCGGCACCACACCTTACGTCAGCCGGCACGGCTTCGGTTACAGCAGCTTCGAGCACGCCGAAGACGGCATCAGCTCGGTGCTCACTGTCTACGTGGCACTGGACGCCGCGGTCAAGTTCTCGGTATTGAAAGTGCGCAACGACTCGGGCCGCACGCGCCGGCTCTCCGCGACCGGGTACGTCGAGTGGGTGCTGGGCGACCTGCGGCCGATATCGGCCATGCACGTGATTACTGAAATCGATCCGTTCAGCGGCGCGTTCTATGCGCGCAACGCCTATAACACCGAGTTCGCCGACCGCATCGCATTCTTCGACGTCGACGATACGACCCGGAGCTTCAGCGGCGACCGCGCCGAGTTCATCGGGCGCAACGGCACGCTCGCGCATCCGGCGGCCATGACCCAGTCACGCCTTTCCAACAAGGCAGGCGCCGCTTTGGATCCCTGCGCAGCAATTCAGGTAGCGTTCGAACTGGCCGACGGGGAGGAGCGTGAATTCGACTTCCGCCTCGGCGTAGCAGGTAGAAGGGGCGCCGACGAAGCCAACAAGCTGGTGCGCCGCTTCCGCGGACCGACTGCTGCGCGCGATGTGCTCGAAGCGGTGCACGCATTCTGGAAGCACACGCTGGGTGCAGTACAGGTGGAGACACCCGATCAGTCCCTCAACCTGCTCGCCAACGGCTGGCTGGTATATCAAATCCTGGCCTGCCGCCTGTGGGGCCGCAGCGGCTATTACCAGTCCGGCGGCGCGTTCGGCTTCCGCGATCAGCTGCAGGACGTGATGGCGCTGGTCCACGCCGAGCCCGCGCTGGTGCGCGAGCACCTGCTGCGCTGTGCGGCGCGCCAGTTCCGCGAGGGCGATGTCCAGCATTGGTGGCATGCCACCTCCGGCCGCGGCGTGCGCACCCATTGTTCGGACGATTTCCTGTGGCTGCCTCTGGCACTGTGCCGCTACGTTTCCTGCACCGGCGACACCGGGGTGCTGGACGAATCCATTTCCTTCCTCGACGGCCGGCCGGTCAACCCGGACGAGGACTCGTACTACGACCTGCCCGGCCGCGCGGATGAGTCGGCGAGCCTGTACCAGCACGCTGTGCGCGCCATCCTGCGCGGTCTCAGCTACGGCGCGCACGGGCTGCCGCTCATGGGCTCGGGCGACTGGAACGACGGCATGAACGCCGTGGGCGAACAGGGCAAAGGGGAAAGCGTGTGGCTGGCTTTCTTCCTCTACGACGTGCTGACGCAATTTGCCGCGCTTGCACATGCGCGCGGCGACGCACCCTTCGCCGAGCGCTGCCACACAGAGGCGGAAACCCTGCGCCAGAACATCGAGCGCGACGGCTGGGACGGCGAGTGGTACCTGCGCGCCTACTTCGACGACGGCACGCCGCTGGGATCGGCGCGCAACGCCGAATGCCAGATCGATGCCCTGCCGCAAAGCTGGGCCGTGCTCTCCGGCGCCGGGGACCCGGCGCGCGCGCGCACGGCGATGGCAGCGGTGGATGCGCGCCTGGTGCGCCGCGATGCGGCGCTGATCCAGGTGCTGGACCCGCCATTCGACAAGTCGGACCTGAACCCGGGCTATATCAAGGGCTACGTGCCGGGCGTGCGCGAAAACGGCGGGCAATACACGCACGCGGCGGTCTGGACGGTGATGGCGTTCGCCGCGCTGGGCGACAGCAGGCGCGCCTGGGAACTGTTCGGCATGATCAACCCGGTCAATCACGCGAATTCCGCCGCGGCGATTGCCACCTACAAAGTGGAACCTTACGTGCTCGCGGCCGACGTCTATGCGCTTGCGCCGCACACCGGCCGCGGCGGCTGGACCTGGTACACCGGCTCCGCCGGCTGGCTGTACCGGCTGATCCTGGAAGCGCTGCTGGGGCTGACGCTGGAAGTCGACAAACTGCGCTTTGCGCCCTGTCTGCCGGCGGACTGGGAAACGTTCAGGCTGCATTACCGCTATCTGGAAACGCTTTACCACATCACCGTCGCGCAAACGCGCGCCGGAACCGGCAGGATGTCGGTTACGCTCGATGGTGTCGAGCAACCCGATAACACAATTCCCCTGGCCGACGACCACCGGGAACACACGGCCGAGGTAAGAATAGGCGTCGCCGGAGTTTTGCAGAACGATGACTGACGCACTATGGTTTCTGCTGGTGGGCGGCCTGTTGCTCGCCAGGGGCCTGACATCCACCATGCTCAAGCCCCTGCCGGTCACGCCGGCCATCATCTATCTGGCGGTGGGGCTGCTGGTCGGGCCCACGGTGCTCGACGCATTTCACTTCAATCCGCTCAAGCAATCGGCGCTGTTGGAAGTACTGACCGAAGTGGCAGTGCTGATTTCGCTGTTTTCCGCCGGCGTAAAAATGCCCGTGCCGGTGAGCTTCGCCCGCTGGCGCACGCCGATGCTGCTGGCATCGGTGTCCATGGCGGTCAGCGTCGGCCTGGTCGCCGCCTTCGCCTATTACCTGCTCGGCCTGCCACTGGGCGCCGGCGTCCTGCTGGGAGCGATCCTGGCGCCCACCGATCCGGTGCTGGCGACCGATGTGCAGATCCGCCACCCTGGTGACCGTGATCAACTCCGCTTCATCCTGACCTGCGAAGCGGGCATGAACGACGGTAGCGCATTTCCGTTCGTAATGCTGGGAATGGGATTGCTCGGACTGCATGAGCTCGGTGACTTCGGCCTGCGCTGGGCGCTGCTCGATGTGCTGTGGGCCACGGCGGCGGGAATCGCCATCGGGGTAGTTTGCGGCACCGCGCTGGGGCGACTGGGATGGAAGCTGCGCGGCGAGTCACCCGAACACAAGCTCATGGACGACTTCCTCGGACTCGGCTTGATTGGGGTGGTATACGGCTTGAGCGTGCTGGTCGATGCCTGGGGATTTCTGGCGGTATTTTTCGCTGCCGTCGCGCTGCGCCAGACCGAAGTCAAACTCGCCGCCGCCGCCCAGGACCACGCGGATCGGCCGCATGCCGGCGCAATCGAACCGGCGACGTCAAGCGCAAGCCTGGATAGCGAACCGGCGCCGACAGTCAGTGCGCGATCGCTGATCTTCAAGGAACATCTGGAGCGGCTGTCGGAATTGACGCTCATCCTTCTGGTCGGCGGCACGCTGTTTCTCGATTCCTGGAGCTGGCGCGCGGTGGGACTGGCGCTGTTCCTGTTTATCGTGGTGCGCCCGGCGAGCGTCCTCGCCGGCCTGTTGGGCACCCGCACTACCTGGCCGATACGCGCCATGGTGGGCTGGTTCGGCGTGCGCGGCATCGGTTCGCTGTACTACCTGATGTATGCCATACAGCACGGTCTGCCTGAAGAGCTGGCGTTGGAGCTCATCCAGTTGACGCTGATCGCGCTAGCGCTGTCCATCGTCGTCCACGGAACCAGCGTCAAGCCGCTGATGGGCATCTTTTGGCGCCACCGCAAGGGTCTGCCGGCACCGTAGTCGATCTATCGGGAGGACGCGCGTTCCCCACGCGCCCCCGAGCGCCTTGAACAGGCCGACCGATATCTGCACCCGCGACAGGCGACCATCGTCGAAAATCGGCTGGGACAGCGCGGCGCCGATTGCAATTGCGGCAGTGGGTGCGCTTAGGAAATTGAGCAGCACGTCGCTTGCGAGACCTGCTGCGTCAGGACATTGCGCCGGTGCTTCACCTGGCAAGTCGATGGTATCTCCGGGACTTGCCCTGGCAGCTCGAGGATCGCCAGGAACTCTTTCACCATATGTGCGCCACCACACAGACTGAACCTGCTTATTGTGCTTAGCGCAGCGAAGAGACATACTTGCGTTGCAGTGGCATCCCGTTGGAGCAATACGGGAGCCTACGGATCCATGGAGGGAAGCCATGAAAACGTGCATCGCGGCATTGCTGTTGCTGGTTTGCGGCAATTGCTTTTCCCGGGCGCTGCCGACGGGCAAGCCTGAGCATCCTGCGGCATATCCGACGGAAAGCCAGTTGCGTACGGCGATCGAAAACGCCGCGAAGCTGGCGAAAGCGGAAGGCCTCGATGTGCAAATATTCGACGCGCAAAAGGTCGGCATGACGCAACCCCTGCTTGCTGCGCGACTGAACGTTGCGACCGACACCTGCCAAATTTTCTACAACACGAAGCCGGAAGACGGGCTGACCCAGTATTTCGCAACCATTGTCCCAAACGACCTGCCCGTGCTGTTGACTGCTATGGCAGTGCACGAGGTGACGCATTGCATCGAGTATCGCGAAGCCTATGTGCGCAAGCGCTTCGACAAGATATTGCCGCCCGGATTCAGGAGCGACAGCATGACGGTTCAGGGCTACATGGGGGCAGTGAAAAGCGGCACGCTGAAAACATGGGGTGAAGCGCTCGCGGACATCGCCTCAGTGCTCTACCTGAAACAGGCGACACCGGACCATTGGCTGGAATTGGCGAAGGGTGTGGCCGCGATGCGCCACGACCTCGCGCACAAGTGGCCCGGGCACGACACTTCGCCCTGGCTGTACAGGGTCATCGCCGCGGGCGCGAACGTGCCGCGGAACCAGGATCTGTTCGAGACTGCATTCCAATTGCGCCGGCTATACCGTCCTGGCGATTAAGAGCGCGTCCAACCGCCGGCGCGCATAAAAAAGGGCCGAGCAATCGATCCGCTGTCGTTCCAGACGCGACTCGACGCCCGACCTCGGGAGTCCTTACTGAGCCGGCACGACCACGACGGTGCCGCTTGTAGCACCTTTTGCACCAGTATGACCGGTTGCGCCCGTGTATCCAGTTTTGCCGGTATGTCCGGTTGCGCCGGTATCGCCGGTTGCACCTGCACTACCGGTTGCGCCCGTGTATCCGGTTGCTCCGGTTGCGCCCGTGAATCCGGTTGCTCCGGTATCTCCGGTTGCGCCAGTCCCGCCGCTCGCACCGGTGCGTCCGGTTGCGCCGGTATCGCCGCTCGCGCCAGCATACCCGGTAGCCCCGGTAGCTCCAGTCGCGCCCTGCGGCCCGGCCGGACCTGTAGGAAGCGTAATACATCCACCCAGAGCAAGCGCCACCGCTCCTGCGATAAACAGTTTCGAATATTTCATGATGATTTCCTTTACTTGGCTAATAAGAACCACGCACGTTATTGTGAGCAGTCACCCAGAATTGATCAGTTTCTGGCGACAGTGATCAGCGTCGGCAGATCAGGCCATCGCTACTGCAACACCGCATCCGCATGCCGACCTGCACGCATAAGCCCGGGCGTGTATCCTGTCGGCGCGTTACGAATGTCAATGAGACTACGCGACCTTCCCGGCCGATTCAGTGCGCTGGCGCGCATAACGGGGTTCTTTCGCGGCATCACGCGGGCCGCGCCAGCCGCAAGGTGCGACAACAGACACAGCAGGCGGCGGATGCATTCCGAGCGCGCGCGTACATGCGGCCGTTGAATTTGGCCGGAGTTCTTGCGGCCGCGGCGCCAATGCAAAACGGCCCCGAAGGGCCGCTTTGCTCTTTGCGCCGCGTGAGGCCGTTACACCCGTGGTTCGCCTTGCGCGTTGACGGTAACCGAGGATCCGGGAGGCGTCGTCATCTGCACGCGATGCTCCTGCCCGCGAAAGCTGTAGGTGACATCCCAGTGGTCGGGTCGGGCCTGGCTGGGTACGTTTTCACAGCGCTTGACATCCTGGGTAGTCGCCGGCTGTCCGCCGCTGCGGCCGACGTTGGCGCCCACCGCGGCCCCGGCAACAGCGCCGCCGACCGTGGCGAGGTCGTTGCCGCGCCCGTTGCCGACCTGATGACCGAGAATGCCGCCGATAAGGGCGCCGGCAAGCGCCCCGGGAACGTTGGCTTTGCTTTTCTCCTGTGGCACTTGTTCCTGCTCGACCCAGCAGCGCTGTTCGGGCGGTCCAAGCACGGCGTGAACCGACGTAACGTCCGCCTGGTACAGGCGCTCGTCGTTGCGCCGGCGATAGTCATGCTCTGCAACCGGTGCGGGCGCATAACGACTGTCGTCGATGCGCGCGTCCCTGCTCACGGTTCGCACCGATGAAACGCGGTCGTTCAAGCCCATCGCGGCCAGCGACGGATACCTGCCCGGACGCAGCACGGCGCAGCGGCCGTTGAACTTGGGGTTTTCGCAAACTTCCCACCGGTCGCTCATCACCACGACCGACGAGGCGCGATCATTGAAACCATAGCGCTTGAGGTTGCCGATCGGTTTGTTCGTGGTGAACGAGCGTCCTTGAAAATCTTTACCCTCGTAAAATATGACTTGTGCGTTCGCGTCTGGATCTGTAGCCGCCACCGGAGCGGGCGCATATCGGTGCTCATCGATGCGCGCGTTCCTGCTCACCGCCCGCGCAGACGAGATGCGGTCGTTCAGACCCATTGCGGCCAGCGACGGATATCTGCCCGGACGCAACACGGCGCACCGGCCGCCGAACCGGGCGTCTTCGCAAACCTCCCACCGCTCGCCGAGAACCGTAACCGACGAGGCGCGGTCGTTGAAGCCATAGCGCTGGAAGTTCCCGATCTGCTTCTCCGCGGTGAACGACCGCCCTTTGAAACCTTCACGTTCGTAAAAAGTGACCTGCGCGACCGCTTGCGTGGCGATCGCCACGCCGGCCACGGCCAATGCGGTTCTCAATATCGCTTTCATTGATGTCTCCTGCAAATATATTGCGTTTACTGAGGCGGATGCCGAACCCCGGTATTCGATGCTGAATCGGCACAAGCCGGCCATGCCGGACCTTGGCCCGCGGTGCACAATGAGCTTACGTGGACTGCCCGGCCGCATCGGTGCGCTGGCGCGCATAGCGAGGATTGTCTGCAGGGTCAATGCTGCGCGGCGCGGCTTAAATCTTCGTTTCGATGTAGGAATAGATGTAGTTCGATCCGCCGTCGACGTTGCCGAGCAGTTGCGAGGTGCCGAAGATGCCCGAGCGATGGGAAACGCCAAAACCGAAGTAAGTCTCGCGCAGGGAGCGAACCCCGAACAGATCGCCAACGCTTACATCGATGCTCGGATCGAGATAGTTCAAGAGCTTCGATGCATTGCGCCCGCGTCGGGCCTGGTCGCGCTGCTCCACGAACGGCACCTTCTGCGCGTAGGACACGCCGAGGCCAAAACCGAGGCGGGTCCGGACACGATCGCTCCAGGGAAAACCGTAGTAGAACGCTTTCATATAAGCGTCAATCTGCCCGAAACTCTGCTGCAGGCCGCGCTCGTCATGACGCAGCAAGCCCACATAGCCCACGAAGTCGAGTGGCCACCCGTTAAGGCGCTCGATGAATGGCCGGCCGACTTCGATCGCGCTCACCCGCGTCTGGTCCGCGGTTGCCGTCGAGGTGCACGCAAGCCGCATTACGGCCACCAAGTTGCAGTCGGTGGACTTGCCGTACATGACTTTCACGATCAGGGGCTTGTCCTCCGGCCATACGGCGTGCTCGGGCGAGAAGTCGTACATGAGGCCAAGCACTCCGGAAAGCTGAACGCGATCGTCAACGATAGGACTGTTGCGAACGCCCTTCGCCCAGCGGGTGGCGGCAAGCCCCGCAAGCAGCCGCCAGCGCTCGGTCAGGCTGTACGAGCCAAACAGGCCGACCTGAGCGTTGACGCCGCCTCCTGGCTGGTACGCGGGACGAATCGCGGTGGCTTCGTCTGGTCGCACGCCGTAGTAGTAGTCGTTCAGCCTGGCGTCGCGCCGAGCGAGCATCAGGTGGGGCCGCAGCCGCCAGCGCGCGCCCTTCCATTCGTAGTCGTAGCCCAGCCGCAGCTCGCTTCCCTCCGATGCGCCCGAGGTGTCATGCAAATATTCTGCGTAGACCGCACCCCATGGGCCGCTGCGCTGGTAGCTCGTGCCGAAGTCCACGCCGGGGCCGCGCTCCGTCATGCCGGCCAGGCTCGACGGGATCCTGTCATACGGAAAGCCTTCGAACCGGTGCGCGAAGAATACGTCGAAGCGGTTGTCGCCCCGGTCATACAATTTCAGCCCGACCCGGTAGGCGTGCAGGTAGACGTGTTTGCCTTGGTAAAGATACAGGGGAACGAGGTCGTTGCGCGTTCCGCCATCGCGGTAGGGCGAGCTTTCCATTCGCGTCGCGAAGCCCAGGCCGGCACCTCCCGGCACCGAAAGTATGCCAATGAGCGGGTCCCCGTTTGCGGCAGCGAACCGGCTGCCGCACGAAATGAACGCGGCAAGCGCAATCGCGGCGCAAATCCTCAATTTGCCGCGTAGTCGGCTAGCTCGTCGCCCCGCCCAGCACATATGCCGCCTTCCCCCGATTGCTCCGTTTTGCCATTGTGTCACGATCTCTCCCGAATTGCCTTTGTCTCCGGTACATCAATCCGGCTATTTGTTGCTCAGCACGACGGCGGCTTATGTATCCTGCCGCACAGACCGACCCAGCCTACGAACGGATGCTATTAACATTGGGAGAACCAAGGATGTCGTTTGTGATTGATACTTTCCAGCGCCGCCCCGACATGGGATCTGCCGCGGACGCGCCAGCTGATCCCGCGCTCAAAGCGCTGCGGCTGTCCGAAAGCCGCTACCGCCGGCTATTCGAAAGCGCTCGGGACGGCATTCTGCTGCTTAACTCCGACACGGCCCAGATCGAGGACGTCAACCCCTACTTGATCGAGCTGCTCGGCTACTCGCACGCCGAGTTCCTCGGGAAAAAGCTATGGGAAGTAGGCCCGTTTGCTGACAGGTTTGAGAGCAAGGAAGTGTTCGCGGAACTGCAAACGAAGGGGTATGTCCGCTACGAAGATCTTCCGCTGAGAACCAAAACAGGCGCAATCGTCCCGGTCGAATTTGTCAGTAATACCTACGACTGCGAAGGCATCAAGGTCATCCAGTGCAACATCCGCAACATCACCGAGCGCAAGCAACTGGAAGATCAGGTGCGTCAAATGGCGTTCCATGACACGCTCACACAATTGCCCAACCGTCGACTGCTCAGCGACCGCCTGGGCCAGACCATGGCTGCCAGCAAGCGCAGCGGCCGCTACGGCGTAATGATGTTCCTTGATCTCGACAACTTCAAGCTGGTCAATGACGTGCACGGGCATGCGGCCGGCGATTTGCTGTTGATTGCAGCAGCGGATCGCCTGAAACATTGCGTGCGCGAGATGGACACCGTGGCGCGCTTCGGCGGCGATGAGTTTGTGGTGCTGATTGGTGAACTGGATTCGGACAAGGCCGCGTCGAGATCAAAAGCCGTGATCCTGGCCGAAAAAATTCGCGCCGCGCTGGCCATGCCTTATGTGCTCGAAATACAGCATGAGGGATCAGCGGAAACAGCAGTCGAGCATCAGTGCACGGCGAGCATCGGCGTGGCCTTATTTGGCAAACATGAAGCCAGCCAGGACACTATCCTCAGCTGGGCCGATACCGCAATGTATCGAGCCAAAGAGGCGGGGTGCAATTTGATCCGGTTTTACGATTCGACTGCTTGAGCGACGGTATATGGGCCCGTCCCCGGTTTGCAGGCACTCCGTGCTTAGGCGGTAAGGTGCGGTGCTTACTGCGCCAGGCAGATGCGCCCTGCCGGGCACAACAAAGAAAAAGGACCCTCGCGGGTCCTTTTTCCATTCTTTGCGACTGAAGGCTTAGTGCTTGCCGCCTTTGCGGCCGGGGTCGCCCGGCTTGCCGCCGTTCTCATCGTTCGATTTGAAGGGCCAGTGGACATCCGATTTTCCCGGATCGCAGCCCTCATGGCCGTTGCCGACGCCCTGGTTGCATTTCTTGTAGTCTTTGTCCTTATCCCAATCGTGATCCTCGTCTTTGCAGGACGAGGTGCCCGATAGCGCGCTCGGCACGCTACAACCGATGACGCTGTTAGTCATCGTCACGGCGACGTTCGCCATAACTCGACCGGCCACGCTTCCACCGGTCAAGGTGATGGATCCGGTGGCGCCACCTGCTAGGATGTTTCCTTTGAACGCCGAAGTCGTCATGGTCGCGGCTGCGCTCGGTGCCCAGAACACGTTGCACGGCTGCCCGCCGCCGGCCATAACCACCGTGAAATTGGTGCCCGTGAGCGCGCCATTGACGAGAAAAATCCATTGGTCGGTGGCGTTTCCTGTAAGCGTCAGCGTGCCCGCCTTGGCTACCGCGTCGAGACAGTAGACACCAGGCGAAAGATTCTTGCCCGCAAGGTTGCCCGGCATCTGGATGCAAGACGTGGACTGGCTCTGGATGCCGGCGTAGGCGTTAAGGAAATCAGCAAGCGCCGTAGCCTCCGCCGGGTCCGTCGCCGGGGGCATAGCGCCCGTACTCGTGCAGCCGGTATTTGTGAAAGCGCCACCGGATCCGACATCTCCTAGTACAAGAGAGCTGGTGCAGGTCACTGCGGTGCCGCCCAGAACCGCGAAGTCCGACGCCGTTCCCAGTGACACCTGAGCCCAGGCCGGGGAGGCGCCGACAAGCAGTGCTGCCGTCGCCAGCAAACACGTAGAGAGGTATTTCCGAAGATCATTCATGGTGTGTTCCCTTCTGTAGATTTTTCACGATGACTAGGCAGAACACCCTGCCGGGCATGGATCCCGGTGCACTGCATCGGGCTCCCGGCATTGGGATTCTTCCTTCGGCACGACAGCGACGTCACAGCCGAGCCTGGTCCGAGCCCGCACTGCATCGACCGGCGGTGAAGCCATCTATCGAACGTGCATTTGTAGCCCGTGCGCCCAAGGCGCTCCGTGCGGTGGCCAACATAAAATAAAAAATAATGCCGCCGCATCCGGCGCCGGGTCGGAGCCTTGGGCGTGCACCCCGGAGAAAAGTCGCGGTGATCCGGTGGCGAAGCGCCACCCCGCCTGCCGGCGGCATGGACGGGATTCAGTCAATGGCTGGTGCGCGCCTTTGTGTTTAGAGCGCCTAACAAAGTCGCCCTCAGGCGCCTGATTAAGGGGAGCGCGAGGTAAGACGCCCCGAAGGAAGTCCCCGTGGGGGATATCCCCTCGTTTTGTTAGACGCTCTTAGCCTAATCAGCAGTTCCCTGCCGCGCACCTTCACCGAGTAACGCATCGTCTTGCGCAAGGTCAGGATCATCCGCGTGCGCTCGCTCACCTGCACCAACCTGATGGCGCGCAAATCGCCCTTGCCGATGTCATGGCCGAACCGCCCCGCGCCGTTCACGGTGTTCGGGAAGTCGATTGCGATCCGCGGGGGATTTGCCACGACAAAGCTGGCAGGCGTCAGCGACAGCGGCGCAGTCGTGCGCACCCTGATCAGGATCTGCCCGCGCCGCTGCGTCACTGCAACCGCCTTGATCGCATTTTCTACGGGGGCGGAATGCCTAAGCCGCGATGAATTCCTGGTTTGCGTCTTCTGTCCCCGCAACCGGGCGCGCCACTCGCGCGCAAGTGCCGCGTTCGGCGCCTCGCCCAATTCGCCTTTCTCGTAGATTTCGGCCATCCGAATAATCGCGGGCTTAAACCCGGCTTTCGCAGCCGCCCGATACGATGATAGTGCGGCGTTGTTGTCCTGCCGCACTCCCCGCCCCTCGGCGTACATGCGCGCCAGATTGGCCATCGCTTCGGGATAGCCGAGCGTTTCGGCGATGTAAAACATGTCGGCCGCTCGTTTGTCGTCGCGCGGCGTGCCCAAACCCTCGGCGTACATGATGCCCAGGTAATTCAGCGCATGAACGTCATCGTGTTTCGCCGCCTCGCGAAACTCCTTCAATGCGGCGACGAAGTCGCCTCCCTGGTAAGCGGCGATACCCGCCGCGACATCTGCCTCGGCCGGCGCCGAAAACAAGGCGAACAGCAGTACTGCAATCCAGACCGCATGCCTGTTCCATTCGGTCTTAACCAAGCCGGCCATTCCTTCCCATTGATATCGCCCAGGATCGAGTCCGAAAGAACAAACGCGAATAGTGTAGCCCGAGCTGAGCGCAAGCTCCACTCAAGGTCGGTTCGCCCCCCTGAAGCAGGCGCTCCGATCGTTGCAACGGACCCGCGACGGTTCGCTTTATTTTTGCTGGCTATGTGCGGCGGCGAACAGTGTGTCTTGGTCGAACGGGGTACAAGTGCGCTGACGAACCACGGTTCTTACCGAGAGGAGATGAAGATGAGTGACTGTAAACGCAGTGCCGCAACAAGCTGGAGTTGGTTCATGGCCATAATGCTGGCCGCACTTGTGGCCGGATGCGGAAGTAGTGGAGGAAGCGTGGTAAGTGCAGGCCCGGCAGGCGCGGGCGCCACCGCTGTCCCAGGTGCCGCCGGTACTGCCGGCGCCGCGGCCACCGATCCAACGGTGGGTGCATCGAGCCCGAGTAACGGCGCCTCGAATGTGCCGACCAGCACCAACGGCGCCGGTAACGTTGCGACCGGCACGCTATTGACCGCAACCTTCACTCAGCCGATGAATCCGGCAACGATCATTTCGCCGCTGCTCACGTTCACGCTCAAGGAAA
>Ga0307377_10001432_pt1 | contig 30106 bp, 26 predicted proteins | sample TR3MG_FD_202535 | JGI IMG/M metagenome (GOLD analysis project Ga0307377, IMG submission 202535) | Soil microbial communities from Risofladan, Vaasa, Finland - TR-3 | ecosystem: Environmental > Terrestrial > Soil > Coastal area > Acid sulfate soil | place: Finland: Risofladan, Vaasa | collected... | reverse complement strand
GTAGAATAATTTCCACCCCAAATGGATATATTTACATAGTTGGTGATGATAATGTTACCCCATACGGATATGTAAATAAATCAATTGATAGTGGCACATCTTGGACTTCTCAATCCTTAGTTAGTATAGCATATAGAGCTTATGATATAACATATAAAACTAATGATACTCTATTTGTATGTTATAGAGGAACAAGTCCAATCGGATGTAGTGCTGGAAAAACTATAAATCAAGGGACGAATTGGACCGATTTACCAAATGCCGCTGGAACAACACCAAATAGTATATTCTATGACATAGATAATTCTACACTATATATGGGGGAACAAAATTCAACATCTCATATATTTAAATCGATAAATGATGGCGCTTCGTGGATTACAGATCATACTTTTTCAACAACAAATGCTAATGCTAATCAATTTGTAAAATATGGATCATATATTTATTGTTCAACTAATGTTGGTAAGATATTTAGAACTGTTTCAGGAAGTGGAACTTGGACGCAATTAGCTTCATTGCCAAATGTATCAAATACATATACTATTTATGTGGATGGAGATGTAATACTCGCGGGTGGAGAAAACACATCTAACTATTCAACTATATGGAAATCTGTAAATGCCGGAGCTTCTTGGACTGAGGTTCATATAGGTTCTGCTGCGGGTAACAAGGTAAATGAGATAATAAAAGTAGGAAATTATTATGCAGCAGTAATACAGAGTGTTAGCGTATATATCAGTTTAGATGCTGAATCATGGATAGATATGAATCTTATAGGTTCAGGGTCTGATATAAATTCTATATGTATATCAGATACAGACCTATATGTAAATCGTGCATCGACGATATATAAAGCTGATGCATCTGAATTATTTATACCAATAATTCCTTCAAATATAATATGCGATCCTGGAATTTTTAAAAATACATTAACATTTTCTGAGCCAGCGGATGCAACAAGTTATAATCTTTATTGGACGAAAGCTAAGGTTAAGAATGAATATTTTGTGGGGGACTCTAGATGGTCAAGTTCTAATAATGGAGTTGGTGAGACTGCAATAGTATCAGGTGGGCAACTAACATTGGATGTTCCTGATGGAGTTGATGGATTAATCAGAACGGATAGCTTGTTTAATATTGATAATGGTAATACTGAGATAGTAATAGATTTAATATCTTATAATCCAGACGATTCAAGTAATGGAGTAACCTTTCAATTTAGATTTTTGGATGCGTCTGCTTATGCGGATTATGTGACGTTAACTTATTGGCAAACTAGTGGGGGCAATACACATAATGTAACAGCCCTATACAAAGAGAATTCTTCGAATCATTCTACAACAACAACTGTGCCCACTCAACCAACTAAATTAAAAATACAAAGGATAAACAATTATTTAACTATATCATTATTTTATAGTGGTTCGTGGAATGATATAGCCGGATGGGATTATGCATCAAGAGGGGATAATCTCACAAGAATAAATATACAATTATTAGATAAATCATTACACGGAGGTTCGTGTGTACTTGATAATTTAGTCATAGAGCCATCTGTAAAAGATTTTCAAGGTGATTCATTAACGGAAACTTTTGAGAATTTAGATGATTGGACTGTTGGTAACAATGGATTTGGATCTACCGCAACAATAATTGGTGGACAATGCGTTTTAGATGTTCCTGATTCGACCAATGGGTGGGTTTATTTGTATCATAATGATGATTTACCCGATGGATCGTATGAATATGAAATTGATGTAACTAGTTATGTTCCCGATAATACAACGAATGGCGTAAGATTATCGGCGAGATTAACTGATGTCCCTGATGCAACATTTGCAAGTGTTGTTGACGGTATAATCATAACTATTGGACAAATTGGCATATCAAATTTTTCAATAATAATGATATCTGAAGTTGACAATGTTCAAATAGTTGGAACAACATATTATACTACGTCTATCCCATCAAAATTAAAATTCATCAGGTCTAATAATGTATTTTATAGTTATTATTATGATAGTGGTGTATATAATTTAGCTGGATATAGAGATTTTTCATCAAGAGCATCCAATGTTATTACAAATTATTTATTAGCCCTCAGAACATCAAATCGTGGTGGATCTATAGCATTAGATAATTTAATAATAACCTCTCCTGGAACATGCACTAAAATAACAGGGATAACATCATCTCCCTATGATCATATAACCGGGGATACCGATGAATACATATATAATTTAACTGCAATAAACTCTTATGGGGAAAGTTTGGAATCCGATGAGGTCTTTGGGGCTCCGGTAGTATATGACCCTCCAACAAATGTGGGGGTAACACCAGGTATTATAAAAAATGATATTACTTGGGATGCTGCTGATGAGGCCGATTCTTATAATCTGTATTGGATGTTATATGAATATTATGATGAGTTATTTGGTGGGGATCTTAGTGATTGGGATCAATATAAGGATAATGGTTCGGAGACTATTGAGATTGATACCGGAGAATTAGTTCTTGATACAACTTCATTATCTACCCCTGGGGCTCATTTAATACGGAAAACGGATCTACCTGCCGGGGATTTCTCCTTAAGTGTTGATTTAACGGATTATGTTGCTGAAACCTCAAATTTCGGTCCGTTCGCTACCTTTGCTATATATGATACCTATTCTCCTGGGGATGATTGGGTAAAAATATATTATTGGGAGACCTCAGATCCACATAGGGTCATTACAAAATTCAATTTAAATGGATCTATAACGACTACAAGCACGGCTCCTGCTTCAAGACCTACAAAATTTAAGATCACACGGGTTGGGAATATTCTCACAACATATTATTATAATGGATCTTCTTGGGTATTACATGCCACATTGGATTTTTCATCGAGATCCTCTAATTTATTTGTAGCTGCTCTTGAGAATATAATTGATCCCACTGAAGATCCAGGATTAACCACATGGGATAATCTAGTTTATTATAAGGATCTTAAAACTGAGGGTACAAAGATAACGGGAGTAACTTCTCCTTATTCACATACTCCATTAACGGCGGGGATAAATTATATCTACGCTTTGACCTCGGATGGTTATGCCGAGAGTGTTCAATCTGAAATTGAATCCGGAGCCCCTTTACCTGGTACACCAGATCCCCCTACTAGTATTTCAATTATTTCCGGGGAGGAATTAAATACTGTTACTTTTACAGAGGATGGTGAAGCCGATCAAACTAATTTGTATTGGTTGAATTCTCCAGGGGTTTCAAAATTAACAGGTAATGAAATTTCGGATATATCATCTCCATATGCTCATATAGATCTAGATCCCGATTTAACTTATTATTATGTATTAGTATCTGAAAATGTTTACGGAGAGGGGGATGAATCTTCGGAGTATAATAGTAGTCCATATCCTGCTTTTCCTGAAAATGTTGTGGCCACCCCAGGAATAGAAAAGATAACTCTTACTTGGGATGCAGCTTTGGGTGCGGATACATACAATGTTTATTGGAGTGAATCTCCTAATGTAAGCAAGATTACAGGTACAAAGATAACAGGTGTTACCTCACCATACGATCATACTTCGAGAGTACCGGGTCAAACTTATTATTATGTAATTTGCTCCGAGGATGAAGACGGAGAAAGTTCGGTATCGGCTGAGGTCAACGGAATACCAAATATAGCAGCCCCTTTAAATTCTTTAGCTGAGTTATCTGATGCTTTAGAGATTACAGTAAGTTGGGATTCCGTGGTGGGGGCTACAATTTATAATATATATTGGGCTAAAACTCCGGGGGTTACAAAATTAAATGGTACAAAAATTGCAGGAGCTTCATCCCCTTATGCGCATACGGGTTTGGATGATGAGGATACCTATTATTATGTGATAACCGCTGAGAATGCGGTAGAGGAAGGATCAGAATCGGCGGAAGTAAATGCCGTTGTGGGGGATGTACCTATCGCTCCGAGTAATGTTGTGGCTTCGGGGACGGATATACAAGAAATAACCCTCACTTGGGATGCTGTGGTTGATGCGGATTCTTATAATCTTTATTATAGAACATTAGCAGGAGTTACAAAGATTGTTGGTACGAAAATTATGGGTGTCACGTCTCCATATGTATTTAATGCTTCTCTTGCGGATATATATTATTATTTTGTTGTAACTTCTGTGGATGATGTCACGGGGGAATCAACGGAATCTTCAGAAGTGAATGCATTATCCATACCGCCTATACCTAATCCTCCTTTGATTTCAAGTCTTGTTCCGGGGTCTGCTGAAATAACACTTAATTGGAGTTCAGCTCCATATGCGGATTCATATAATATTTATTGGGATACATCTTCGGGGGTTACACAATTAACAGGGACTCCGATTGTGGGGGCTAACTCAGGATACTCTTTTTCAGTGCCGGATTTGTATCAAACTTATTATTTTGTGGTGACTGCGATAAATGAGTCTGGGGAGTCCACAGAATCTCTTGAAGTATATGGGGCTTCTATAGCTATAATTCCGGATGTGCCAGAAAATGTTATAGGTTCCGCGAGTGCTTCTAATGAAATTACTATTGAATGGGATGAGGTGACTTACGCCACTTCATATACTTTGTACTATGAAAGACTTCCTAATGTATCTAAATCCACAGCCTCAAAAATCGAGGGAATTACGGATTTGTTTAAGGTAATGTTGGGATTGATTTCGGATAGAACTTACTATTTTGCGGTGTCCTCTGTCAATGCTGAGGGGGAATCAGATTTATCTGATGAGGTTTCGGTAAAAGTTATTGTAAGTCTGACGGGGCAGAGTATATTGTATATAAAAACAACTTCTAAGTATAATTATGTTGAAGTTGAGTGGAGTGATTTAGCTCATGCCGATTCATACAATATATATTGGTCTAAAACAACTCCGGTGTCAACATCTACGGCCACTAAGATTGAGGGGGCTTCAAGTCCATATAGACACTATATCACTCCGGCGGATGACCCCTATTATGTTGTGGTGGGAGAAAATCCTTTAGGAGAATCTGATTTGTCAGAAGAATCTTTTTCCGCTCCTATGGAAGTAACATTTCAAAGTATAAATTTCTTACCTGAAAATTTACGAGAGTACCCTTTATTTATGGAATTTTGTAGTATTTTAGACTATGTTGTTCAAAAGTATCATTATGATAATGTTGATAAATTATCTGGTTTGTATGATGTGACTCATGCAAGTTTTGATCCAGATTATATTTTGGGATTGATAGGGTCGGAATATTTTCTTTCTTTTGATTTAACTACAGATCAAAAGAAAGCCTTATGTTTGATGCTTTCTAATTTATATGATATGAAGGGAACACGTAAGGGATTGGATTATATTTTAAGACTCTTAAATCTTGAGGCTCAGGTTTATGAGTGGTATGATGTAAATGCAGGAGTATATCCCGATATAACAGATGTACTAGATCCTTGTGATATTATACTAGATTTAGGAATAGGAGACTTTCCTTTGTTAGAGGATGCTGAGGAGAGCTTCATAACCTTAGCTAATTATCTTTTGTGGGTTTGTGTGGGACTATATGGTATTTTTTGGAGTAAGAGTTTTGAAAATTGGTTTGAGGGTATTGAGGATGATTTAGCAACTATTGATTTAGATGAGTATGTGAATGATAAATTTTGTAGCTGGACGTATAATTATCCAGATATGGTGATTATAGGATCTCCAGTGGAGGGTAATGTAGCTTACATAGGGGAATCCGGTTTAAATATTGGGGATATCGTATTTGATGGGAACCCTTTGTTCATTTCTCCTGATGCTTTGATAGGTGCGGATTATGATGGTGTATGTGAAGCTCATTATATAGGGGAATCCGGAATTTATATAGGGGATGTTAGTGATGGACTATCAAGTTTAACTTATATTATAGAAGAAGATTAAAGATATTTGATAAAGATATAATAAAGTGGGTTCTTATGTTAGGAAAGGAATAAAATGGATATTAAAAAATTATACCATATAGTTAATAGGTTCGGTAAGATATTTAAATCTAATGTGGAGTACAGCATTAGGGATAGGTATAGATCCTATCGTGGGATAGTGAAAGCTGTTATAGAGGAAGATGGCAGGGAGTGGGTGGCACACTATAAAGAGAATCTCATAGTAAGTTTAGCACGTCCGGCAATGGCGGGATTGCTTGCTGAAGCGGATACGGATTACGTAGTTGATACCTTTCAGATAGGAACGCAAGGACATGTTTTAGGTCCACCAGAAGATATTACTACTCCATTATCCCCTAGTTTACCAGATACCAGCTTGATAGACTCCTCACCCTTTTCTAAATCTATTGGAAGCTTCGCATATTTACCTGTTCTTTCACCAACTTCGGTACAATTTACAACTATTATCGAAAAGGCTGAGGCCAATGGTTCGGGGTCAGTAACATATACGGAAGCAGGCTTGTTTATGACAGGGGGAAATATGTTTGCAAGAGAGACTTTTGCGGCTATCATTAAGAATGTAAATCGTCGTGTCACGTTCTATTGGTGCATATTGTTCTAAGTTATTGATTTTAATAAGATATAAAGTATAAATTTTGGGAGGTTAATTAAATGGCAGATTTGGTAAATGAAGCTATAAGTTGGTTGCAGAATGGAGAACCTGTTACGGGAGGTTCCGGGGGAAATTCAGATGGTGTATTAAATAGGCCATTGGTTCAACTTCTAGCTAATGATAATGGGCTACAAGATAGAGTGGATATTATAGCGGATGATGATGGCTTTATTAAGAAACCAATTAGTTCAGTAAAAATTGTTGATACGGATGCGGCTACCACAGCGAGAGTTCAAATAGACGCAACAGGCCTAAAGGCTTGGGATGGCACTAATACGATATTAAGTGTGGATGAGTCCGGGGGTATATCCCTTGGTTATGGGTCTAATGATGTAATCACATTGGCGGCGGGGGTGATTACTTTAAAAGCAAATGAGCTGGATATCACCGGAACATCAAATTCCGGCGCCACTTTCAATAATGCGACGGCTAATGCGATTACAATATCCGGAGCCGGAACTAATGCTATGAGGGTTGTGGATACCACGGCAGGACATGGGATTACGGTAGAACATGCTGCATTAAATGGGTTCATTTGTGATGATGCGGGAAAATACGGTATGTCTCTTGGAAAATGTACCACCGGAGGTTATGGGCCTTTAAGAATGCTTAATGCAGGAGTTGCCGGAGCGTCTAATCTTAATTCAACGTACACTAATGCTGAAGCTGATACATTGGCTATTGATTCCAATCATGATTTGTTTGTTGCCACGGCAACGGCTACTTTTAGAAAGATTGGGGCAACCACTTTAGCGGATAGTAGTGTTATCGCCGATACGGCTACCACGGATAATGCCGTGATTTTAGATGCTTCCGGACTTACGATGCGTAAAGGTAGTGGGGCAGTTAGATTTGACGTGAATGAGGATGGATCTTTTACTTTAGGTTATTCCTCAGGTGCAAATTTAGCATTTACCACGGGGGATGCAATGACTCTAACTAATGCTACTCTCACAGGATGTTCAATTTCGGGGGGTCAAATTAATTCGGGAACCGTGGGGAGCACATATATTGCTGATTTGTCGAGTATTTATGCGGTAGCTGCTAAAGGTGTTACAAATGGAGATTCACATGATCATAATGGTGGGGATGGTGCTCAAATAGATCATGTGAATTTAAGTAATATAGGATCAAATGCTCATTCTGCTATAGATACGCATATTGGAAATAGCGCTTCTGTTCATGGGGTGACTGGATCTGTGGTCGGTACTTCGGATAATCAATCATTAACGTATAAAGCTCTAGATACTGCTTCAGGTTCCGGAAAGCGGGTTGCTATCTCTAAATCTCTTTCAACTATTAAAACTTATGGCTATCGTTGGACAGGATCAGGTGACGCCGTTGAGTTATTACTAGAAACTGCGGATAAACAGATTGGAAGCTATATTCTTAATGTTGGTAATGTGGACTCATCTTCAGAGACTTGCATTAGTGCTATACATGGATCATCATATAATTCTACAGCCATATATGGTCAATCTAATAGCTCTAATGGTCTATATGGGTTAAGTGTGAGTGGAATAGGGGTGGTGGGAGCCTCCACTAGTGGAACCTGTGTTTACGCAGATTCTCAGGCATCAACTTGTAATAACTTATTTTATGGATCGGGTTCAGTGGATGTGAGTATGTTAAGATTACCTCCGGATAGTGCGGGTACAGATCCTACACATACAGCCATTCAGGGATCTTTCTGGCTAACGAATACGAATAATTTCTTTATGAATACAGACAGTTCCACAACTTGGCTTAAGATGCTTAAAGAGGATAGTATTCTTAGGGCTGGGTATGATTTGTCTTTTGAGGGGGACGCGGTGGGGGACGCTTCAAGATTGATATTTGCGGGTACTGCTCATAGTACCGAATGTTGGACCACAGCGGATGGTAATAGTATGTATATAAATCCTATTACAACTACTGAGGTGTTATTTAATATTGGGAACTCTAGTAAAAAATTTGAGGCCATCAGTTTTTTAAGTGAAAAAACGGTTACGTTAAAGGGGGAATATGATGCGGATAATACTGCTTATATTCAAATTGATTCGGATAGTGGGGGTCATCCCGATATAACTTTTCAAACTAGGAGTGGTGGTACGGCGCGTTATATTCATATGGATGATGCCGGTAATTTTTACCCTACAGCACCTGATACACAGACTTGCGGGGCAAGTAGTAAGGAGTGGTTGAGTGTATATACCTATAATGCTCCTATAGTTGGGGATTTCTACTTCATGGATACCAGGAAGGAGGGGGAAGAAGAAATAGAGGTAGACGATATTGCTACTTTGAAAGCTATTAAATCCTCCGGTAAACATGATTCTATAACGGGTCTAATGTTAATAGATGATGATACTATCCCGGAATGGCTGAAATTTAAAAATAGAAGTTCGGGAATGACGGAGTATAATAAGGATGGTAAGCCATATTTAGATTTAAAAACTTTAATCTCATTATGTATGGGGGCAATTAGGCAATTAAGCGGTCAGATAGAAGGGTTACAATCCGAGATGGTCACATTGAAAAATAAATAAAGCTTAAGAAGGAGAGTTATATGAATAATCAGGATGCAGGGAATATTTTGACTTTATGTAATAAATTCTGTGTGGATAATTTTGGGAATAAGATGAATGAGTGGCTATTAGATGCATTCATCAATTCTTTAAAAAAGGAATTGGCTCCTATTGTACAAAATGATTCCATGAATATTGTTAATATTCAGAATAAATTGAATGAATGTAATGCGGATCTGAAAGATAAGGATAGTATTATTAAAGATTTAGAGTATGAAGTGGAAAAGTTAAAGGAAAGTTTAGATTCAGTAAATGTAAGTAACTAAAGTTAACCAGTAAAATTTAAAAAGGGGAGTTAATAAGATGACTGAACAACAAGGTAATAAAATATTAGGAATAGTTGGAAAATTTTGTGATGATAATGATAACAATAAGATAAATTCCTGGTCATGTACCACATTTATTAATACAGTGAAGCAAGAGTTATTTGAAATTCTTAAAGAGGATTCCAAATCCTCACTTGAGAATAAGAAGGTATTAGACGATAATTTAGCCCTTGAGAATAAAAAAAGATTGGAAGCTCTAAGCGATACGGGCGATGCGGAATAATTTTAGATAAAAATATATTACAAAGACGATAACCTTCAAATAGGTTATCGTCTTTTGTGTATAGAGAGGATATATGACAGATTTAAAATTGGAGAATGTTGAATATGTAGTGGTGCATTGTTCGGATACACCCTCTACTATGAATATTGGGGTTAAAGAAATAGATGAGTGGCATACGGCTCGTGGTTTTGATATGATCGGATACCATGTGGTTATCCGAAGAGATTATGGTGAATTGGGTGGATTAATTGAATTTGGAAGACCCTGGGATAAGATTGGAGCTCATGTGAGGAGTTATAATTCTAAATCCATTGGAATCTGTATGGTGGGAGGAATGGATAAGGGAAGTAAATCAGAGAATAATTTCACTAAAGATCAGTTTGAGACTTTAGAGAAAGTTTTAAAATTTTTCACAGGTATTTTTCCTAAGGTTATTGTTCAAGGGCATAGAGATTTCCCAAATGTTGCTAAATCTTGCCCTTGTTTTGATGCAAATAAATGGTGGTTGAAACAGAGTGTATATAGTATATGGAATAGATTGTTTAGATTCTAATTAAATTCTAATGAATATGGTAAAAACATTATAAAAAGTTATCTGTGAATATTAATATTGTAAATTCCTTAGAAAGGTGAAAATAAATGCCTACATATTATAACCCTACTCAAAATATAGTATCCTTACCCTACTCTCAGAATCAGAAATATCGTAACTTAAGCATAAATCCAGGGGAAACTTTGGTTACAACGTATTTCGTAACCACCGCTGAAATAGCGGCTTTAGGTCTAACTCTATCGGATGTGGAACCTTTTGCTAAAATATCCAATTCAGTGACCAACTTGACATTTAGCGGGGCGGGAACACAAAATGTTACGAGTTTGATAGATTCTAAGATTTTAAGGGTTAAGAGTGATGTTGTCATTATTATTCGAGCTAATGATGTCACTAACCCTTATTATTACCCTTTAGGGTCCACTGAAGGCTTTATTGATATAAGGAATGATAGAGAAATAGATACTCTATATATTACAGCTTCAGGGGCGGGCTCTGTATGGGTGGTTGAATTAAGGGATTAAGGGATTAGATGATGATTGTTTCCAGAAATTTGTTCAAATCTAAAAGTGTATCATATTTATCTGGTTCAGCCATTGCTCCTGGTACTCCTTTAGAAGGGGGACTAGTAGCGGGGTATTATTATCCTTGGATTGATAACCCTGTGGGAGATGGAGGTTATAATCTTATTTTAGAAAATAATGATGATTTTATTTTAGAGAATAATGATTTATTAGCTGTTGAAACACTTTAATATAAGGTAAGAAAATGCCAAGTAGAAAAATAACTGATTTAGATCCGATATCCTCGGTGGCTAGTGAGGATCTTATTCTAATTAGGGAGCTTGTTGCTGGATATGATAGGAATATGTCTGTTTCTCAATTAGCCGCTAAGTTAACAGCGGTAAAGAATACGGGATTAACTATTACAGGATTCATTGTGAGTACAACTACTCTATCGGTAACTTCAAACGGAACCAATTTTGTTAAATCTGGGGATAATGGTAATTTAGGAGCTTCGGATTCTGAATTTTTAAGTATAGAATTTATACAGTGTTTTTTAAATGGGGTTGCATTGATTAAAGGTACTGAGATGATTTGGATATCCTCCACTTCTTTTTCCATTTCTGTGGATTTAGATTTGGGTGATAAATTAATAGTTCTTAGTTAAGGGAGGTTTATTATGCCACTTAGTCAAAGACAAATTAGGGATTTAAGATTTGAGACTATTGCGGATGCTAATAGTGGGGGAAGAAAAGGTGAAATTTGTTTTGTTGTGGAAAATGAAACCCATTATGATTTTGTAGAGAGTGGAGCTGGTTTATTAGTGGAGGATGAAGTTATCTTGTCCACAGGTCAAGGGGGAGATACCAGATGGGTTGCTAAGTCCGGTAAATTTGCAAAAACTTTTTTAAGAAAAGATACAACTTCTCCTGAAAGAGAGGGAGAATTAAAGTTTGAGTCTGATGGTGTTTATATAGCGTTAGGTTAATTAGAGGTATTAGTTAGGATAAGGAGATTTTAATATGGCTGTGACTTGGAAAAAATTAGCTTTAGATGAAGAAGTAGTTCGAAAAGATCTGTATGATGCCTATTCTGTGCTTTATGCAGATACGGATGATACGCCCGCTGCTTTAACAGTTGGTGCGAGCACAATAGTTGGTAGGAAAGCTTCTGGCGGTATTGTAGCTTTAACTAAATCCGAAGCATTAACGATTCTCAATGTTGAGGATGGTGCCGATGTAACGGATGCAACGAATGTTAATTCTGCTGGCGCTGTGATGGAAGTAGACTATGATGCTTATACAATTTTAGCCGCTGATACGGATGATACGCCCGCTGCTTTAACAGTTGGTGCTTCCACTATTGTGGGTAGAAAATCAACTGGTGGTATTGTAGCTTTAACAGCTACTGAATCTCGTACAATTCTTAATGTTGAAAATGGTGCCGATGTTACGGATGCAACAAATGTTGATTCTGCTGGTGCAGTCATGGAAACTGATTTTAATGCATACACTGTGTTATATGCTGATACGGATAATACACCCGCTGCTTTAACGGTTGGTGCTTCCACTATTGTGGGGCGTAAGTCAACTGGTGGCATTGTAGCTTTAACTGCGGCTGAGGCAAAAACTGAATTAGCTTTGGTTGCTTCCGATATTATTGTTAGTGAGATTGGTTCCTCAACTTATGATGATGTTCAGGACTTCATTAACAATAGAAATTCTTCTATGTATATAAAGTCCGCGGATTTTATCACTGAAAACGCTAGTCTTAATGGTACAATTGATATTGCTGCGATTAAAGGCTATATAAAAGATTCTAATTCGGAGGTTGCAGCATTAAAATCTTTTGATATCGCGACCTCTACTGGTTTTGCGTTAGATAATGGTTTAAATTATTTGTATATAAATTATAATAGTGGCACACCGGTTTTTGCAAAATCTTCTTCAATACCTAATTATGCGGATCAATTAGTTATAGGTCAAGTATATAAAGAAACTGGTACTAGTATAATCCATATTTTAAATGGTGGTCAGGGTTTTGAAGATTTTCAAACTAAAGTTCAAAAAAGATTTTTCGAGGTTTCCGGTTTTCAAAGATCTTCTGGTTTAAATATTTCTGAGTCTACTTTAGATCGTGGCATTGATATGACCAATGGTAAACTTTGGTTTGGCCTTTGTGATTTTTCTCTTAATGAGTTTGATTCAAACGAATCTCATATTGTTACTGGCGGAGGTACAGGTGGAACGATTTCCGCGAATAACACTATTGTTTTTGATAGCTCTGTTGGAGATATTTCGGGTCATTTTGCGCATAATGATTCTATTCAGATTGTTAATTCTTCTAACGGTAATGATGGGGTATATACTGTATATTCAGCAAGTTGGGATAGTACTAATACTACTTTAGTTATCGTTGAGACTTCTTTAAGTACTGGTTCAGACACTGGTTCAGTTTATGATGAAACCTTTACTTCTTGGTATTATAATGGTTCTGCTTGGGTGTCTGTGAAGGGCAATATTCAAGTAAATAATACTCAATATTATTATATTGCTAGCGGGTTAGTTGCATTAACTGCTCAGAAATATGGTGTTCATTGGGTATTCGTGGATAATGATGGCCATATGAATGTGATATTTGGGCAAGAAGATTATACTTTAGCTGATGCTGAGAATGCTGTATTACCTGGTACACTTCCTGATTTGATTTCTAAGTTTGCTTTAATTGCTGCTAAAGTTATAATTCAAAAATCTGCTACTAATTTTCTTTCTGTTGCTTCTGCTTGGGATGTAATATTTTCTACCCAATCTGTTAATGAGCATAATGATTTGTCCGGGCTGCAAGGTGGAACTACTGATGAGTATTATCATTTAACTTCTGCTGAACATACTGCGGCTCTTGATGTTGTAACTAAATCGTCATATAATGCAGCTACAATACTTATAGCGGATACGGATGATACTCCGACAGCATTATCTGTTGGTGCATCCACTATCGTTGGTAAAAAAGCCACTGGTGGAATTGTAGCTTTAAGTAAGGCTGAATCGTTGGTGATTCTCAATGTTGAGGATGGTGCTGATGTTACCGATGCAACAAATGTTGCCGCTGCCGGAGCAACTATGAATGCTGATTTTAATGCATACACTATCCTTGCTGCGAATACGGATGATACTCCTGCTGCATTAACTGTTAATGCGTCCACTTTTGTAGGAAGGAAAGCTTCAGGTGGTATTGTTGCTTTAACTAAGACTGAGTCCCTTGCGGTATTAAATGTTGAGGATGGGGCTGATGTTACGGATGCAACAAATGTTAATTCTGCTGGCGCTGTGATGGAAGTGGATTTTGATGCTAATACTTTCTTAATTGCTAATGATGACGATACTCCGATTGCTTTGTCTGTTGGAGCCTCCACTTTTGTAGGTAGAAAAGCTGCTGGGGGAATCTCTGCAATGAGTAAGGCTGAAGCATTAACTTTATTGAATGTTGAGGATGGGGCTGATGTTACCGATGCAACAAATGTTAATTCCGCTGGTGCTGTGATGGAAGCTGACTTTGATGCATATACAATTCTTGCTGCGGATACAAATGATACTCCTGCTGCTCTTACAGTTAGTGCTAGTAGATTAGTTGGAAGAAAATCAACTGGTGGGATAGTAGGTTTAACTCCTGTTGAAACACTTGCTGAATTATCGGGTCAAGCTACTGCCTCTTTTGATATGAATTCTCAAAAAATTACCGGTTTACTTGATCCTACGAGTGCTCAAGATGCTGCTACTAAGGCTTATTGTGATAGTATTGCTGCCGGTCTTGATCCTAAAGCTTCTTGTAGGGTGGCTACCACTGCTGAATTAGTAGCTACCTATGTTCATAATGGTTCGGGTAATGACGGTATTGGAGATACTCTTACAAATGCGGCGGCTCAATCCGCAATTGCTATTGATAGTGTTTCTCTATCCTTAAATGATAGAGTGCTTGTTAAGAGTCAAACAACTACTGTTGATGAGGTATCAAGTGTTGATACTGTTGCCGATGTTTCTGCAAGTTTAGGTGGAAAATATTTCTTAATTTCAGCTTATGCTACTGCAACTTCTTTGTTGCCAACAGATTATTACGTATGGTTTGATGTTGATGCCGGTAGTTCAGACCCTGAGGTAGCAGATAGAACCGGAATTGAGATTGATATTAGTGCCGATGATACTGCTGCTACTGTAGCTTCTGCTGTTGAAACAGTTCTTGAGGCTTTAAATTCTAGTGCCACTTTTGATATTACTATTGCTGGTGCTGGTAGCAATGAAATGACTATTACTCATTTAGTTGGAGGTGCTGTTGCTAATGTTGCTGCCGGGGATAGCGGATTTACTATTGCAACTGATACTCCAGGAACTTCAAATAAGAAACAAAATGGTCTTTATAAGGTAACCACTGTCGGGTCTGGATCTACGAATTGGGTTCTTACAAGAACCACTGATTCTGATAATAGTCCCGATGGGGAAGTTAGCAGTGGAAATTACACCTTTATTGAAGAGGGTACTTCAAATGCTAATGCCGGTTTCACTATGATTACGGATGGAACTATTAATTTAGGTGATGTGGATGATCCTACTGCTTCTGATATAGTATGGGAACAATTTTCCGGTGCCGGAGCAATTACGGCTGGCGATGGTTTAGAAAAAGACGGTGAAACTTTATCTGTTAAACTTGATGGTGCGACATTAGCAGTCAGCTCCAGTGGTACGAAGTTAGCCTCGGATCAAATCATGAATTCAACAAATGTTGATTCTGCTGGTGCAGTCATGGAAGCTGATTTTAATGCATACACTATTCTTGCTGCGGACACGGATGATACACCCGCTGCTTTAACGGTTGGTGCAAGCACAATAGTTGGTAGGAAAGCTTCTGGTGGCATTGTAGCTTTAACTAAGAGTGAAATATTAACGATTCTCAATGTTGAAGATGGTGCCGATGTTACGGATGCAACGAATGTTAATTCTGCTGGTGCTGTGATGGATACCGATTTTGCTGCCAAAGGGGATGTACTCTCAGCTAGTGCGAATGATACTCCTTTGATTCTTTCAGTTGGAACGAATGGATTGGCTTTAGTGGCAAATAGTGCAGAGGCTACCGGATTAGAGTGGGCTGCACCCACTCCTGCTTCTCATGCTACTTCTCATAAAAATTCAGGTGGTGATGAACTTCTATTAAGTGATCTTGGAGAACCTACTAGTGCGGTTGCTTTTGATGGCCAGCAAGCAACTGATTTTGTTGCTCAGAATGTAGCCGATCAGACGGCTTTGGATGCTCTTACTCCGATTTTGGGTAAGGTTGCTTTTAAAGTCGATACTCTTGATTTACATATTTGTACTTCTATATCTTAAATATAAATCATAAAAATGAGGAGGCGGAATTATCTGCCTCCTCATAAAAAAGGGAGAATAAAATGGAAGATAAAACTATTGTTGTGGAAAAAGATGTGACTTTAGGATCCGAGGGGAATACAGATCCTAAACCCATTACAGTTAAGGATAAAATGGGTTCTTTGTATAACAAGATAATGAGGGATATTTTAGATTCTAAATTATCAGCCTCTCAAGCATCTTTAATTATTGATTTGATTAAAGATGAATTACTTAATTCATCAAGACAAATTTACCTTAATGAATAGGGTTGAAAAATAATGGCTACATGGAAAAGGGTAGTATATGCGGAAGAGATTTCAGGTATTTCTTATACTATTTTAGATAAAACAGATAATTATACTATAACTCTCTCCGATTTAGAAAAAAGTATTTCAATGACTTCCGCTGTGGCTAAAACTTTAACTCTCCCGGATTCCAGTGCTGATTATATAGGTCGGAGGGTTAGGTGTTGTAATTTAGGTACTGCAAAATTAACTGTTATACCTCATAGTGGGGGTTTTATTAATGATGAAAGTGAAATTAGTTCTGAGATTAAATATTCTTTTGTTGAAATAGTTCTGAAAGCGGCGAATACTTGGATAATTGATTCTGTTGGGCCTATGAATATTAAACTCAGTGATTATTATGGTCCTTGGTTGATAGGAGCTGCGTAATGTTAAGTGAAAAATTAGTTTTTGAGGGTGAAGTATTAAATAAACCCTTTGATATAGTAGATAAATCAGATAATTATACTGTTCTTATTGCGGATTTAGGTAAATGTTTAAATTTAACGGGGAGTGTAAATAAAACATTTACACTCCCCAATTCTAGTGCTGATTATAATGGGATTAGGATCCGATGTTCTACTACGGGTACTGCAATTTTAACTATTAACCCATATTCCGGGGGAAGTATCAATGGATTAAAAAATCTTAGAAATACTCATAAATTTGCCTGGGTGGAATTAATCCTAATAGCTGCTAATACTTGGGCAGTTTATTCAAATAGCAATAAATATTCTAATTATAATTTTAATAGCTGGCATTTATTACCAGATCCTAAATCGGGGTATTCCTATGTTAAAGAAGTCAGGATATCTAAGGATAGGGTATCGGGATCTTCGGATATCACAGATTTCCCTATGGTCTTTAGTTCGATACATGCGGATTTAAAAACAACGGGGAATGGTGGCTATGTTACTGATGATGACGGATATGATATAATCTTTACTTCTTCTGATGGGACAACTCAATTAGATCATGAAATAGAAAAATATGTTAATACTACAGGAGAATTTGTGGCTCATGTTAGGGTCCCAACTTTAAAATATGATTCTGATACAATCATTTATTTGCATTACGGGAATTCGGGAGTATCTTCTTCTCAAGAGGATATCACAGGCGTATGGGATTCGAACTTCATAGGAGTATATCATCTTAATGGGAATGTTACGGATTCAACCACTAACAGCAATGATGGTACTGATCAAGGTACTAGTGATGTTTCTGGCAAGGTGGCAAATTGCAGATCCTTTTCAGATGATTATATTCAATTAGATACAGTTGTGGGGGATGTTGATGTTACAAAAGGTACTTTAACCTCTTGGATCACAATAGATACAACATCAGATGATCAACAATTATGGCAGCTATACACTGATGCTAGTAATCAGATTTATGCAAAATATACAAACTCAACAAATACTTTCAGAATGGGTCGTATTGCGGGGGGTGTTGATAAATATGTTGAAACCACTGTTGTAATGGAAGGAAGTGTTACATTTAGAAAAGTAACTTTGACTTGGGATGAGACTGCTGATGAGTTAAAGGTTTACCTTGATGGCGAACAAGTGGGTTCAACACAAACTTCAATAGATGATTTCTCAGGTTCACTAAATGCCTCAACAAATCTTGGTGCGACATATACAGAAACATCTCCCTGGGAAGGGGATGTGGATGAGGTTAGAATTTCAGATATTGCAAGATCCTCGGATTGGGAACTCACGGAATATTATAATCAGAACAATTCAATAAACTTTTATACATTGGCTTAGTTATTTAAAGGAGTAAAGAATAAGAATGGATTCAAAAAAATTAGCTTTTTGGGACAGGATACACGCTCAACAATTTGATATTTTAACTAAAACTGATAATTATACCATTACTACGAGTGATTTGGGTAAACTTATTATATTAAATTCTACTACGGATAAGACTTTCACATTACCAAATCTAGTTACAAGTTATGGGGGTAAGAGAATTAGGGTGGCTAGTATCAATACTGGTAAATTAACAATTGAAGCTTATTCGGGTTTATTAATAAATGGGGTGGATTATGCTTCTGTAAAAGGTTTATATATGGTTAGGGAATTAATAGTTATTGATACTTCTGGGAATGTCATTATTTCTTCGACAGAGGGAAAGAATTCGGATTCCTGGGAATTGGGTCCAGTAGATGGGTATACCTATTATAAGCAATTCACGATATTAAAGGATATGGTTTCTGGATCTTCAAATTTAACCGATTTCCCACTTGTATTCAAGAAGTCTTGGGATGATTTAAGAACTACAGGAAATGGTGGCTATGTTACGGATTCGGACGGATATGATATAATCTTTACTGATGAATTTAATAGACTGTTAGATTTTGAGGTGGAGGAGTATACTGCTACTACAGGAGAAATAATAGCTCATATACGAATTCCGATTCTTACATATAATGAAGACACAATAATAAAAGTTCATTACAGTAATTCTTCTATATCCTCTTCACAAGAGAGCGTCACTGACGTATGGGATACTAACTTTATAGGAGTGTATCATTTAAATGGTGATGTGGATGATTCAACTGTTTATAATAATGATGGGGTTAATAATGGTACTGATGATGTAGCGGCTAAAATATCTAATGGTAGATCTTTTGTTAATGAATATATCGGATTAGATTCTGTTGTTGGGGAGGTGCTTACAACAAAAGGTACTTTAACTTGTTGGCTCATAATAGATACTACTTCAGATGATCAACAATTATGGCAACTATACGCTGATGCTGATAATCAGATTTATGCAAAATATACTAATTCAACTAGTACATTTAGGGCCGGAAGAATTGCGAATAGTACGGATAAATATGTTGAAACCACTGTTATTGTTGAAGCTTCAAGTGAGTTTCGTAAGATAACTTTAACATGGGATACTGTAGCGGATGAGCTAAAGGTTTACCTAGATGGGGAGCAAATTGGTTCAACACAAACTTCTATTGGTGAGATGACTGATTTTACGGAAGGAGACGCTTGGGTTCAGGTAGCACCACAATACGGATCTGAAGATCGTATATATGCAATGGTTGTATTTAATGGTAAAATATATGGAGGTACATATGGAAATGCGAACCTGTTAGAGTGGAATGGCACAGACGCTTGGGTTCAGGTAGCACCTAAATACGAATCTGAAACTATTATATATGCAATGGTTGTATTTAATGGTAAAATATATGGAGGTACTTATCCCAATGGAAACCTGTTAGAGTGGAATGGCACAGACGCTTGGGTTCAGGTAGCACCTAAATACGAATCTGAAACTGTTATATATGCAATGGTTGTATTTAATGGTAAAATATATGGAGGTACATATGGAAATGGAAACCTGTTAGAGTGGAATGGCACAGACGCTTGGGTTCAGGTAGCACCTAAATACGAATCTGAAGATCGTATACATGCAATGGTTGTATTTAATGGTAAAATATATGGAGGTACTTATCCCAATGCGAACCTGTTAGAGTGGAATGGCACAGACGCTTGGGTTCAGGTAGCACCTAAATACGGATCTGAAACTATTATATTTTCAATGGTTGTATTTAATAATAAAATATATGGAGGTACTTATCCCAATGCGAACCTGTTAGAGTGGAATGCTGTTTTAGGTGAAGCAACATTAAACGCATCCACTAACCTTGGAGCAACATATAATGAGTTATCGCCCTGGGAGGGGGATGTTGATGAAGTGAGAATATCAGATATAGCAAGATCCGCGGATTGGGAGCGCACTGAATTCTTGAATCAGAACTCCTTAGAAAAATATATAAGATAATTCAATTGAAGTGTAAAATATTATCTCCTTGAATCGAATATATAATATAACAAGATTCAAGGAGATAAAAATCATGCTACAAAGATATATCGATATCACAATAAACTTAGTGAGATTCATTAATATACTATTATATTTCGTAATTAATTGTTTAATTTTCATATTTAGTGTAGGGGGCATCCTTGAATTTAGTAAAATAAAGGATTATAGATATTTTGGCATACTTATTGCTATACATCTGGTTATGATATTCTCAACATATTTTATGTTCGGATTAATTAAAAGTTAAATAGAGGTCATTATGGAAGATTCTGTATGGAAAGATTTTGATATTCAACCATTAAGTAACGCTAAGGTAAAATATCCATTGTATGATTACCAAAAATATGCAGTATATTGTTCTTTGTCTATGTCTCATTATATACTTGGACTTCAGACAGGCTTAGGAAAGACAGCCTGTGCATATGCCTCATATTATTATTATAAGGAGAAATATCCTAACACAAAGTTGATTGTGGTATCCAATAAGTCTGCTTTGTTTCAGATGCAGGAGCAATTGCATAAATTTTTCCAGGTATCCGAGGCGGGGAAAATTATACATAATGATATGGATAAACTTAAGAAGGAAAAATATGCGGAAGCCCGTAAGAGGATAATCAGTCAATTTGGTGAGATGGGTAATGTTCAAAATTTGGACATATTGTGGATGGGCTATACAATATTTACTATGAACATTTCAGATATTGAGCAAGCTATTTTAAAATTTAAGATGGAAGGGTATAAATTATTCGTTATATTTGATGAATCCACTTCATTCATAAATATGGGAACCTTAAGATTTAAAGCTGTTAGCAAAATATCTAGAGTGGCGGATAAAGTTCTAGGATTAACAGCCACTCTATGTAAAGGTAAGTTAGAACAGATATATTCCATATTTAAGGGTATGAGTATAAAGGTATTTACAAATAAGAGTAATTTTATGGATAAATATTGTATTGTATGGCGGCATCCTAAGAAGCCTTATATAATGAATATCCGAGGATATCAAAATGTTCGGGAGTTGGTGGAAAAAATCCGGCCTTATACTATTGTTTTGAGGAAAGCAGATGTTGCTGTGAGTCTTCCTAAATTCACTATAAGTAAGACTTATCTGGAACATTCTAAGGAACAAATAAAAATGATATCCGGGATATATACGGGGGAGATTGATATTGAGGAGTATATCAAGGATTTCAAAGGATTTGATGAAAATAACGGAGGTCTTCGGGGAGGGGTGGAGACTAATTTTATAAAAATGGCTTTGTTGGATGAGAGAACAGTGACTCAAAAAAATCTACAAGATTATAAAACTCTATCCCCAAAGACGGATGAAATTATCCGAGGTCTAGAAGAAGACTTTGTGGATGAGAAGATAGTGATATACACTCATTCTAAGAGGTACTTATTGCTTTTAGCTAATACGATAAAGAAGACCAAGGGCGTTCCTGATATGTATAGGAAAGTATTAGAAATTCATGGGGGGATTTCTGCAAGAGATCGAGAGAAGAATAAGAAATTATTTTCTGAGGATGAAAAATATAATATCCTCATATTGAATAATGCGGGGATTGAGGCATTAAATTTGCAGGTAGCTAATACAATATTAGTAACTACATTGCCGGACTCATTTGGGGGATTAGCTCAATTGGCGGGGAGAATTTCAAGGATTGATAGCCTACATAAGAATTTGTATTTGAAATTTTATTTGATTAAAGACTCACAGGATGAGGATGAGTATCGGATCATAATGCAACAGGGAGTTCTAACGAAGAATATATTAGATGAACCGGAGGAGGGGTTAATAGATTATTCAGTTCTCCTTCAGGATTCGGGGATATCTAAAGAAGAATATCAATCAAAATCCCTATCCAGATTGATATTATCTTGTAGGAAAAGAAGAGCAGCATTATATATGAGAAAATTTAAGAAAGGTTAATTATGTTAACAGATTCAAAACCTGATTTCAGGTGTAAATTATGTAATGGTATGGGATATGTAATAGAGGGGGAGGTACGGCGTTCCTGTGATTGTGTGCTAATCCACCATATCAAGAAATATTTAACTCCAACATATGCAAATAGTCCATATACTCTCAACAACTTCAACGGGTTTGAGAATTCATGTATATTTGATGGATGTAGCAGATCTCATTTTAAATCTATTGTAAAATCTTTTTTGTTAACTCATCGTTTGGAATTAACTCATATGTCGGCTACACCCTTTGATATAATTGAAGCTTATTTCAGTCTGAAGGAGTCCGATGAGTTTAAGGATATGATATCCACGGACTTACTTATCATATATTTTTGCACGGACCCTAGAAATAAACTTTATGGGGAGGCAATTATAACTATCTTAGATAAGAGGTTGATTGAGAATAAGTGGTCTTGGGTATTCTGTAAGGAGTCTTTTGATAGCAAATGGTTTAGGGATAATTATACCAGTCAACTATCGGATTATTTGAGAGATAATTTCTTAAGAATCGAGGGGATTAATTCGATATCGTTTAATCGGGGGCTGAAAAAATGAAAGATATATTAAAGACTTTAATTTTAGAAGCTTCTAGCAAAAAATGGATTGAATTTCAGAAGATGCGGGAATTTTTCAAGGGGCGAGATCCTTTGTTTGATGATATAATTAGTATTATAGGAGGATATTATGATACATATAATCTATTCCCAACATATGATAATTTAGTTACTAAATTATCATTTTCCTCGGATGATAAGATAATATCTTATATTTCAAATATATGTCAAAGTAATATTCCGATTCATTCCTCGGATAGCGATTTTGTAACGGCTTTGATCATAAATCAAAAGACTCAACTTGAATTCGATATCACGTCCACTCTGTTAGAGTATCAGAATGAGTGTGCCATATCAGGGTCAAAGGATAAAGATTCTATACTGGCACGAGTAGAGAATCTTATGGCCAAATTATATGAGGTGAAGCATAGGGTCGCTCAGTCTGAGGATAGTATTTCTACTTTAGTATATGGGGATGAAGCCGTTGAGAAAGTTAAACAAATATACTTAAGTATTGAACAGAAGAGATTGGATAATGAGGCGGTGTACTTTGATATCAATGTTAAAGATATGAACTCTATCACTATGAAAAAGGGTGATTTCGTGGTGATGGGGGGATACACCTCTCATGGGAAATCAGTTTGGTTGCGGCATATGATATATACCTTTTTGACTAAATATGCTATGAATTGTTGTTATTTTTCCTTTGAGATGTCTCATAATATCCTCTTACCTTTGTTTAATATTTTACACGCTAATAATAAAGAAATTTTTCCTAATACTCCTTATATTTCCAATCGGAAATATAAGAAGGGGGAGCTAACAGAGGAAGAAAAAGATTTCTTATACAATGTGGCCGCTGAGGATTTGGCAAATACTAAAAAATATGGGACTTTGTATTTGGATCAACCAAAGAAATCAAAATATTCTTTGTTGGATATGAAGATGAGTATCAAAGATATTGAAAGTAGATATATGCCGATACATGTTGTGGGGGTGGATTATCTTACTTTAATGTATCCTTTAATTGAGAGTAAAAGATCTCCGGATATGGAGGATTACAATCAAATGATTCGAGAATTTAAGAATTATATTCTCACACATACTGATAAAGAGGGTAATGTATGCCCTATGATAGGAATATCGCCAGCTCAGATATCACGTAAGGGGTGGTTAGAAGCGATGAAGAATGATGGAAGATATACTCTAGATGCTATACGATTATATTCTGAAATGGAGATGTCAGCGGATATAGTTTTTACCACTTTGTTTACTGATAGTATGAGGGTATCTAATCAACTACAAGTTCAGAATTTAAAAAATAGGGATGAGGCTGTTGTAGTTGATCCTATCCAAGTACACTGTGATTTTGATCATGGATATAGAATAGGTGAATTAAGTATAAAATCAGATGTGGATATAATGGAAGCCATAAAAAATTTGGATATTTAATAATTGGGGTATAGGTGTAAAATTTTTTGGTTCTGAATCGAATATAGTATATGAGATTATTAAAAGATAGACTTATAAATTTAAGAGAGGATAAAAGATGTATATTTTGTTAGATCATATAATTTACGCTTTTATGGTATTAATAACTGTATCCTTTACATTAGCTTTTGGGTTATGTTTTATCAATTGGAGGGTGTGGAAAAATGAGCAACTATTGTTGGAGATCCAAGATCATTTAGGTATCTCAACTCATAAATTCATTGAGAGTTTGGATGAAGATTCATTGGTGAAGAAATGGAATGATTCTATAAAGAAATATACTCCGTCGGTTGAGGAGTGTGATCGAGTGAATCAAGAAATATTGAAAAACTGGTAAAATAAAAATTTAAGTAAGGAGACCAATATGTATAAATTGGAGGATTGTAATAAATAATGAGTAGGTGGAATTATGAAGAAGGTAAATTGAAAAAAGAAGAGCGTGAGAATTTAAATCGAGCTGCAAGAAGGAAACAAATTTCAGGAGGGCAGAAGAATAAACATTCCGATATAAAAAAGAAGGCTAAACATGAGAGGGATAGATCCTTTAAAAGATCGTTTTTAGATAACCCAGGAGTATAATGCGATTAAGAGATATTAATCCGGAATTATCCAATTTGGATTTAGAAGAATTTTTCAAGGCTATTCAATGGGGTACAGTATTTAGTTTGTTACCTCAGATAGCAGAGTATTATAATTCAAAGATAAGTATGGTATATGTATTAAATTATTATGGTCTGGATTATGTTACCAGTGGCATAGATCATATGCAGGTCCACTGTTTGTTATTGGATCATGGGACTTCAGATTTCAATAAGAGTGCTAGATTTTATACGTATGATCGAAATACGGGGGAACCTAAGGAGGGTGTATGGTGCTTTAAATGTCAGAAATATTTAACCCCCTTTTGGTATCTATATAAAATGGAAAAGGATTTCCGGAGTCGAGGGTTGCTAGACTTCTTCATATTATTGAGGAAAATATTTAGAGTAGATTTTCCTAAGGATCTCATCCTTGATTTTGATCCGGATTCATTTTACACTTTCGAGGGGGGAGAGGATAGACAGAATATATTATCCTTGTTTAGCTATGCTAGAAGTTTAAGAGGGATGAAGCAGAGTGATATCAAGAATTATTTAAGTAATTTAGTTAATTTTTATCAGACGATGAAGATAGGGGCATAGATTATGCAAGGTTTGAATGTACTAAGTTTATTTGATGGGATAAGTTGTGGACGATTAGCTTTAGATAGGGTTGATATTAAAATAAATAATTACTATGCTAGTGAGATTGATAGATACGCTATTCAAATATCACATAAAAATTTTCCTGATACAATCCAATTAGGGGATGTCATTAATGTAAATTCAAAAGATCTTCCAAAAATTGATTTATTAATAGGAGGATCACCATGTCAGGGATTCTCTAAAGCAGGTAAACAATTAAATTTTGATGATCCTAGAAGTAAACTATTTTTTGAATATGTTAGATTGTTAAAAGAATTGAAGCCTAAATATTTCTTGTTAGAAAACGTTAAAATGAAGAGGGAATATATAAAGATAATATCCGAATATTTAGGGGTTAATCCTATTGAGATAAATTCAAATCTTATCTCTAAGCAGAATAGGGTAAGATTGTACTGGACTAATATTGATGTGGGAGAAATAAAATCTATTGGAAATAAATTCAATGATTATTTGTATAGATTAGGCCATGGGTTTATGAAGAGAGGGATAATATTTTCTGAGTATTATCCTACTCTGGTAGCACAATCTCCAGCTACTAAATACCGAATAATTGTGGATATAGATAAAGCTAGGAGGGCTTCTGATATCCAATTGAGGAGAGACCCTATGATTAGTAGATCAGCTACTCCAGAGGAATGTGAAGAGTTTCAAACCCTTCCTATAGGATACACAAGTATATTACCAAAAACAACAAGGTATAAAGTTATAGGGAATGGTTGGACGGTGGATATTATATCACATATTTTTAAAAATTTAAATCAAACAATGAAAATAGGGGCATGAATTATGCAAAAAGAAAGTTAATTATAAGGTAAATTATGAAAACTTCATTTCAAGATATGTTAGGTTGCCCTAACCACAATGACAGTCTATTTGACCCGTTGTTATATTTGAGGGATATCGAGGAGTATCTGAGGGATAACCCTTTAGATCCTATAATTAATGATGTGGAAGATTTCACCAAGGATGCTTTGGCAGAAATGCCAGGTATGGAGTGGTTAAATTTTGTCAATTGCACCTTGGTTGCTCCTATTAGTAGCGATTTAAAGGATCAAGAGAATCAGTTGATTGAATTTGTTCAAAAATTGAAATCCGAGTGCACATATTTAGAACAGAGTTTCAATCCAGCAATATTCCCGGAGGGATTTAAGGAGCCAATGATTGCTCTTGATACTGAGACAACGGGGTTGGATACTCGATGCTTGTATGATTATCAAGGGGATCTTATTCTCAAGACAAAGATGGTAGGATTTAGTATAGCTTCATCGGATACCGAAGGATATTATTTCCCTGTATTACATACGGGGACTGATGGCGTGATTAATTGGGATATGAGTTTGGTACGATTATTTTTAGATGCCATACATAATGAATTCTTTGTAGTGTATCATAACGCCCCATTTGATAGAGAGATTATAGCTTTGAATGGGGGTTCTTGTTTTAGACGATGGCCTTATTTTGCGGATACTCAGGTTTTGGACTTCTTTTATGATGTAAATAATAAGTCTCATGGGTTAAAGCATCTTTCTGAAAAGCATTTGGGTAGAAAGATGATTGAGATTAATCAATTATTTGATTTGGGAAGTACATCGAAGAAGGGTATGAATATCAATTTTGATCGAATATCTGCTAAAACAGCTTATGTTTATGGAGCGAGTGATAGTATCAACACTTTTGGTCTACTAAAGTTCTATATGTCACAGGAACCGAATAAAAATGCATTTTTGAGTGAACATATTCCATTGACCATTGACCATAAGGCCAGTGATGTTTTAAGAAATCTTCAACGTGGGGGAGCCCCGGTGAATTTTGATTACTTTCTATACGCGGCTAAAGACACTGAATATAGAATTCATCTATTAGAGCAGGAAACATATAAGTATGTGGGGGAGAAATTTGATATAAATTCACCGGATCAGGTATCCAACATCTTATTTAGTAAATATCAGATCCCAATATTGCCGGGGGAGGAAAGAAATAAAAAGAATAATTATTCAACTAAAGAAGAGGTGCTAGATAAATTATTTGAACTATACCCAGAATATACTATTTTAAGATATATTGTGACTTATCGTAAGTTAGTAGGTACAAATACTAAATTCTTTATTAAATCAGTTGTGAATTCATATGTGGACGCTTTACAACCCTATACTAAAGTACAAATACAATATAGTCAAACTATAGCACAAACCGGGAGGTTTTCCTCGGCTTCAAATAAGGGTAAGAGTAAGGTTTTTGTAAATGAAAGCAATACTGGAAAACTATCATATTCTTATTTCCATGGATCTTGGGATTGTTCATTTAATTCTCAGGGAATTACTAATCCACATTACATAGTGAAAAGGGCTAGAAAAATAAAGAGAATAGATCCTGCTTCAGGGATTGATCCGGATAACCCGTATCCGGAGGAAATTATTCAGAAGTTCATTAAGAGAGTGGCAACAAATAAATAATAGTTAGGAGTATACAGTATGAATGAAGATAAAATTCCATTAATTACAGAAATGAAAGATGGAAAAGAGGTTGAGATATTCAAAGATTTGGAGCCATTTTTGGTAGGTAATCCAAAACAATTTGTGGTGTACCAGGGGGCTGTATATTGTCTTAGAAAAGAATGTGAGGATTGTCCTCACTGTAATGGGGAGTGTGAATTCGAGGAAGAATTAATTCAAACGGGGGCGATTGAACACCCTAGACTTGGCATTGCTTTTGAAAATAAATCATTTTTGATATTATTACTAAAGGAGGGGTTAAATTTCAAGGATGATGTTCCAATGCATTTGTGGGATTCAGAATATTCTTATTTGGCGTTGAACGAAATTAATGTACATTATATTTTAGCTAACCAGAAGGCTAAATTCAGGGTGTTAAAAGGCCAATTTAGATTTTATGGAGATAAGAATGAATTTGATAAATCAGAATACGCTCAATATTTTAATATATTTGATGAATATATCCCTCAGCATTATTTGGTGGCAAAAGATCTTAAAGCAATTGAGCCGAGGGTATCTACAATTGTCTCAAGAGAACCCGAATGGATAAAAATATTCCAGGGTGAATCTAAGGTAATAGCTAAAGAAATTGAAATTAAGTAATTAAATGAAGGGGGTTATTGTGGTATGTGTGAGATATATAGTTTACAAATTAATGAGAAAATAAAACCTATACAGGAATATGAGGCATATAATATTTTTGTTGTGGAAAATAATTTAAATCAATATTTGAACGAGGTATATGTATGAATATAAAATTACCTTACTATGTAGAGGACATTAATGGTATTCTATTCTGTTTTTTAGAGAATGAGATTGATAAGAATACCTTTGAGGTTCAGTGTAAGAAATGTCCTCTTAAGAATACATGCATAACTAAGCAAGATCATTATAAAAATGTTGCCGGGGATTGGCATTCTCTAAATGCCAGTGGATTATATGGGGATGAGTTTGATAAATGTACGGATAAAATAATAAGGAAGGATCTTAGGAGTATTGCTAAGATCGTCGGATTGGCCGTCTGTTATGGAGGCGCGGCATACACTATAGCGGGGAATATGCGGACCTCCCAAGGGGATGCTCAGATCAAATTGGATAATTTCTTAAAGAAATTGACAACTTTGAATATTTATATGCTTGCAACGAAGAAGCGAGTTCTTGAAACTGGTATGGCCTACAATATATTTGGACGTAAACGAGATATGTCAAGATGGGCCTTCTCCAAAAGTTGGAAGGATAAATCCTTCGCTCAACGAGTAGCCTTAAATCATCCTATTCAATCAACCTCAGCGGAACTTCTTAAAATTATGATGATTAGGGTCGATGAATATATTGAGAGCAATAATTTATCTCCCACATATGGGCTTACCATAAAACAGCATATTGATCCGGATACAATTTCGTATAGAGATTTTATCCTTCATGAGCTTATGTCAACGCATGATGAGATTGATTTCTTGTTTCATCAAGAATATGTGGATAGATTGACACCAGAAATCTATGAGATCATGCAGATACAGGATGTCATGGATGCGTTTAATATCGGGTTCAGCCTTGAGCTTGATTGTGAGTTTGACCCTAAAAATAGATCTTTACTTCCTACGGCTTCATATATGAACTCCAAGATTCATATTATCAATAAGATGCGAAAAAATCAGATCCCAGATATTAGGGATAAGGAACCTAATACGATTCTAATAGGATTTGATAAAGTAGACCTTGAATTTGTTGAAGCTCTATCCGGATTTGTTCCGGGGGAGAATGACACTCTATATGATTTGATGGTGGATTGTGAGGAAGGGATATATCAGCATGGGAGTAAATTTACGGTGAATTATATTCAGAGTTTGTGTCCGGATATAAAAATGGCATATGTTGAATAAGATTTAGATAAGGATTTTTATGGAGAGTTTAAATATTATAAGTGGAGTTAAATTTAAATATATGCATTATAATGATATGAAAGGGTATAAAATCCCTAAGAATTATAATCTTTTCGTTGATAAATTCTATCCAAATATGTATTTGTATATTAGAAGTAATTTTAAAAGGTTGTCAGGGGTTGG
>Ga0307377_10001429_pt1 | contig 30231 bp, 25 predicted proteins | sample TR3MG_FD_202535 | JGI IMG/M metagenome (GOLD analysis project Ga0307377, IMG submission 202535) | Soil microbial communities from Risofladan, Vaasa, Finland - TR-3 | ecosystem: Environmental > Terrestrial > Soil > Coastal area > Acid sulfate soil | place: Finland: Risofladan, Vaasa | collected... | reverse complement strand
TGCGTTGTTTCAGTTGCGTGTTTTCCGTTTCCAGATGTTTGATATATGCGTTCTTGTCCACACCAGAGTTATCGGACAGAAACACGCTTCTACATAAAACCTATTATTTCAGTGAACGCTTACAAAAATCCTTGATTGTGTCCGATTTTTACAATACAGACTGAGCTACAGCTTATATTTTGTGACGAGACGGGAAAGCAATACGACGAAAAAACCGACTTTAACGAAAGAACCGACAATGGGAAAAACACCTTCTACAGTAGGGCTGATTCTTGTCGTTTCGGCGGTAGCCGTGGTCGGCTGTAAAAACAATAATGGGGCGGATACCAGAAAAGGAAACACAATGTATAAGAAACTTACTACCAATATGATGGTCGAGGACGTGAATCGCACTGTGGATTTCTACAGTGACATTCTCGGATTTGAATTTATGATGGGTGTGCCGGAAAACAGTCAGGAAGTCGTGACTGCAAAACCACCGGATAGAGTGCTGGCTTTTGCTGTAATGAAGGCCGGAGATGTTGAAATGATGTTTCAGGCAAAGCAGTCGTTAGTCGAAGAAATCCCTGAGTTTGATGGTATGGGGATTGGCGGGTCGTTAACGTTTTATGTCGAAGTGGAAGATGCAGAGGCTTTGTACGCTAAATTAGACGGTAAAGTCACAATTGTCAAAGATATGCAGAGCAGGTTCTATGGAAAGCGAGAGTTCTCAATTCGCGACTGCAACGGCTATATTCTAACGCTTGCCGGAAACATTTAGGCGGCAGACCTATGAAGAAACCAGACTTAAGACAATTGAAACAGATTCCTGGCGTTGGCGAAAACATCGCTCAGGATATGTGGGATATCGGTATTCGCTCCGTTAATGACCTCAGGGGTCGCAACGCCGAGCGGCTTTACCAGAGGCTCTGTGACTTCAAGGCATCGCCCGTGGATAAGTGTATGCTCTACGTATTCCGCTGCGCAATATACTATGCTTCCAATACCGAGCATGACCCCGAACTACTAAAATGGTGGAACTGGAAAGATAGAAGCCGAACACCTCAAATTCGTCGTGCAAGAACATAGCAAGCAGGGCCGGCCGGTTCACTGGGATTTGATGCTGGAGAGCGGCGGCGTATTGCAGACGTATCGGCTTGTGCTGCCGCCCGGCGAGCTGCTGCATCAAAGAGCGACCGCCGTCAAGATTTTTGACCACCCCTTGAAGTTTCTGACCTACGAAGGGAGTCTGAGCGAAGACAAGGGCTCCGTGCAAATCGCGGACGGCGGGACATATCGGCTTCTCCGAGCCGACACAAATCTGTCCCTGCTGAAACTGGATGGAAAAATCCTGAAAGGCAAGTTTGCCCTTGCCCGCATCGAGGCCGACAGATGGGAATTCTATCTTCTCAAATCGGGCAGGTCAGGCTCGACGTGAACGATGATATTGACCGGACGGCTTATCTGTTCGTGCACCGCCTTCTCCAGAGTCTCAGCTATTTCGTGGGCGGTGGCTATGTTCAACCCGGGGTCAACGAGGATGTGCAGGTCGAGAAAAACTTCTCTTCCCACCGTGCGGCTTCGCAGCTCGTGCCACTGACGTATGGAGCTGTCGGCGTTAATTATGCTTTTTATGCGCTCAATTGTCTGCTCGTCCACAGCGCGTTCGGTCAGCTCGTGCAGGCAATCGCCAATAATGTTGATACCGACAAAGACTACCATCAGGCCAACGGCAATGGCGGCAACCTCGTCGCCGTACTTGAAGCCGAGCTTTAGGGACACGATGCCTATCAGTACGGCCACAGAGCTTAAGGCATCGCTGCGGTGATGCCAGGCATTGGCATAAGCAGCCGGGCTGTGCGACCTGATGGCCACCCTTTTTGTTATTTGATAAAGCCACTCTTTGAAGATAATGGAGCCTATGGTCACTGCGAACATTGCCGTGTTGGGGACTACGATCTTTCCCCGGGTTATGTCCCTTGCTGCGTAGTAAATCATGCCGAGACCGACGGTGACCAGGGCCACGGCGACAAAGGCGCCTGAAAAAGTTTCGATTCGTCCGTGGCCGTAAGGATGCTCCGTATCCGGTTTTTTTGAGCCGAAGTGAACACCGAAAATAACCGCAAGGTCGGTAATCATATCGGAAAGCGAGTGGATTGCGTCGGAAACCACCGCCGCCGAACCGGACAACAAACCGATAACGAACTTTGCCGCCATAAGCGCAAGATTTATTATCAGGCTCAGATTGGTGACAGACCTTATCTGTTTGCTCGCAAGCTCTTTTTTGTCGGCGGTTTCAGGGGCTTTCATTTCTTATTTGCCTCTGCGATTTCTTTTCGCATGCCAAAAACTGCATCAATATATTGTTTCGCGCAAGAACGGTCTTTAGCCTCGACGATAACCCTCATCACAGGCTCGGTATTACTGGCTCTCAGATGGAGCCAGCCGTCATCGAAGTCAAAACGGCAGCCGTCGGTGGTATCAAGCCTGGCGTTGGTGAAACGCTTTTTCGCCGAATCCAATATTTGCCGGGCTTGCAGTTGGTCTGCGGCAAATTTGTCTTTAATCATGTAATACCCGCCGATTTCACCGACCAATTGACTTATTGTCTTTTCCGTTTCAGCCATCAACTGCAGAACCAGTACAATCCCAACAAGACTGTCACGAATAGGACTGACCTGCAGGTCGATTACCCCGCCGTTGCCTTCCCCGCCGATAATGCAGTTATTTTCGAGCATTGCCGCGGCGACATTCGCCTCTCCGACAGGAGTGCGGATAACGCAGCCTCCGGCCTTTGCGGCTATATCGTCAATCATTCTTGAGGTAGAGAGATTCGTCGCGGCCCTGCCGGTCTTTTTGCCAAAAATGTATTTTGCCGCCAGCGCCAGGGTATATTCCTCGCCAATGTAAGCTCCGGTTTCGTCGACAATTGCCAATCTGTCGCCGTCAGGGTCCTGCGCAAAGCCGATGGCCGCCTCTTTGGCTCTTACTACCTCGCAGAGGCTGGTTATGTTTTCCGCGGTTGGTTCAGGAGCATGGGCAAAGATGCCGGTGGGCTCATCGTTTATTGCTGCGACTTCGCAGCCAAGTTCGGCCAGCAGTCTTTTCGTTACGCGCCCCCCTGCCCCGTTGACACTGTCGAGGACAACCTTGAATTCCATTGCTGAAATTTCTTCCTTTTCAACGATGGCCAGCACCCTGGCGATGTGTACAGCGTCGGTTCGTTCGCTGGAAGTTACTTTACCGCAATTCTCCGAATCAACAATCGCAAATTTCTTATCAAGAAAATACTGCCTGATTTGCGCGGCGACATGGGCCGGCGGAGCGGTACTGTTATCAAGTAGTACTTTTATGCCGTTGTACTGCATTGGATTATGCGAAGCGGTTACGACCACCCCGCCGTCGCATCCAAGCTCTTTTATCATAATTCCTACGCCGGGCGTAGTGACTATTCCGAGGTCGATTACGTTGATTCCGACCGAACACAATCCCGCGGCTGCCGCTGATGTCAGCATTTGTCCGGTGGGCCGGGAATCCCGCCCGATACAGACCGACAGTTTTTTGCCCTCGCCGATTTGCCTGCTTGCCAGAAATGTCCCGAACGCGCAGCCATAGTCAACGGCAACTGCGTCGGTGAGGTTTTCACCGACGATGCCTCTGAGACCGCTGACGCTGATTATCAACTGTTCGGTCACGTCGTTCGGGCTTTCAGCTCAGAGTTTTCTGGATCTTTCCAAAACCGTCTTAAGCCTGGTAACTACGGTGTCGACCTGTGTTTTCCTGAGCGACAGGATGTGCTCAAGAGCCTCACCGATGTAGGGCAGATAAGTCTCTATGTAGCGTCGTTTGTCCATTTCCTGCTGGATGCGTTTTCTCTTTCGCAGGAACATGCCGAGTTTTCTTCCGCATTCCTGAATGGCCAACTGTATTTCTCTGATGATTTCCGGGTAATGGGCAATGGCTTCCTTGCTTTCAGAGGTGAACGGCACCCAGACCGAAGCGATGTGCACCATCAGCACAAGCGGGCCTGTCGGCAGGGCGCCCTTGCTCTGGCTCAAGGCATAATTTCGCCAGTTGACATCCATCACCGATTTGTAAATGGCGCAGGCCGATTGCTGATAAAGCAGAGGCACACGATTGGCAATGCGGATGAGGCGCATCAGAGGTTCCCTGTCGGGCTCGCCGTTGGCGTCCCCTTTGGTTCCGTAGGCCAGGGCCGCTTCGATGAGGAATGGATTGCCGCGGTATACTGCGGGGCTGCGGGAGCAGGCGGTATAAAAACCCGCCTCGACGACGCGCTTCAGTCCTTCTTCAAGGGCCCCGGCCCCGATGGGGGCTATGCAGTCGGTTGCGGGGGCCATAATCCTGGTTTCGCTTATTGCCGCGTGAAGGGCCTCTGCTTGTTGCAGCGTCATACTGGGAGGCCTGAGAGTGCTGCGCAGTTTTGCCTTTTCACAGATTTGCTGGGCCACGCGCGGGCTTACTCTCGAGAATTCCTTCTGCAGAAAGGCAGAGAGCTGTCTGGCAGGACTTTCCCGCGCCATCTTTAACAAAAGTCCCAGTTCAACGCCATAGGGATGCGGCTTGATTGCTCTGGGGACAAACGGCGACTGCTTGGTCCGCCTGGGATATTCATAAGTATTGCCGTCGGGGGCGGCGTAACGAATTATTGCATGAGGGTTGGCCATAGCCGTTTGGGCGACGTATTCGTCGACCGACTGGCGTCCCTTTTGGTACTTTCCTTCGAGGGTTATGGTGACGCTTGTGCCGGTCGGAAGGTCGAAATCACATTCTTCATCGAGGACGACTTCAGGTTTGTTTTTAGCTGTGTCAATCTGTACATGGAAAAGATGCGCGTTTTTGCCGGGGCTGGTTCGGGAGATAATCCGTACGGGCTCGCCCGTGGTCAGCAGGCCGTACATGCCGGCGGCGGATATGCCGATGCCCTGCTGACCGCGACTCATCTTGAGGCTGTGGAACTTGCTTCCGTACAGCAGTCGAGCAAAGATATTCGGAATCTGCTGTCTTATGATTCCCGGACCGTTATCCTTGACGGTCATCACGAATTTGTTGTCGCCGGCGGGCTTTATGTTAATCGCCAGTTCGGGCAGGATGTACGCTTCCTCGCAGGCGTCGAGTGAATTGTCGACAGCTTCTTTGGCCGCGGTCAGAAGGGCCTTACGCGGATTGTCGAAGCCGAGAAGATGCCTGTTCTTTGCGAAGAATTCACTGACGCTTATGACGCGCTGTTTGGCGGCCATCGACTCTGCGGTGGCGGGCGGTGCACCCATTTTGCGTTTGTTGGCGGTCTTGAGTTGCTTGTCAGCGGCAGCCGCGTGTTCACCTGTGGTGTTCGCTCTCGGCTCGGAAGGCGGAGATTCCGACTTTGCCTTTCGCCGCTTCTTTGGCGAAGTTATTGGTTTCGCCTTTTTTGCCCTTACTTCAGCTTTCTTGGCAGGCGGCTTCTCAAACGCAAAACTCAGTTGTCCCGCTGAGCGACTCTTCCTTGTTGCCATACCGAAAACTCCAACACATTCTTGGAATCCTACACTTCCATACACCGGAGCATTGGAATCCCCGACCAAGGACTATCAGCGTTAGCCGCCGTCGGTTTTGTGCGGCGGTAACTTAATCCAGTCTGCAGACGTAAATCTCGTTAACGAAATCGAGTTTGGTGAGTTCTTCAACGGCCTCTGCACCAGGTTCTTTGTCAAGACTGACGGCGAGGACGGCTTTTTGCTCCTCCGGTTTTTGTCCGACGCCCATTGTGCAGATATTGATATTATGCCTGCCGCACACGGTTCCCACCGCGCCGATGACGCCGGGCCTGTCGTCGTTGAAGATGACCAGGACCGCCCCCTGCGGGGTCATCTCTATGTGGAACCCGTCGATTTCGATGATTCGCAGCAATGTCTGGCCGAAGACCGACCCGGTTACGGTGCGCGTGACCTTGTCCGTAACAACTTTGGCTCTGAAGCTTGCGGCCACGTCCTTGGATTCGGGGTTCTTTGTCTCATCGACGCTTATGCCGCGTTCCCTGGCGAGCACAGAGACATTAACCATGTTCAAAGGCATTTCGAAATGCTTCTGCAGCAGGCCAATAGCAAAGTAGAGAGTAATCGGCTCAACGGCCATTTCGGCGATTGAGCCGCGATATTGCACCTCGAGGGCCTTGATGTGGCCCGGTGCGATGGTGCTGACCAGCGTGCCTATTCGCCTGCCGAGTTCGGCGTACTGCGCTATTATCGGCGGCATCGCGCCCGCCGCGGATGGGGCATTGACGGCATTTCTCACCGGACCGCCCCTGATAGCGTCAACGAGAATTTGCGCAGCCTCGACCGCAACCTCGACCTGCGCCTCCTCCGTGCTGGCGCCGAGATGCGGCGTAACGAGGCAATTCTCAAGCTCTCGGAAACGGGTGTTTTGCGGCGGCTCTGCCGAAAACACGTCCAGCGCGGCGCCGGCTATACGCTTTTGGGCCAGAGCCTCATACAGGGCGTCTTCGTTAATAATTCCGCCGCGCGCGCAATTGACTAATCGGACGGTGGGTTTCATCATCTCGATCTGCTCGGCGCCAATCATATTGATCGTTTGCTCGTTCTTTGGTACGTGTACGGTGATATAATCGGCTTGTCTGAAGATTCTTTCGAGGCTGTCGGTAATCTCAATGCCGAGTTTTTCTGCGTCGGTGGGAGCGGCAAACGGGTCGTACCCCAGAATTTTCATATTGAAACCCGCGGCCATCTTCGCCACGGACATCCCGATTCTGCCCAGCCCTATCACGCCGAGCACCTTGTTGTTCAACTGGTTGCCCATGTACTTTTTCCTGTCCCAGGCGCCGGATTTGAGGCTGTCGCAGGCCGGGACGACATTCCGGCTCATCGCAAGCATCAAAGCCATTGTATGTTCTGCGGCGCTGAGGGTGTTGCCGCCGGGCGTATTCATAACGAGGATTCCTCGGCGGGTCGCTTCGCGGACGTCGATGTTATCGACCCCGACGCCAGCCCGCGCAATGCCTTTCAGTTTGCCGGGGTTTGCCAGGACTTTGGCTGTAACCTTTGTGTCGCTTCGTACAATCAGCCCGTCGTGCTCGCCGATAATGCCTGCAAGCTCATCTTCGCTTATGCCCGTCTTGACGACCGCTTCGACGCCGTCAGTGGAATTGAGCAGGTCGATACCTTGTTTTGCAAGTTTGTCGGTGATTAGTACTTTGATCATTTTCAATCTCCTGATGCTATCTCGTTTTACCAGCCTTCCCGGGCGATATCGCTTCTGTCCTCGGATATTTTAAACTTGTCCTCCGGGCAGTCGTAGAAATACCTTATGATACAGTGGGTCAACGCGCCTGCCAGCCGCTCGACTGCCGCCGCCTGCCCGCGCGACTCCACTTCGAAGCCGACCGTCACGCTTTTGCTTTCTCCGTATTCGGGCCAGAGCTTCTTTCCGGTTGCCGCGTCAAACAGGGCGCACTCGGCGCTCAGAAGACCCTTAAAGTAGCCGCTGTCAGCCATTTCCACGAGACTATAATAATTGATTCTTACAAGCAGGACCGACGCGGCGTTTAAGGCCGCTCCAATCTCGGCGGGCGAGAGCATCGCAAAATCGGGACGATTCGAACGAAACTCGGACAATCTATCATACGAAATCAGGCTCTCGGACGGCATTTTGAATTTTACTGCCAGGCCCTCGGCTATCCTATTCGTCAGATGATAACGAAGATTCACCTGGGCGTTTAGCCAGGCGGGCTGGTCAACAAGTACAAGCATCTTTTCGCTCTTGTGGCCGGCAAGGTCGTACTCGGCCTTGATTTTCCTTTCGTGACGGGTGGGGGACGCGACAAGACCTGCGACTCCGCAACTGCTGCACGATAAACCGGCAGCGAGAGACCAGCAGGTGAAAAGGCACAAGGTAAAATATTTGCGTTTCCATTTCTTCATAGTTATCTCTTTTTGGGCTATTATTTATCCTGCTCCCAGCGCCCGGGCCAATGTTACCATCCAGCCGGAGGCGATAATCACGATGCCGGCCAGAATTATGTACCTTATTTTAACTTCTGAAAAAAAACGTTTTAAGAATGAAAAGTATAGCCCCGCACCGGCGGTAAATAAAGCAAAAAATGCTGTAACGACCAGCATAGAGCAGACCAGCCCGGCGGCGGGCTGAATATAAAACGACTCAAATATTCTGCCGCGAGAAAAAGCAATCGCTGAAGTAGTCATTCCGCAGGTTGGGCAGGGCAGGCCGTACTTCTGTTTGAAGCCGCAGGGTCCGAGCCATCGCCCTATATCGATTCTTTCTGTCGCCGCCAGCCAAAGTAATCCGAACAAAGCGCAGATTACCAGGAAAACAGCCCCCGCTTTAAGGCGCTGGTAAAACGATGCCCGGCAGATAAATTCAGATTTAGAAGACTGTTGGCTTGTCTGCATAACTACGGTACAATAGACTAATGCGGCTATGGTGTCAAGAAAGGGCTATTGAGGACAGGATATGGTGCTCGAACAAGGGAATCTGAGTCGAATGCTGGAGACGGCTGTCGTGGCGGCGCGCCTGGCCGGCCAGCGGGCGATGGAGGAAATCAACTTCCTGAAGGTCTCGGTCAAAAACGGCAGCGAGCTGGTAACGCAGGCCGATACTCTGTGCCAGCGGATAATCGTGGACCGAATCAAGGAGACGTATCCGGACGACGGCTTTATTGCCGAGGAAGGGGTCGAAGGCAGGATATTCAAGCAGCCGCCGCGAGGAGCCGAACGAATCTGGTGGGTCATCGACCCCATAGACGGAACCACCAACTTCGCGCACAGCATGCCATTCTTTACCGTCAGCATCGCCGTGATGTCCGAAGGCGAGCCGGTTGTGGGCGTGGTTTTCGACCCCGCGACGGACTCGATGTTCACGGCCGTCAAAGGCGGAGAACCCCTATTGAACGGCAGGCGCATAGCCGCCGGCGAAGAGGACATAAGCAAGCTCGCAAGCATCGGGCTGGACAGCCATTTTGACGAGGGGGTGCCCGGCTGGACGTGCGAAATCATGCGGCGGACGAGATTCCGCAATTTCGGCACGACCGCCCTGCAGTTCGCGTACGTGGCAAAGGGCAGCCTCATCGCAACTATCGCCGACCGTCCCAAGCTGTGGGACATCGCCGCAGGAGCGCTCATCGCCGAGACCGCCGGCGCCGTTGTCACCGACTGGCAGGGCGGCAAGGCCTTCCCCGTCGATTTGGACGGCTACGAGGGCGCAGAAAAAAAGCTCATGGCGGCTAACAGCAAAGTACACGCGAAGATTATTGAGCTTATCAAATCTTAAGCGGTCTTACCACGGGTCGGGAGCCGGATGCACCGCCCGCCGCTTCACCTGGCCTATTATGTTGCCCCCGACTGGATAAACGTTGCTCCTGTCGAGTATGGCAACCACTCTTTTCTGCGGGCCGTCCACCCCGATGCGGACGAGGATATAGGCGGTAAATACGTCGCTTCGTACCGTAACCAGGTTGCTGATGCGCGCAAGAATCAAATCACGCTCCTCGAAATCATCCGGCGCACCATCCGCGAAGGTCAAGTCAGGGTATGCTGCCTGGTCCAGGCCGTCGAGATAGTAGCGCATGCTGAAGTTGGGGTAGCACGGGTCAAGCACGCGGTCCTCGAACAGGTTAACTACGTTTGCCAGTTCTGCGACGCTCGCAAAGCCGGGGGGCTCCTCGCGCATGTCCGGCGGGCCCGCGGTCGCCGCTCTCCTGTCTGTATAGTCAGCGATGAGAAATGGGGGCAGCCTGTTGGTGTCCCACAAAGGCAGTTTATCTCTGTACTTGACTATTGCCTGGGCGAGGGGCGGGGTCATCCACGGCAGTTGGGCGATGACATACCAGGGGGCGGTGTTAATGTTTATTCTGCCGGGAATCTTCAGCTCCGGCGTCAGGTTCGGGTCGATTTCGTCTGTTTTTCTTGAGGTTACCTTAGGTTGTCCCGTCTCCGGGTCCAAAACCACAGTCAGCTCCTCGCCGTCGTTGTCTATGCCGTCATTGCTCGGGTCGAAAACGGTAAGATAATCAAGCACATGCTGAAAAGCGGGGTTGGCCAGGTTGACTCGGACATCCGATTCCGTCACACCTTTGTTAAACGGAACGGGCATCCAGAACAGACTCCCTATTTGCCCGATATTCGTAAGGCCTTTATTGGCAGGATGCGCCTGGACCATATTCGCGTCCGAAGACCGGAAACTATTGGTGTACCCAAGAGTCTGTCCGGCGGCGAATTCGGGCGGCTCCGGCCACAAACGCCTTATGCATTTGTGCAAGGTGATGTCCCGCTGATAACTGCGTGTTCCCATCTTACTCTCAGCGAGGTTGGTGTCGGGGACGCTGACCTGGTCAACAGGGAGGAACGTGCCTGTCTGCGCAACGAACCGCTGCAGCTCTATGCTGCGCCCGCCGACAAAAACAGGCTCATAGGCGTCCCACGACCCCGGCAGTTGGACGTTGGGCTCGCTGAATTCGGGCCCGGCCGTGGTAAAGCTCCAGACCTCGCCGGCCCTGACGTCGGCCCCGTTCACATCATCGATGCGCCAATAGTAAGTCTGGTTATACTCAAGCGGCGCCGGTAGGGTATGGCTGTTGGAAATCTCGTTGCCTTTGAACTCTGGCGACGACGTATCGGCATTTTTCACAGCATCGGAATCAGTGCCGAGATACACGTTGTAGGACTGGACCCAGGGTTCCCCCGCCGGCCATATAAGCATCTGGATTTTTGGGTTCACTCCCATGGCCCCGTCGGCCGGGTCCGGACCCTTCGGGTCAGTCCAGAAAATTGTCAGAGGCACCACCGGCGTTTCCCATTTTATCACATGAAAGTGCGCTGTACCCGACCAGTTAACGTCAACAGGGCTGCCCGAGAAGCCCGGTATTACCAGACGCCATCTGCACGGGTCGCTGTCTTCGAAGTAAGGCTTATAAAGCTCGATGGCGTACGACTTGTGCATTAGGTTCGGGTCGTTGGGGTCGACTTTGTACCCAAAGGCCAGCTCCGAGATATAGACGCACGGGCGCTCGAAGCCGTAATAGATTATACCGTTGTCGGGATTGACAAAAGCGGTCACTTCATCGGTCGGGTCGTAATTGGCGAGGTCTGCCGGTGGATAGTCCGGACCGTCGCGAGAGTCCTTTACGTTCACCGCTATCTGTGCGGCCGCGTTCGCGTCGGCCACGCCGGCATCAAGAAGCCCCTGCCTTATCGCATAGTACAGCGAAGGAACGTCGGCTATATTTACATTAGCCAGTCTCCCGCCGTCCGGCCCGATAATCCGGTCCATATTGTATGTGGTCGATATGTGCCGATAGTCGTACTCACAGGGATCTGCGGAGGAGTTGTTACTGCGGAAAAACCAATAAGCGGGGTCGCTTTGAAACGCCGCCACATCCATACGCGGTACGCGTAAACCGCCATCGTATACCCTTGTCCACAACCGCTCGATTCTCGAAGTCATGAAATTGTAATTCAAGATATATCTGTTGCGCAATTTCAACTCATCTGAAATGTCAAAACGCGAGTAAAGCCCCCTTGGGTCATTGTAACACCAGATGACATTTTGCTCATAGAGGGCCAAATCAGGTGGTTCAGGCGCGCAACGCCAGTTCTGCAACTTGGCTGCTGCCACGTCAAGCGGACCATTCATAACCCCCCTTTGTGAAAGAGCAGCCAGGTTTACCTGCATCAGGCTCGACCCGTCGATTTCACGCGCGGTTACCAGAGGATTGCATGGGTCAAACTTATAGGCGGTGTTAACGTTTATCATTCCGCCGTTGTCGATGACCCTTATGGCGGCGTAAATCGGCCTGCCTTTGCTGGAGGTAATCACGGGCAGTCGAATCCATCTCGAATCCGACACGCCGTCGCCGTCGGCGTCGGCAGGCTGACCGGCTTGCGCCATGTCGTCGGGCAGTACAATCTTTGCCTCCGTAATGAGTGGCCAGCTCAAGACGCCATAGGGGTCGCTGGTTTGGCGCCAGTAATATGTATCGTCCGCTGGAACGGCGGGCGTACCCTTATCGTCAATCTCCGGCTCCAGGCAGGCCAGCCAGCGGTTGTTTGCGTCGGGATAGTCGTAGTACTCCTCCGGCAGCCGGCCCGGAAGGTCCAGAACAAGCTCGTCGGATATCTTCGCCAGCACCGTTTCGACGGCCTGATTAAGCTCTTTGCTTTCCGACATCGCCGTCGCGGCCGTCCTGTCCACGCGCATAACCAGCATAAAGGTCACCCCGATAATGGCCAGCAGGCTGGTCAGGACCACCGCCAGAATAAGGGCCGAGCCGGGGGCAAGCCTCCTTTGAACAGGTTTTTTCTTTGCCGGTTTCATTTGTGCCGCCTGGGCGCCAGGCCCAATGCGCCCGTGATTTCCGCCCCGCAACCGAGGGCCGGCAAATCACGAATCCTTAATTTACTTATCCAGATAAACAATATGCGTAAAAGTCCTGCCTTTCTTTATGACGCCCTTCGAATCGTACAGCGTAAAAGTAAACTTCAGCGCCCTTCCAAGCCCCGGTATCTCGTTAAAATGCTCCTCATTCAGCAGTTCACAGAACTGGTGCCCTGCAAAAGACCCGCCAAGCCAGACTAACCCGTTGGGAGGAAAAGGATAGAATACTCCGGGGACATACGGGTCGGGTATGAAATCCCCCAGGTCCCCTTTGCCATAGGGGTATCTCTCGGGTACCCAGCGTTTTTCCTTGTCGTACCAGCCCTGGATGCTGAATTCCCCCACGCCTTCGCACAGAATAAGATGGGCGTACTTCGGGTTCGGCGGGTCAACCACGGTGCCCCTCGCGGTGCTCTTGCCAATAATTACATTACAGATAATCGAGAGCATATATGCCTTTAGCCCGAGTACCGGCTGAGCCGGATCCCACGAGATGATATACGGCAGATTCTTCCATCCCTGCAAGGTGTACTTGTCGTACTCATACAGGTTATGCCAGGCGTCCCATTCCTTAATATCTTTAAAGTCAGCGGGGTCCGTCCAGCCAAGCTCCGGGTCGGCCGTTAATATGTGCTGAGTCCTTGCCAGCACGCGCTGCTCACGTTTCTGGCGCTCCACAGGTGTTGGCTCTGCTCCTTCGGTTTCTGCACGCCTGAGGGCGAGCATATAAGAAATCCTCGCGACGTTTCCTCTGACATCCTTGGGCATTTGATGGTAGGTCTGGAAGTCGCCGTTCGCGAAAAACATTATCCGGTCGAATCTGATGTACTGCTTGCCGCGACCGTCAGCCTGATAAGCATCGGCGTCTATCAAATTCTTCTTCTTCACCGGCTCAGACTGCCACACCACAAAAATCTCTCCGTCCTTCCGCAGACCCTTGAAGTCGGCGGTCAACTGGTCGGTTATCGCGCGGAGCTTCTGCATAATCTCGGCGTTGGCCGCGGCCACCCGATACGAATCGGCGCCAATCTCGAAAATCGCCCCCGCGAACGACGCCACTATCGCCAGAATCCCGACCGCAACCACAAGCTCAATTATGGTAAATCCCTTTTTCATTTCATACCGGCTAAAATCTTATAACTTCCTGATATACCGCTATGCACGGCGACCGCCCGCCCGGCGTCGCCGGCCCAACCACCCAGACACGTTCGCCCACGAGGTCGTGGCTCCCCTGCCACGGCTTATCGAGGCGAATCAGACCGTTCTCCGGCGGCGGATACTTTTCCTCAACCTTATAGACCATGCCAGTCTTATGGTCCACGAGGCTGTAGCCCTCATTGATGACCCAAAATAACGTCGGGTTAATTATTTGCAGCCTATCTGTCAATCCGGAGTCCGGCTTGACGAGAACTGGCGCCGGCTCGACCGGCCCGCCGGCCCCTGCGACGTTTCGGCACACAAACACCGTTGCCTGCACCTCGCGAGAGCCTGCCCCGGTAAGCCTGCACAGCGCCGACCAGTAGTATCTCTTGTCCACAACCTCATTGGTCGACGGATACAGAAATATGTCTTCGACTTCCCCCGGCGTGACTCGCACGTCAGCATAAGGAACACAACTATCGTGCTTCACCTTGCTCAGGTCGACGCCGTATATCCTTATCTTTGCGAAGGCCTCGTTGGCCACAACCGCCGCGATGGTCTGCTCGGTCGAGTCGGCGGCAAAATAAATCGCCACAGGGAACACGCCGGCCACCAGAAGCGTCCCGATGGCAAGCGTCCCCACCGCCAGCAGGACCTCCGTAAGAGAAAAACCTCGTTTGTCTTTGCGATTCTTTCTCATTGCGAGCCGCTCTCCGAAATCAGCGCCCCCGTATAGGGGTTGATACAAATCTTCGAACCCAGAAGGGCCAGATACTCCGAATAAGCCCGGCCCCTTTCATAGGCCTTCTTGAATTTGGCCGTTTCATAAATGATAAAGCTGCTCCGGCTCAGCTCCTGCCACAAACCGCTGCCTTGGTTCTCATCGTCATCCTGCACAAACATTCCGGTTCCCCTCGCTACCTCCTGCAGCTTATTAAAGACATCGTCGTAGCTTCGCGGGAAAGGAAGCTCGCTCGGAGGGTAGCCGTCTCTGTTTCTGGTCTGCACGCCGCGAATGACCAGCTTGCCCGATGGCGCAAAGACAACCGAGAAGGTGGTCGTATCTGTAAGTATCCTGTCCTTTAGGCCCGGCTCGAAGACATCGTCGGCAAGAGGGCCGGGTACGCTTATGCTTCCCAGCTCGAGGTCCATCACGCCTACCGAATCGGGCAGTCTTATCGGCTTGAGCCCTTCGACCGCGCGGAAGAGCCGACTGGGCAGCTCGTAATCGCAGGGGTCTTTGCGGGCCAGGTTGGGGTCGTGAATTATAAAAATCATATATTGCGGGCAGTCCACCGTGGGCAGCTTCGCGTCGTACGCCTTCTGAAAGCGTATGCCGGCGTAGCGATGCTCTTTGGCGGCTATGGCGCGGGCCGAGGCCATAGCCGCGCTTATCATCGCCCTCGTGCTGCCCGGCGACTCGAACGACCCCAGAAGCCCCCGCACCGCCGGCGCCGCAAGACTTGCAAGCAGCGCCGCCGCGAGGATAACTACCGTCATCTCCGTCAGCGTCATACCGGATTGTCTGGCTTTTGCTTTCATTTCTTCACTTACCTGCTGGTCAGGTCATCGGGCGTCCCGAACTGCCTGTCGGGCCCCGCCGAGGTAACCACCGGAAAACTGCGCTTGGTTCCTGCGAATTCCGCCTCGGGTTTGGTCTCGTCATAGTAGTCATAGTCCAGCGTCGTGCCCCACGGGTCGATTATCCTCCACAGGGCAAAGTCCCCGGCAGGGGGAGGGGTCCTTAGCTGCATCCCATAGCCCTTGTCGTCGCGGTTGGTCAGCAAAGACCTGTCCATTCTTTCGAGGGTCTTGCGGCATTCAGGGACCCGGCTGAGGAAAAAGTACAAAGCCTCAGAGCCGGAAAACTCTGCCTTGTGCTCGATGGGGTCTCCGGGATTAAGAGGCGCTATATTAGCCGCACCCGCATCCCAGCCCAATCCACGTTCGAGCGTTCGAAGCAGCGCATCCGAAGCAAAGCCGTTGCAATCCAGCGGAAAATCCAGCTCGGCATAGGCCGTGGCTTTGTAAGCGTACCCGTGCTCCTGAAACTGCTGCAGCGCCGTAACGACAATCGCTATGCTCTCGCCGGTGAGCTGGATTTGCCCCTGCGTGTGCGTACGCTGACCGATGCCGACTACCATCGAGACCATAAGTGCGATTACGGCCACAACTATCAGCATCTCGATGAGCGTAACGCCCGTTTTGTCCGTGCAGCTTCCCATAGCTCCACCTGCCGCGCCACGCGGCTGCGAGGGCTTGCCCGCCGTCCGTTTGGCGGGCTTAGTTTCCGAAATTGCGGATATCGTCCGCCGTTCCGTAAATACCGTCCACCCCCGCGGAAATTAATATGAATGAGTCCGGCCGATACGGCCACAGCCCCGGCACCCTCGGGTCCCTAATATACTCCTCGTAGAAAAAGGTGTAGTCGTTATTCCCCAGATACTTCTCGGACCCCGGTTGCAGCACCACAAGGGCGTGATTATCATAAAAATCATAAATCAGGTGGCCGTAGCTTGCAGCAGCAGCCGGGTCTATAGTCTTGCTGGAGGTGTTCGCCCTGTAATAAAGTACCGGCGCCCCCGCGTTGACGGTTTTCCCCTTTGCCAGGGTTATCCTCTTTGCGCCGAATACGTCACAAAGCACAAAGGTATCCGGGGCTAATACCATGCCAGGTCCAACGGGAAACAAACCGGGTTTGTCTGGTGAGATGTCTCCCAGTCTGAAGGCGTTGGCGCCCTCAAGCTCGATATAGCGCCCTCTTCTTTCGTACAAACTGTCATCTCCCCGCAATTTGTCAGGGTCGTAGGCGAGAGACCCGCCGCCTATGTCACGACCGTCCGCTCTCCAGGCTGACCGCGGGTGAAATCCCATAAGGTCCCAGCCCAAAAGGGCTTCGGTCAGTTTCTGCGCGCCGCAATAAGGAAGCATCTGAGGTATCGCGCCGCTGTATATGGCGCCGAAAGATGGCGGGTAATCGCCGTTATCGTTTCTGAACGTGGTCAGGGCGGATTCTATGGCCGCCAGCTGCGACTTCTGCTTGGTCTCTTTCGCAATCCTCCGCGCCATATTCAAAGAGGGCACAAACAACGCCACCAGCATCGTGATAATCGCAAGGACCGTCAGCAGCTCCACCAGCGTAAACGCGCTCCTTTTACGCTTCGCCACTGTCGGGCTTGTCATTACCAGCGTTCGTGCTGCCGCCGAAAATATGTCGTTTGTTTTCATTGTCACGTCCTCGGTCCAAACACGGGCCTCTAATATCCAAAGTTATACACATCGTCGGCGGTGCCGTAGTCCCCGTCGGAGCCCGCCGAAAGCAGGATGTACGAGTCGGCCCGCCGGGGCATAATGGTCGTGGTGATCTTTTCATTAACTATCCTGTCGTAAAATATCTTGGGATTGGATATGCCTTTGTCTGACGTAGGAAGCCCGCGGGTATCTATGTGGTGCGCGTATCTTGGGTCGAAAGGCATACCAAGCTGAACCAAGCCATCATTGTCCAAGATGTTGTAAATACTGGCCTCCGGGTCGGCCACGTCGTGCAGGACTTTTGAGACGTCTGCCCTGTAGTAGAGTACTGGCATCCCGGCCGGGCCGCTCGTTCGGTCCGTCGGGTCAGTGGGGTCGGCACGAAGGTCTACCAGATTATAAACGTCACAGATCACGTACCTCTCGCCCTCAAGGCCGCCTGCAGCTACAGGGATTGCACCATACAGGTGCTTGAGCTTATTTGCGTTGGCGCTCGAAAGCGCCAGATACGGTCCTTTTCTGCTGCGCAGGTTAGCCATGTATTGCGGCTCACCTACAGTGCTGGGCCCCAGACGCGGGTCCCTAGGATACAACTCATTGCCAAAGGCGTCCAAGCCGCTCCTAAGGAACTGCGACGCGGGATGAAAACCCAACAGGTCCTGGCCCACCATCGCCTCGGCGAGCTTGTTTGCGCCGCAGTACGGCGCGCCAGCGGGGTCCAAAGCCCCTGAAGGCGGGTAACCGTCCCACTCGGCGTTGTACAGGTCCAGCCCCACGTCAATGGTATGAAACTGGTTCTTTTGCGTTACCCTTCGCGCATAACGCTTGACCCTGTTCAGAGCCGGCACCAGCATCCCTATGATGATTATGATGATGCTCATGATGGTCAGCAGCTCTATGATGGTGAAGGCCGGTTTTCTCCTGGATTTTTTCGTAATCGGCTTCACTTTGGTCTCCTTTAATTATCACCGTGACCTCTGAATTCTTGTTCTACACGCCGCCGCCGCTTAAGCCCGAAATAACCTGTATCATCGGCATAAATATCGCCAGCACTATCACCAGAACGATGCCGCCCAGCACGAGAATCATAATCGGCTCGAGCATCGACATCAGCGACGCCACAAGCACATCGACCTGCTCGTCGTAATTGTCGGCGACTTTCATAAGCATTTTGTCCAGGTCGCCCGTTTCCTCGCCGACCGAAACCATATTAGAGACGATCAAGTCAACGGTTTTCGACTTCCGCAGCGGACTGGCGAATGTATCGCCCTGCCTGATGGAATCGTGAACGTCGCCGAGCATATTGGAAAACACCTCGTTTCCCGCCGTTTCGCGGGTAACGTTGATTGCGTCCAGAATGGGAACGCCCGCGCTAATCAGCGTCCCCAATGTCCTTGTCCAGCGAGTAACCGCTATCTTGCTGCTGAGCTGGCCTATCACGGGCAGCTTTAGCTTGACGGTGTCAACGACTAATCTGCCGCCGCGGAACTGCTTTAAGGCTTTCAGCAGGAAGATGAATCCCACCGGGACCCCCAGCAGAATGGCCCAGCCGCCATGGTACGCGATCCAGTCGCTCACGCCGAGCACCGTGCGCGTTATTACGTTCGGCTTCTGCCCCTGCAGCATTTCATCGAGCACTTCGATAAACTTGGGTATAACGTACTTCATCAACAGCAGCAGGATGGTGAATGCGGCCGTCAGGACCAGAATGGGATAGACCATCGCGCTTCTGACCCGCGATTTGAGCTTCTGGGCCTTTTCCATGAAATCGGCCACACGCGACAGAATGAGATCCAGAACGCCGCCCGTCTCGCCCGCGGCGACCATGTTGACGAACAACCGATTGAAGCTCCGCGGGTATCTGCCCAGCGCCTCCGAAAGCGTCGAACCACCTTCGATGTCATCGGCCACCCCGCCGACGACCCTCTTGAAGGTCCCGGCCTTTTGCTGCTCCTCCAGGATCCGCAGCGAGCGCAGAATCGGAAGGCCCGCGTCCTGCAGCGTCGAAAGCTGCCTCGCAAACTGAGTTATCAGTTTGACTCTGACCTTCCCGCCCGTACCGCGTTTTCGGCCCGCTTGCGCAGCGGCTCTCGCAGTAGGCTTCTTTTCCGCGCCCCGCGAGCGCACCTTTGTGGGAAAATAGCCCAAATTCCGTATCTTGCTTATCGCTTCTTTCTCGCTCAGGGCCTCAATCGTGTCCTTTATTTCCACCCCCTGCGAATCCAGCGCTACAAATTGAAAAACAGGCATTTCAAAACCTCCTTCAGGTTAAAGACCGTTCGGTCATTCTTATGCCTCACTAATTGTTTCCTTCACTACTTCCTCTATACTCGTAATGCCGTCATATATTGCGGTCAAACCGTCGTCGCGCAGCAGCCTCATGCCGGCCTTTTGTGCGGCCGCACGCAAGACGTTTGTCGACGCCTGATTCATAATCAGGTCGCGTATCTCATCATTGAACTTCATAATCTCAAAAATCGCCGTTCGCCCTCTGTAACCGGTATTATTGCAGTTGCCGCAACCCGGCCCGTAATAGAACTTCTTGCCTCGAACGTCCTCCGGCGTCAGGCCAAGCTCCATTAGCTGAGTCTCGTTCGGCTCAAATGCGGTTTTGCAGCTTTCACATATCCTTCGGACCAGCCGCTGGGCGATAATACCTTCGAGCGTAGCGGTAACAAGAAATGGTTCAACACCCAGGTCCAACAGTCGCGCTATCGTGCTTGGAGCATCGTTCGTGTGCAGCGTGGTGAACACCAGATGACCTGTCAGAGACGCCTGGGCGGAAATTTCCGCCGTTTCAAGGTCGCGGATTTCACCCACGAGTATGATATCGGGGTCCTGACGCAGAATCGACCGCAGGCACCTTGCGAATGTAAGCCCGATGTCCGGCTTCATCTGCACTTGAATAATGCCGTCGATATCATATTCTACCGGGTCTTCAGTCGTGATTAACTTGTTTTCAATGCTGTTTAGCTCCTTCAGCGCCGCATAGAGAGTGGTTGTCTTGCCGCACCCGGTAGGACCCGTAACAATCACAATGCCGTTGGGCTTGTTAATCAGTTGATGGACCAGCTTTAGATTTTCCTGTCTAAGACCCAGCTTTTCCAGGTCCAGGCTCACCTGAGTCCTGTCCAGCACACGCAGAACGACGCTTTCTCCGAACATTGTCGGCAGAACGCTGACACGCAAATCAACCGGATTGCCCTGAACGGTCAGCGATATTCGGCCGTCCTGCGGCAGCCTCCTCTCGGCGATATCCAGGTTCGCCATAACCTTTATACGCGAGCTGAGCGCCGCCGCAATGTGTTTCGGCGGGGGCACCATTTCGTACAGCACGCCATCAATACGGTAACGCATCTTGTACTCGTTTTCAAACGGCTCAAAATGAATATCCGAAGCCTTGTCCCGAATCGCCTGCAGCAGGACCAGATTCAGCAGCTTCTTGATAGGATTTGCCTCCGACAGCTCCTTCAATTCGTCCAGGTCGATGCTTAGATTCCTGCCCTCAAATTCCGCAAGGAAACTGTCACTTTGTATCTCCCCTATCAACTCGGTGATGTTTTCTTCACGCGTCTGGTAGTACTTGGTTAGAGCGCCTTCCAGCGCCTCACGGTCGGTTATTTTGGCCGTAACCTTAAACCCCATCAGGGTGCTCAGGTCGTCCGTCGCTCTGAAGTTATTTGGATTATCGAGAGCGACACATAGCCTGTTCTCTGCCTTATCGTATTCGACTGGTACTATGCGATAAGTTTTTGCCATCTGCGCGGGTACCTTTTCAATGACGTCGGACGGGATGTCCACATCGTTCAGATTAACGTACTCCATCCCGCGCTGGGCAGCCAACGCGATCTGCAGTTGCCCCTCATCCACCAAGCCGAGCTCCACGAAAATCTGTCCTATCTGCATCGTTCCGTGTCGCTGCTTCTGCATTTTCAGGCACTCATGTACCTTCTCCCGGGTCAGAACACCCATCTTTATAAGCACTCTGCCGAGCGTTCTGCCACGCAACTGATCGAGAGGAGGAAGCGTTCTTGTTGTTTTCATTTTTTCCATAGCCGTCTTACCCCGTGAAAGCTCATTTCTATCCAAACACATTATATACCATTAACATCTTTTCGGCAAACAAATTAGAGATTGGACAGGTGGTTTTTAGGACATATTCCTCCTCCCCATTCTAAAATCCGCCGACCTCACCCCCATCGCAGGCCCTTTTCTGTAACCACCTTTCATCAAACAAGTTGCGCAAAGCAACCTCGGCCTGCGACAATAACCCCCACGGCTGCCTCTTCAGCGAACGCCGAACTTAAGCAACGGCACTTCCTGGTCCATAAACAAAAGCCCATTACCAGGATTTCAGTCACACGCACAACCGCAAGAGGATGGAATAGCCCGGCTTCTGCTTCTGAATGGGCCTTACGCACACCACCACCGCCTGTGGTGCCAACATCGCCGGGCCCCCTAAGAGCGGGCAGGCGGCATCCATCTGTAGGGAGCTACGTCCTGAGAACTGGGCCTATGTCTTCGGTTTCCTTCGCCTTCTCTTTGCCGCGGAGGCGTTTCAGTTTCGCCATGGCCTTGTCCTGCAAGGCGCCGGGCTGACGCCCTTTATCGAGCATCTCCTCCAACGTGATTCTTCCGGCGTCGTAGAGCTGCCAAAGGTGCTCGTCAAGAAGCTGCATGCCGAGTTTCTTGCCGGTCTGAATGCTCGAATCAATGCGAAAGGTTTTGTTTTCCCGGATAAGGTTGGCAATCGCGGGCGTCACAATCATAAACTCGTACGCCGCCACCCTGCCTTTGCCGGTAGCTATAGGACAAAGGGTCTGACTTAGAACAGCCATCAGATTGATGCTTAATTGTGTGCGAATCTGCTCCTGCTGGTTCACGGGAAAAACGTCGATTATTCTTGTAATCGTGCCTGACGCACTCGTTGTGTGCAGCGTGCTAAAGACCAGGTGGCCGGTTTCTGCAGCCCTGATGGCCGCTTCAATTGTTTCCAGGTCGCGCAATTCACCTACAAGGATAACGTCGGGGTCCTGCCTGAGAACGCGTCTTAATGCCTCGGCAAAACTCGGAACATCGATGCCCACTTCTCGCTGATTAATAATGGACTTCTTGTGCGAATGATAGTATTCTATCGGGTCTTCGACTGTGACAATATGACGGTCGAAGTTCTCGTTGATGTAGTTTATCATGGTTGCCAGGGTCGTCGTCTTGCCGCTTCCTGTGGGGCCGGTGACCAGGAACAGCCCTCTCGGCCTGCGGCAGAGGGCGGCGCAGATTTTGGGCAGGCCTATTTCCTCAAAGCTCATGATTTTTGTTGGGATAAGGCGCAGCACGATTGAGACATTGCCTCTCTGTTTGAAAATTGCGACGCGGAACCTTGCCTGGTCGCCGTATGCAAAACCGAAGTCCGTTCCGCCTTCTTCCTGAAGTTCCTGCTGGTTTCGCTCGGGTGTTATGCTTTTCATTAAAGAGACGGCATCGTCCGGATCAAGAATCTTTGTTTCGAGAGACCTCAGCCGCCCGTCTATACGCAGGACCGGCGGCCGCCCCACAACCACATGTATATCCGAGGCCCCTTGCGAGACACAGGCCTGTAGTAATCTGTCCATGTTGACTGTTGCCATTTGAGAATCCTCAACAATCCTATCTCAGTTAAACCGGTACGACGTCTTCTGTCTGAGCTATCTTGGCCACTTCTATGGGGGTAGTTATTCCTTTGAATATCTTGATCTTACCATCCTCCATCAGTGTTTTCATACCGCTGGCCTGCGCGGCTTTTCTCAGCTCGCTCGCAGGCGCTTTTGCAAACGCCAGTTCTCTGAGCTCATTGTTCAGTTCAATAAGCTCAAATATGGCGATTCGGCCTTTATAACCGGTATCCTGGCACTGGCTGCATCCGCTTCCCTTATAGATAGGCTGCTTCTGGAGGTCCTGCGCAGTGATACCAAGCAGCCGCAAGCAATACGGGTCAGGGCTTTCGTCGACTTTTTTGCATTTCTCGCATATTACCCTTACCAGTCTCTGCGCCATAATTGCCTGTATGGAACTGGCTACAAGGAACGGCTTGACGCCCATATCTATAAGGCGTGTAATCGCGCTAACGGCATCATTGGTGTGCAGAGTGCTGAAAACCAAATGTCCCGTCAGCGCCGCCTGAATCGCGGTATCCGCGACCACGCCATCTCGAATTTCGCCGACCAGAATTATGTTAGGGGCCTGGCGCAGCATTGCTCGCAGAATCCTGTCAAATGTCAGATTGATATCTTCCTTGACCTGGCACTGATTCATACCGGCGAAGTTATATTCCACGGGGTCCTCGGCCGTAATGATTTTCTTATCAGGCTTGTTAAGCTCCTGCAGCGCCGCGTAAAGAGTGGTGGTTTTCCCGCATCCGGTCGGTCCGGTAACCAAAAAGATGCCGTTAGGCCTCTTGATTATCCGCAGGAACCGTTCGTAATCCTCGTGTTCAAAACCGAGGGATTCGATACCGATATTGACCGCATCCGGACGAAGAATTCGCAGCACCATACTTTCGCCGTGGTAGCCGGGCAGGGCCGAGACACGAAAATCAATATCCTGGTCGCCAATGGTACGCTTAATACGACCGTCCTGTGGAAGCCTTTTTTCTGCGATGTCCATCCCCGATAAAATCTTGAAGCGGGCGATTAGCGGCGCCTGCATGTTCTTGGGAATGTTGTCTTTTTCCAGACATACCCCGTCGACACGATACCTTATCCGTACCCTGTCGGCCATGGGCTCGATATGAATATCGCTGGCCCGCATATAGTAGGCGTTATCTATTATAAGGTTGACCAGCTTAATAATCGGGCCCTCGCTGTCGTCACCCGCGGCCTCGGCACGAAGCGCCGCCGCCTGCAGCTCGTGACCGGCCTCGGCCAGCTCGGCCGCAGTTGCGTCGATACTATGTTTCAGCCGGTCGTCTTCGGCCCTTCTTGTCTTATCCAACGATCCTTCAATATAAGAACGAATTTGCGATGGCCTTGCGAGGAAGCACTCCAGTTCGGTATTCAACCGAAAACGAATCGCGTCCATCATGTCCAGGTCCGACGGGTCGCCAATAATCAGTTTCAGCCTGCCGTTATTCATGCCCAGCGGCAGAACATTATGCCTTTTCATCATCTCCTTCGGGATAAGCTTTATTGCGTCGGCTGGAATAGGGGTCTTGTCCAGATTCACGTATGACAGCCCGAATTGCTTCGCAATCGCCCTGGACAGGCTTTCTTCGTCCACAAGGCCCAGTTCGATCAATACCTGGCCCAGCCGCTTATTGTTGGTCTTGGAAGTCCTGATCGCATTGATCAGTGCGTGCTTTTCCACCAACCCGGCTTTGTAGAGTATTTCGCCTAAATGTCTGCGTTTTTCCGGCATATCGACCCCGCATTCATTAATGCGCAACCCATAATATTATACCATCATCAGCATACTTAGTCAAATATACATTTCCCGGCGGAGCAAATTCAGCGCAGTCAGCGCCGCCCTACACCGTATGGATTCTCTATCGCCGGATATAACCAAACGCGTGCTCTTGTGCCCTTTGAAAGAGTCAATACTGATATATACTAAACCGGCGGGTTTTTGTTTACTTGCCCCGCCCGGTCCGGCTATGCCGGTTATAGCGATTGCAAAGTCCGTTTGGGCCCGTTTTCTTGCCCCTTCAGCCATAGCCAAGACAACCTGCTCACTGACAGCCCCATACTCCTCGATAAGGCCGGCGGCAACCCCGAGCTCGCTGGTTTTGGCATCGTTGCTGTAAGTAACCCAGCCGACGGTGAAATACCTGCTTGCGCCGGGTATATCGGTCAGCAGTTTGGCCAAAAGGCCGCCGGTGCAGGATTCTGCCACCGCGATTGTCTTTTTCTGTCGAGCCAACTGCCCGCCCACCACTTCGGCCAGCGTCTGCTCCCCTGTTCCATAAATCAAATCTCCGAGTCTGTCACGCAACAATCTTTCGTCCTGTTCGGCCATTCGTTCGGCACTGCTCTTATCTTGTGCCGTTGCGACAATGTGCAGGCTGATTATGCCGTGACCGGCTGTACAATTGATTAAAGGATTTCTGCCTCGCTGCATCAGAGGGCCGAGCAATTCCGCAATGCTTGATTCGCCTTTTCCAAAACAGTTTAACTTTCGCACAACCACGGCCTGCGCTGCGGCCAGCTCGCGCACCTTCTCGAGGACCGACTCCTCAAACATCTGCCTCATTTCCGCAGGTACCCCCGGCAACGCCACAAGCAGCCCGCCCTTTGCCTCGGCTATAATGCCCGGCGCTGTACCAAGATTGTTGGGCAGCCCCGTCGCGCCGGCCGGCATATATGCCTGAATCTCATTTGTGGCCGGCATACACAAATCTCGTCTGGCGAAAAAATCCGCGATTTTCTGCAGAAGGTCGTTCCGCAATTCCAGTTCGGTTCCGAGAAACTTTGCAAACGCCTGGCGGGTCACATCATCGTCGGTCGGCCCCAGCCCGCCTGTCGCCAGAACCACGTCAGCATCATCGCTCGCCAGATTAAATGCTCGTACAATCGAATCTATATCGTCGCCCACGGTGTAACAGCTTGCAACCGGTATACTGATTGAAAGCAGTCTGCTGCTGAGGTACGAAGCGTTTGTGTCTACTGTCTGACCGCTGAGAATCTCGTTGCCGATGCTGACTATGCTCGCTTTTTTCATAGGTCTTGGATTTCAATCAGGGCTTTAACCACGCCGTCGCGATAGCCCGAAACCATCTCGAAGGCATCCTGTGTTTGTTCGAGTTTGAATCTGTGAGTCGCCATAAAGTCAACATTGACTTTGCCGGAAGCCACCAAATCAATCGCCGCCTGCGTGCAATTGTTCTGCCTTCTGACGTTTAGCAGTGCAATTTCCTTTCTGCGCGCCTTCTCGATAACCAGAGAAATTCTCTCCACGCGTGGAATGCCGATGAGCATCAGCCTGCTGCCCGGTTTGAGCAGCTCTATCGCCTGGTCGATTGTTTCCTGCTGGCCCGCACACTCGAAAACCGCGTCCATTCCCGCAGCTTGCTGCCGAAGAATCTCTTTGACCACGTCCTGTTCGTCAGGATTGCCGGCCCAGGTGGCGCCGTTTCTTCTGGCAATATCCATTCGTTCGGCAACTTTTTCGGTGACGTAACAGGTCCTCGCATTTTCAGCTCCGGCGCTGACCAGACAACTTAAACCGATTGGCCCGGCGCCGAGGATCGCCACATCCGAATCTTCCCGCAATCCCGCCTGTCTGACGGCATACACAGCTATGGCCAGCGGCTCGCACAAGACCGCCTGGGCAAAACTAACGTTATCTCCGATAGGAAAGCAGCAATGCTCGGGCATAACTATATACTTGCACAGGGCCCCGCTGACCTGCCCCGGGCAGCCGAGAAATCTGAGATTGCGGCACGTATTCTCCCGGCCCATCCTGCATTGGTCACAATTGTAGCACACGATAGCCGGCTCAACCGCCACCCGGTCGCCGACCTTGACATGCTTAACCTTCCTGCCGACAGCCTCGACCGTCGCAGCGCACTCGTGCCCGACCACGAACGGATATTCGACTACTTCCGAGCCGATTTGGCCGGTTTCGTAGTAATGGACGTCGGAGCCGCAGATTCCAACCATCTCTACTTTCAGAAGAACATCGTTGTCTTTTTTTATGCCGGGCTCCGGTACGTCAATCAGCTTCATTTGCCTGATGCCCGTTAGTGCTGCTGCCTTCATCGAATCTCTCCGCAAAAGCATTCCTTCGTAAACTTGTCTTCGCTCGTATCAGCGCATATATATTATCTTATACCATTACCGATTCGGCCATAGTGTCCGGCTAACTCATCGGTCACTGTAGTCCAGCCGCAGTTTCAACTCCGGCCTGTTCTTCGTCGCCCACAGCTTCAACAAAGACATCATCAGCGTATCACCGCCGGTCACCGCCTCATAATGATCGTGCTTGCTCGTGGCCTTGGGCAGCGCCGAGCTGTCATCGAAGAAAAGCTCCACCGCCCGCTGGGCGAAATGGTCTGCTCTTTCCAGATATCGCTTTTCTCCGGTCAGTTCGTACGCACCCAGCATCAGATATATCACGCTGCCGAGTGTCCCCGGATGCAAGGCAGACTTGATTTCAGGTTCGCCGTCCAGATACAGCCCGGCCGCACCGAGCACCAGTTTTCTGTATTCACCAAGCTTGACCTGCCCATAGCGATAATAGCATACATTTGCCGTGCCGGCGTGACCCCAGCCGCTCGTGTAGCCGCCGCGCGGATTCGGCTCTAACGTATCCACATTTGCGTTGCCGACAAAGCCCTTGCCCCCTCGTTTGAGGTCATGCGCGAGTTTGAAAAATGCCCGGTCCGTTCGCAGCGCGCTCTGCCGCATCTTCCAGCCCAGTTTTTCCGGCATGTAGTCGGCGCCTTCCCACACGCAGATGGCATACATAAGGTTGCTTACCGTCCAGAGGGCTTTGCCCCCTGAGCGTTCGGCGCTCTCGGCGGGAAAAGCGTCAGATCGCGGGCTGCGCCGCCCGTCAAAGTAGTCAACAAGCGTTTCAATCGCCTTGGCAAAAATCGGGTCCTTTGTATGGCTGTAAGCATGCGCCCACGTTGCAATGTAGTAACCTCCGTGGCGGGGATATTCGGAATTCGTAAATGTTTGATGCATCTCGTAATTGGCGTGCCGGGAGAAGTTGCCCGTGTTATGGTCGGCAATCTGATGCTCCCAAAGGCCGCGGGCAAACCTCGCGCACGCCTCCGGCGCAACCTCAAACGAGCGCTCCCAAAGCACCCACGGCCGATAGAACTCATGGGTATTATATTCCTGCATACTGCCGCCGTGGTGCGAACCCTTTTTCCACTTGATAAGCGTCTCGGTCCGAAAGTCCCAGCCCATGTGCTCGCCCCAGGCCATCAGCCCCGTAGTCGGACTCTGGCAATGCTCGAAGAACCACTTTACCGTCTTGTCGGCCTCCCGCGCGTAGCGCTTGTCGCCGGTTATGTCCGTGAGTGCATAAAGAATCTGGTAAAGGTTCTGGTCGTGCATCGGGTTGGCCCCCGTCATCATTCGGTCGCGGTTGCGAACCCCCCAGTTCTCCCAGTCCTTCAAGCGAATCTGCCACAGCCGCTCGAGGTCTGCCTCGTCGAATATTTCCAGAGTCCTGCGGTCCAGCGTAGTTGCGAACAGCGGCGAATGTTCCTTACCGTAGTGGTCCCGGCCCTTTGCCAGCAGCGTGTCCGCGTACGCCTTGACAATCTGAAGATAATCCCCCCCGCCGCCGGCAGCCGCACCGGCAGTGCCGCTCAAAAGTAAAATAACAAGCCCAAAACTTGCCGCTCGATAGACTGTTCTTGTCTGCATCACTTTCTCCATTAAATCGAGTTCCTTCCTCGTTTCAAACATTGAACCGAAAACGGATAACGTCTCCGTCCTGAACAACGTATTCTTTGCCTTCAAGCCGGATTTTGCCGGCGGCCTTCAGGGCCTTCTCACTGCCGAGTTCCTTCAGGTCATCGAAGGCAAACGTCTCAGCCCTTATGAATCCGCGCTTTATATCCGTGTGTATCTTGCCCGCCGCCTCCAGCGCAACCGTCCCCTGCCTGATTGGCCACGCCCGCAGCTCATCCGAAACAACCGTCAAAAAACTGATTAGCCCCAAAGCGGCATAACAACTGTTGACAAACTTGCTCGTCGCCGACTCGGTAATGCCCAAATCTTTCATAAAATCCGCTCTGCTGCCCGCGTCCAGCTGCGCCAGCTCATATTCGAGCTTGGCACACATGGTAATTACCGGCACGTCCTTCTCGATAAGCTCCCCAAAGTCAAATGACTCCTCCAACCGGTCCTCTCCGACATTTACGGCCACCGCAATCGGCTTCAGGGTCAGGAATCCGAGAGACTTAATCATCTCGCGTTCGTCTTCGGTTTCAACGGCCGAGCTGATGGGTCTTTCCGACTCTATCGCTTCCTGAAGTCTTTTGTGCAGGGCCAGCTCTATCTTGTCGTGCGGCTGGGTCTTGGTCGGCTTGCCGATCTGTTTTTCGAGTCTTTCTATGCGGGTGGCAACCAGTTCCAGGTCGGCAAGAAGCAATTCGGTCTTTAGCTCCGCCAGGTCTCTTGCCGGCTCGACGGCATTTCGATAAGGCGGTACGGCCGGATTCTCGAACGCCCTTACCACAAGAACAAGCAAATCGACGGTTCGAATCTGGTTAATCAAACGTCTTGCCGCGGCCCGGCCATGCTCATCCATAAAGTTGAACCCGGGCAGGTCCAGACAGTCGATTGTCGCGTAGGTGCTCTTCCTGGGCTTGTAGTGCTCGGTCAGCCAATCGAGTCTTTCGTCCGGCACATGGACAACCGCTTCTTCAACAGCCGTCGCGCCGGCCGGCGGAACCGCTTTGCCGCTGAGCGCCGAGAAAATCGTGCTCTTGCCGGATTGCAGCAGACCGAGTAAGGCAACCTTCAACTATTCATCTCCTCATTTATAAACCGTATTGCCGTAAGCATCATAAGCGACAATAGCCGGAAAATCAACCACCTTCAGTCTCCTTATGGCCTCCGTGCCGAGGTCTCCGTAAGCGATTACCTCCGCGGCGACGATATGCCTGCTCAGAAGCGCCCCCGCCCCGCCGACCGCCGCCAGATGAACCGCACCGTATCTTTTCAGGGCCTCTCTGACCCGCTCATTTCGATAGCCTTTCCCGACCATTGCCCGCAGACCGTTGGCAATCAGCCTCGGGCTGAATGGGTCCATTCTCGACGAGGTCGTGGGGCCGGCCGCCCCGATTACCCGTCCGGGCGGCGCCGGCGTCGGACCGACGAAATAGATAATCGCCCCTTCAAGCTCGAACGGCAGCTTCTGCCCGGCCTCTATCGCCTCGCACAATCTCTTGTGCGCTATGTCGCGCGCCGCATACATTACGCCGTTGATAACAACCTCGTCGCCCGCTTTAAGCGAACGAGCTTCAGCCTCAGTCAATGGTGCCTGCAGTTTTTTTATTTCGCTCATCGACTTTTCACCCCTGATTTTTCTGTAAGATGGCACCCTGAAAAACGATTCTGCAGCGATGACAATCGCTCGAAACACCCTGAAAGTCTACAGCATATCGGCGGTTTTTGCGAAGTGAAAAGTTCGGAATTTGCCGCAAAAAGGACGCCGTCGGCGCTGTTTTTCTATTTTGCTGATTTCGTAACCGGTTAGTTATGGGCGGCGGAGGGATGGTTAGGAGGAATCCATTCAGAGAGCAGCTTGGACGGGTCGGAATCGGGCTGCTCGGCAAGTTTATCAAGGGCCGATTTGAAAGCAGCCGTTACCTCAGGTGTCTTCTTCTTGAGCGTATTCGATACCGTCATAAGGGTCTCGCGGGTTCTAGCGCCAGCGTCGGATTGAGAGCCGAAGCTTAGCTTGCGGGCAATAACCAACCAGCGGCCGCAGTTCTCGTTCGGCCACGTTGTTATCGGC
>Ga0307377_10001420_pt1 | contig 30475 bp, 17 predicted proteins | sample TR3MG_FD_202535 | JGI IMG/M metagenome (GOLD analysis project Ga0307377, IMG submission 202535) | Soil microbial communities from Risofladan, Vaasa, Finland - TR-3 | ecosystem: Environmental > Terrestrial > Soil > Coastal area > Acid sulfate soil | place: Finland: Risofladan, Vaasa | collected... | reverse complement strand
AGTCCAACTGATAAATCGCATTGATAAATATAATATGGACGAACACGAATTTTTACTAATTCATGAACTAGTTTTTTCATCACATGTATGCAATCATTTACTCCTCTTAATAAAACCGACTGATTTCCAAGTGGAATACCTGCATTTGCTAGCATTTCACACGCTCTCTTAGAGTCTTCAGTGATTTCATTGGGATGATTGAAGTGAGTGTTAAACCATACGGGGTGATATTGCTTTAGCATCTCGCATAATTCAGGAGTAATTCTTTGTGGCATAACAACCGGACTTCTAGAACCTAACCGAACGATTTCCACATGCGAGATTTCCTTTAGGCTTATCAGGATGTCTTCTAATAATTTATCTGAGATAAGCATCGCATCTCCTCCCGATAATAAGACATCCCTAATTGAAGAGGTCTCTTGGATATATTCTAGGCATTTTTCTATTTGATCCTTTGGAGGTGCTTTATCGTGATGACCTGCAAATCTCCTTCGAGTACAGTGCCTACAGTACATAGAACAATTTTCCGTAACTAGAAATAAAACGCGATCGGGATACCTATGAGTTAAACCGGGAGTGGGACTATCAACCTCTTCGTGAAGAGGATCTTCTAAATCACCTGGGTATCTAATGAGCTCATGTACTGTAGGAATTGCTTGTTTCCGGATTGGATCATAAGGATCGTGAGGATCGATTAATGATAAATAATAGGGAGTGATAGCCATTCTCATCTTCTCCAAGATACTAGGATCATCTTCTTCCTTTGTCAAAGGAATGAATTCTTTGAGATCTTCAAGAGTTGTTATTCTATTTCTAAATTGCCATCTCCAGTTATTCCAATCTTCATCGCTTACTTTCCCAAATAGTTCCATTCGTCTATTTACTTTCATGATGGTTACAAGAATTCTTAATTTACTATCGTAACTAATCTTTTTTATTTGTTAAAGTTTAGGAGTTTGAGGGAGAAATATTCTAAGGTCCATGTTCGTCTCACAAAATTTAATTTAAAATAAAATTTAATGTATTTAATCCCTCTCACTAAGAAAAATTTGAAATGATTATCATGGATGTACATGAACGTATAATTAAAACACTAGAGCACGAAGAACCTGACCGAGTTCCCACCTTAGCACAAGTCTTCGATTACCCATTCACAAAAAAAGTGGTAGAAAAAATGGGTATTGCTGAAAATAAGCATCTTTCTAAGCATATTATGTACGAGGCTGCACTCCATATGGGATTTGATTCAATATGGTACCACTATGATAGAATTAGAACACACTCTCATAAAAAGCCTGAAGTTCCAGAAGGAATATTAAGAAAGTATAATATTAAATCCTACACCGAATGGGGACATTATAATGAAGGTGACTGGTATCGGGATGGAATCTTAAAGACACCAGAACTATTGAAAGAATGGATCACATATATCAATACTTGGGAACCTGCCGGAGAAATTCACTTTAAATCTTTCAAAAAAATCTGGGATCATTATCTTGAAAAAGGTTTGGTTACAATTCCTACTGGAAGTTCTGTAGCGTTCGCTATCTGGTCAATGATAGGGATAAATAGATTTGCCTATATGGTTCGGAAACACTTTAATTTAGTTAAAGATCTAGCTAAAGCTTTGGGTAGAATAACAAAAGAGCTTCAGAACTGCTTATTTGAAAAGGGAATTGATTTGGTATTTATTTGCGATGATTGGGCTTTAAAAGGAAGTACAATTTATAATCCTAAGCATTGGAATGAATTAATAACTCCAGTTTATAGAGAACTTTCCAAGAATGCTCATACACACGATGCGAAATTACTTATTCATTCAGATGGAGATATTTCAGAAACTATTCCATATCTTATTAATTCCGGAGTGGATGCGATTGATCCTTTAGAGTATGAATCGGGTATGAGATTAAAACCCCTCAAATTAGAATTTGGAGCAGATATTTGTTTAATTGGAAATATTTCGGCCACTTATGTTTTAACGTATGGATCTATAGAAACGACAGTAGAAGCTACAAAACATGCTTTGCAAGATGCTGCGAAAGGCGGAGGATACATCTTAGGCGCTGGTTCGGATATTTTAGGTACCTGTAAATATGAAAATGTTAAGGCGATGATTGATACTGTTAAGAAATATGGATACTATCCTATTAGAAGTGTGGTTGAAAAATAGCTATTTTAATGATTTTACATATTTATCCTCGAATATTCTTCTAAGAGTTTCAGATTCTCGTAATAAATCTAATGTAATTTGTACGTGATTTTTAGTATATCCATTACCTATTATCATCGTCACATCTTTTCCTATGCCTTCAGCGCCTAAAGCTGCTTTAGTGAAACTGGTGGCCATTGAAAAGAAATAAACAATACCTTTATCTCTCACGGGGAGGATAGAAGATAATTCCGAATTGGGGATGCTCAAACAATTAATTGTTATATCTACTTCATTCCCACCATTAACTCTTAGAGTTTCTTCTAAAACATTTATCGGATTTAATACTTCTGCGATAATAATTTCGTGGCAAAATTCGGTTTCTCTAAGAAATTCAGCTCGGGTTTCGTTTCTAGCTTGCCCTATGACTTTTCCTTTGTTTCCAGCCATTTTTTTAGCCATATATGAACACATAAGTCCTGATTTGCCCGTAGCACCCAGAATTAGTACTGTATCACCTTCTTTCACAAGGTTCTTTACTTGTGCTGGAGCACCAGCAACATCAAGTGCGGCTAATGCTAGTGTCGGTTCCATATCTTTAGGTAATTTTGCGTAAATTCCGCTTTCAAAAAGGATAGCTTTTCCTTCAATCTCAACTCGATCTATATCTAGATTAATTTCTAAGATATTTTCAATTTTAAGAGGAGTTAATGAAAGAGAGACTAGTGATGCTATTCTATCTCCTATACGTAATTCAATTTTATCTCGTAAGTCATTACCAATCTTTTCTACTTTTCCTATTAGCATTCCACCTGAACCAGTAACTGGATTTTGCATTTTTCCTCGCTCTTGAACAATTTCCATGATTTTAGTTTTTATTTTTTCGATATCTCCTCCCGCTTCTTCCTTTAATTGAGTAAAACTTGCGGAATCGATGTTTAAATAATCAACATTTATTAATATCTCATTATCGAATATAGTCATATCATTCGAAATTTTTAACGCAGGTTGAGGAAGCGTACCTTTAGGCTCAATAACTCTATGAGTTCCATATTTATTCCCTTTTACCATATGACCTACTCCATCTATTTCTTAGAGAAATATTATTACAATATCTGATCTTACTTAAGATTCGTTTGAATTATAAATTTTTCAAAATAGTTAATCCGAATTGAAAATTAGAAATAAGATTTATAATTCCACGAGAATAAACAGTAACTAAACTACAATAGAAAAAACTTATACCAAGTGCATTTATGTTAAAATTTGAGTTAAATATTAGCAAGATTAAATCATCGTATGAAAATCAGTTAAAAATCGATGAGAATTTTATAATTAACTATGCTAAAAGTATAAATTATTTTGGTAGCGTAGTCGTAAGTAATATTAGTTCTCATAGCCTTTTAAAAGGGATATGTAAGGTTGCTGAATGCAATCTAGTGATGAACTCACCTAAATTAGAAACGATAAAATCAGTTTTGCAAAAGGGCGTAAAAAAGGTTATTATTCCTGAGAAAGAAGTCGAAAATATCAGCCAAAATGTATCAAAAAATATCATTATAGCAAGAATTACGCTACGAGAAAAATCACTCCTCAATAACGATTTAATTGATTTAAAAAATGAATTAAAAGAGGATATTAACCGTGTGGTTCCCTACTGCTCAGAATTTTTGATTGATTATGATAAAGATTTAAATATTGATGAAAATACCGTTCTTGCAGTAATTGACTATATATCTGATTTCAATAATTATCCATTAACTTTTCTTGACACTAATAATAAATTTACGGAAATACTAGAAAAAAAGGGGGTGAATCCCTTCATTTGTTCATCTGAGATCTTTAAAGAGAAAGAGATGCTTCAAATCCTTATATCTACTTTAGATTTTCAGAAACTCGAGGGTTTAATTCCCACTATTGTTCAAGATGAACACAATCAGATTTTAATGCTTTCTTTTTCCTCTCAAGCTTCTCTAACTCAAGCCCTAATTCAAAAGAAAGGTATTTATTATAGTCGTTCTCGAAAATCAATTTGGATTAAAGGGGAAACATCAGGAAATCATCAAACGCTAAATAAAGTAAGATATGATTGCGATCAAGATGCCCTGTTATTTAACGTTCGTCAGGAGGGAGATGCATGTCACTTACAGAGATATTCTTGTTTTGGCAATAAAGAGTTCAAATTATCAGATTTATATGACATCATTCAAGATAGAATTTTAAATCCAGTCACTAATTCTTATACCAGCAAAATTTCCAAAGACGAGCGATTAATTATCGAAAAAATACGAGAAGAAAGTAATGAAGTCATTAATTATACTAGTGATGAAAATTTAGTTTGGGAAATTGCAGATTTATTGTATTTTATTATGGTTTTTATGGCTAAAAAAGGAATTAAACTTCAAGATATATTAAACGAGTTATGGAGTAGAAGAAATTATGGAAAATAAAAATGTGAGTGAAAAATCAGATTCGCAATTAATAAGAATGGGAATTCCCTCAAAAGGTCGTATGGCGTCTGAAACCCAAGAATTTCTTGATTCGTGTGGTTTTAAATTAAGGAGAAATAGGCAACAATATATTGGATGGTTAGAGGGATTCCCAAATATACAAATAGTATTTCAGCGGCAAAAAGATATCATTAATGGTGTATTTAATGGGAATTTAGATTTTGGAATTGTTGGTTTAGATATATTAACTGAATTAACACTGAAAGATCCAGATAAAATAGTAACTATTCACGAAAATTTAGAATTTGGAAAATGTACCTTAGAAGTTTCAATACCCGAAAATTGGAAAGAAGGTTCGATGAAAGATTTGAAACAGCGCAACCAACTTTTACGGATTGCTTCTAAATTCCCCTTACTAACAAGGGAGTTTTTTAGTAGGCACGAACTTGATTTTGAATTAATTAAAGCAGAAGGAACTATAGAAGTTACTCCTACATTAGGATATTCTGATATAATTGTCGAGTTAGTCTCCACAGGACAAACGCTCAAAGATAATCGGTTAAAAATATTGCATGATGGTTGTATTCTCCAATCCCAAGCGTGTTTTATAGCAAATCGAAAAATCTTAAAACAAAATCAGATTGTTTTGGATATTTCTCGAACTTTTCTTGAATACTTTGAAGCAACTATAAGAGCAAAAGAATATGTCTCAGTATTTATAAACATGCGGGGAAAAGATCCTGAAAATATTGCTAAAAAAATGTTTACTAAGGAAAGTCTAAAAGGACTCCAAGGTCCAACAATCTCGCCCGTGATTTCTTCAGAAGGAGGATCTTGGTTTGCTATTCATATAATTGTTGAAAAAAAGAAATTAACGGAAACTATAAGAGCATTAAGAGAAATTGGTGGAAGTGGAGTTGTTGTTAGTCCGACTTTATTTATTTTTGAGGAAGAACCTAAGCGTTATAAAGAACTATTAAAGAATCTGGAGGATAAATGATGATTCCAATTTATTCTTTAGAGGAAGCTAAAAAATCAATATTAATACGCAAATCAATTGTCAATACTCCTGTATCGCCTCAAATTAACAATAAGATCATCAAAATTTTTGGTAAGCCTTTAACACCACAAGAAGTTGTTAAGCGAATTATTAACGATGTAATTGAAAAAGGCGATCTCGCTCTTATTGAATGGACTAAGAAATTAGATAATACCGATATTTCTAATTCAATTGAAGTTAAAGTAGATCTAATGGAAACGGCACTAAAATCTATCGATGCGAAGATTAAAGAGGTTTTGATTAAAACCATAGATAGAATATTAGCATTTCACAGAAAACAGCCTATATCTTCTTGGACTACGAATGATTTAGGAGGGACTTTAGGACAAATTATAACTCCAATCCAGAGAGTGGGATTTTACGTGCCTGGAGGTTCTGCTCCGCTTCCATCGACAATCATTCATAGCGTCTGTCCTGCGATTATAGCAGGCATTGAAGAGATAATAATAGTAAGCCCATCTCCAATTTCACCCATCATATTAGCTACATGTAATTTAATGCGAGATTTTAACATAAAACTTAGGGTTTTCCAGATAGGAGGAGTTCAAGCAGTTGCAGCACTAACTTATGGTACCGAATCAGTTCCAAAAGTAAATAAAATTGTTGGTCCCGGTAATATTTTTGTAACTTTAGCTAAGCGAGAAGTTTATGGGATTGTAGGAATTGATGGCATCACAGGTCCGACTGAAGCAGTTATTTTGGCTGACAGATCAGCAGACCCTGAATTACTCGCGTCTGATTTACTCGCTCAAGCCGAGCATGATTTTTTATCAATTCCAATTTTACTAACCACAAGTCCAGACCTTGCAAATATGGTTAAGAGTTCAATTGAAGAACAAATACCAAAATTATCTCGTGCTGAAATTGCACAATATGCGATTGAAAATAACGGTGGAATTATTTTAGTTACTAGCATTAAGGAAGCTATATCTGTGATTAACGATTTTGCCCCAGAACACTTATCTATTATAACTAAAGACCCACAAGAAATTTTACCGCAAATTAAAAATGCTGGAGGTGTTTTCTTGGGCGAATCTTCTTGCGAAGTAATGGGCGATTATATTGCTGGTCCCAGTCATGTGATGCCAACAGGTGGTGCAGCGAAATTTTCTTCGCCATTATCAGTATTAGACTTTCTCAAAATTACTAGTCTTATTGCATTAGATACGAAAACAGTTAAATCCATAGCACCTTTAGCTGAATTATTAGCTCGTAATGAAGAACTTACGGCCCATTCAGAAGCTGCTAGGAGGAGAATCTAATGACCAAAATCAAAACCGTAGATCACCTTGCTTCAATAAAAAGTTATGAAGGAGTTAAATCTTTAGAGATCATTGCGGAAGAATTAAATATCCCTATTGCAAAAATAATTAAACTCGATGGTAATGAAAATCCTTACGATCCACTTCCGGAAGTGATAGCAACATTAAGTTCTCTAAAAAATATTAGTCATTATCCAGATACATTAAGCTCACATTTAATACAGGGCTTAGCGAAAAAAGAAAATTTAGAAGTTAATAATTTTATTATTGGCTCAGGTTCTGATGAGTTAATTGAATTATTAATAAGAGCATATGCGAATCCTTTTGATACAATACTCTCTGTTTCTCCTACCTTTGGTATGATTTCATTTTTATCTCAAGTACATGGAATTAAATATGTAGCATTTCCTCAGCAACTTGTTAAAAAAGATTCATTTGCTCACTATTTCCTTGACGAGAATCAATTTTTAGATGTTGCGAGACGGTCAAAAATCGTATTTATTGTTCGACCAAATAATCCCGATGGAAATGTTGTATCAGAAAAATTTATTGAGCGCTTAGTATCTCTCCCCGTTTTAGTGATCATTGATGAAGCTTATATAGAATTCTCAAATTTTCAAAGCCTTGCTAAATGGGTTCCTCAATATGAAAACCTTGTTGTTCTTCGAACATTTAGCAAAGCTTATGGTTTAGGTGGGCTACGAGTTGGATATGGTATTATGCCAAAAGATATCCGAAAAGTCGTACTATCAATTAAACAACCATATAATGTTAACATTGCTGGACAAAAAGCGGCAATATCTGCATTATCTAGCCCACTAGTGGATCAAAGAATAATAGAAATGAAAAAAACAAGAGAATGGTTTATCAATCAGCTTAGATTACTTCAAAATCAACACAAAAACTTTTGGATCCATCCTAGCGAAGCCTGTTATGTGCTACTCACTTTCGAATCTCCAGAGATTTCAAAGAACCTTTTCAAACATCTCTATTCAAAAGGCATTCTTGTGCGATATTATTCCTCATCAGACATGATTAACAACCTTAGGATAAGTATCGGTCTCCAAGAAAATATGGTAAAAGTTATTGATGAAATAAAATTATTTTTAAAAGGAGGAAATTAAAATGAATCGCCAATCAGAACAAGAAAGAAAAACAAAAGAATCCACTGTTAATGTTTCGCTTAACCTAGATGGCTCTGGAATTGCAAATATTAATACAGGTATAGGTTTTTTCGATCATATGTTAAATCACATCGCAGTTCATGGAATGTTTGACATTGAGATGAAAGTTAATGGAGATTTGCATGTCGATACTCATCATACCATTGAAGATGTAGGGATAGTGTTAGGAAAAGCCTTTAAGCAAGCAATCGGAGATAAATTAGGAATTAGTCGCATTGGATACTCTTATGTTCCTATGGATGAAGCCCTAGCATTAGTAGTAGTTGATTTTTCTAATCGCCCCTATTCAATTATTGATATTCCTTGGACGGGTAAATATTTTGGGAAGAATCAAGACGAATTAATTCCACTAACATTAATAGAGCATTTTTTACAGACTTTTGCCACAAATGCTAGTATAACTCTACACGTGAAAGTGCTTTCTGGTAAAGACGATCATCACATAGCAGAGTCAGTTTTTAAGGCTCTTGGATATTCCCTTGATAAAGCTTCTCGATTGGATCCTAAGCGAAAGGGAAATCTCCCATCAACTAAAGGAGTACTATGAGTAAACTACATCTATAGGCTACATGATTAAGGAACTAATTATGATTACAATAATAGACTATGGGGTTGGGAATTTAAGATCAGTTCAACGAGCAATTCAAAGGTATTATACGGATGTAATAATATCGAACGAAGAAGAACAAATAAAAAAGTCTACAGGTATCGTTCTGCCCGGTGTGGGAGCGTTTGGAGATGCAGTTGAAGAATTAAAACGAGGGGGGTTATTTAACCTACTGAAACAAATTATCCCAACTAAACCAACTTTAGGAATATGCTTAGGGATGCAATTATTACTTAATACATCAGAAGAAAGCCCGGGAGTTGAGGGTTTAGGTATTATCCCTGGGCGTGTGAAGAAGCTTGAAACCGTTAAATCTATTAGAGTTCCGCACACGGGATGGAATCGCGTAACTGGGATCAAAGAGCCGTATTTTTCGGGTTATGCTTATTTTAACCATACTTATTACTGTGATGTAGTAGAAAAAAATATTGTAACCGCTATCACTCTACACGGAATAAGATTTAGCGCCATTTTTAATAATGGAACAATACTAGCGCTACAATTTCATCCAGAAAAAAGTAAAACGATTGGAGAAAATATACTGAAATATTGGGTTAATTCATTAGAAAAACGGGTGAATTAAACATTAAAACTGTCATTCCTGCAATTGATATTCGAAAAGGAAAGGTTATAAGACTCACTCAAGGAGATTTTTCAAGGCAAACTACTTATTCTAACGATCCTGAAGCCATTCTAGGACAATTTATAGAAGCTGGCGCTTTATGGGTGCATGTTGTTAATTTAGATGGAGCGTTAAACGGCAACTTTCGGGAAAGTCTTAGCTATCCTGCTATTTTGAATCTTATTACTCTATCAAAACGAGCTGGAGTCAAAATTCAAATTGGTGGGGGAATACGGAACATTGAAATCATCGAGGAATTGATAAACAGAGGAACAGACCGAATAATCTTAGGTACAATTGCGCTAGACGATAACAAGATTATAGATATCTTGTCTAAACAATATAGAAACACAATTGCGATCGCATTGGATTCCTCCAATAGAACGATCCGTACTGAGGGATGGCAATTTGATTCGAACTTAGATATTTTTGAGGTTTTATCTAAATTGGAGAACTTGGGAATCCAAGATTTTATTGTTACAGATATAATGAAAGATGGTACTTCGACTGGGTTAAATACAGAATTTTTTTTAGAATTAAAGGAGAAAAAAAAGCCAAACACTAGAATAATTGCATCAGGTGGAGTTTCGAGCGTAAGGGATGTAGAAAAAGCATTAGTGTGTGCCGATGGAGTTATTGTAGGAAAAGCGTTATATGATGGGAGCATTTCTCACAGGGATTTTGGTTCTTTTCTCGATAATTTACATAAATCTCAATTGGTAAAACGAATTATCCCTTGTCTGGATGTAAAAAATGGAAGAGTTGTTAAGGGGATTAAGTTCAAAAACTTACGAGACAGTGGAGACCCAGTTGAGCTAGCACGTTATTACAACGAAAACGGTGCTGATGAATTAGTGTTCTTAGATATTTCGGCAACCATAGAAGGACGAAAAAGTATGCTTAATACAATTCGATCTGTAGCTGAAGAAATTTTCATTCCTTTGACTGTTGGTGGAGGAATTAAATCAATTGAGGATATGACTGCTATTATCAAAGCAGGTGCGGAGAAAGTTAGTATAAACTCAGCAGCTATAAATGATCCAAACATAATTACTAAAGGTGCAAAGAAATTTGGTTCTCAATGTATAGTTGTAGCAATCGATGCTAAAAAAAAAGGTGAATCATGGGAAGTTTATTCGCATAGCGGCACAAAACCTACGGGACTCGATGTATTGGAATGGGTAAAAATAGTTGTAGATAAGGGAGCGGGAGAACTATTAGTTACTAGCATGGACAGAGATGGTACAAATTCAGGATATGATCTTGATTTAACTCGAGCAATTACAGATATTGTTACTATTCCTGTGATCGCATCAGGGGGAGCTGGAAATAAACAGCACTTTATAGATGCAATCAATAACGGAGCTGAAGCCGTATTAGCTGCTTCCTTATTTCATTTTAACATTTTGAGAATCCAGGATTTAAAAGAATTTTTGGATGCTCATGATGTTTTGGTACGAATTTAATTACACTTATCATGAGATCAAGAAAAAGTTTAAAGTCTTAAAATAAATAATAGAAGTGATGTAAAATGTCGGGATTAGATTTTAGCATAGTTGGAAAAAAAAATCCAGAAAAAATTTTCAGGTATAATACTAAAGATGTAATTCTTTACGCAGTAGGGATTGGTGCTCAAAACTCTGAACTTCCATTCATTTATGAAGGAGTATCAGGGGGATTAAAAGTTTTCCCTAGTTTTGCAACAATTGCTAGGCGTGTAGCTTTTCCCAAACTAGGTAATATCAGTTTTCCTAAGTTTATTCATGGAGAAGAATTAGTAAGACTACATAAACCGTTTCCATCGCAAGGAGAAGTAATCTGTTTTAGCGAGGTTACAAGTATATATGATAAGGGTAAAGCAGCAGTCATTAATATCACATTTACGGGATTATCAAAAGATCGAACTCCTCTATTTGAAGTTGAATCCTCTTTTTTTTATTTAGGTGCAGGGGGATTTGGTGGAGAACGGGGTCCTAAAACAGATCACTTAACACCACCAGAGGATAAAACGCCAGATTTTAGTGTTACATATAAAACAACAGAGAATCAAGCTGCCATATATCGACTAAACGGAGATTTGAATCCTTTACACATAGATCCTGTAGCTGCTCGTTTTGGAGGTCAAGAAAAACCAATATTACACGGATTATGCACATATGGTTTTGCAACAAGAGCAATCTTATATAGTTTATGTGACGGAGATGTCTCACGTTTTAAAGAATTTAAAGTACGATTTACAAATGTTGTGTATCCTGGAGAATCACTGACAACAGAAGGGTGGAAAGATAATGGACGTTATTTAATTCAAGTTAAAACCGAGAGAGATATAGTTTTAAGTAATGCTTATATAGTAATAGACTAAAATTTTACTCCAATAAACAAACCTCTATCTTTCATCAATCCATCTATTAGAAATTCTGCTTTAAAATTAGTTTTTTCCATAAATTCCAGAGTTCTGTCAGTCTCAAATAAACCTAATTCATGTTTATCGATAAAATGTTTGATATCTTCATTTCTTTCAGCTATTAAGTAATGCATCTCCATTATCGATAAGTCTCCTTCTATTTTTGTTGTATTAAGTCTTGCGATTTTAATATCTTTTCCATCGTAGATAGTCATGCCAGGCTCTCCAACCCAGTAAGTGGATTTTGTAAACCATGGTTCTATTATTAAGACTCCTTCTGTTTTTAAATGTTTTGCGAAGTTCTTTATTGTTTTCTCTAAGTTAGAATATGTTTTCACATAACCTATTGAACTAAATAAACATAGAATTACATCAAATTCGGTATTAAGATTAAAATCTATCATATCACCTTGTTCGAAAATCACTTTCTTAACTTTACTTTTAGCAACTTCCACCATTTTGTTGTTAATATCAATACCCGTACACGAAAAATCGTCTTTGAAATATTCTAAATGCTTTCCTGTCCCACATGCAACATCGAGTAGATTATTTCCATCAGACTTTTTATATTTCTTAATTATTTCTTTAATAATATTAGATTCTGTCTTATAATCCTTCCAATGATAAATTAAGTCGTAATATTTAGCCAATTCTTTATAAATAATTCATATCCCCGTAAGTTATTGTTATTTATTTCCTTAAGTCTAAAATAAATCTTGCTTCATAGGGAGAAGCGATGTCTCTACCTAGTTCTTTTGAAATCCTTACTACTTTTTCTACTAGTTCACTATTGGACTTAGCTAATACACCCTTTGAAAGGTAGATGTTATCTTCAAATCCTACTCGTGCATGCCCTCCTAAAACTATTGAAATTGTAACCATAGGAAACTCATGTTTACCGATAGCGCAGACGGTAAATGTAGAACTTTTTGGAATACTATTTACCATAAAAATTAAATCCCTTGGTGTTGCGGCAATCCCACCGTTAACGCCTAAAACAAAATTGAAATGCATTGGTTCTTTAATATATCCTTTTTTATTAAGTCTTAACGCCATATCGACCATTCCTTTATCAAAACATTCAAGCTCTGGTTTAATTCCACGAGCATTCATTTCCTTTGCAAAATTTATGATTGTATTTTCCGTGTTAATGAAAATTTCATCATCTCCAAAATTCATTGTTCCGCAATCAAGTGTAGCCATTTCCGGGTGTGGATTCATAAAAATAGGTTGTAGTCTTTCTTCATTACTCATACCTATGACACCTCCAGTCGATGGCTGTACGATGGCATCGGGACATCTTCTTTTAATCTCATCAACACATGCTTGAAATCGTTTTTGATCTTGAGTAGGCGTACCGTCATCTTCTCTTACATGTAGATGAATAATACTCGCACCAGCTAAGAACGCTTTTTCTGCTTCGATACCGATTTCTCTTACAGTATAAGGTATGTTCGGATTATGTTCTTTTGTTACTTCAGCACCACATATTGCAGCTGTTATAATTAATTTTTCCATAGACATCATATTACTTTTTTCTTTGCTTCTCTCTTGGAACAACACAAGTTCCACTTGCTTTGCATACTACAATCGGTTCATTTAAGAAATCGGCCGCAGAATCATTTATATCTGGTGTTAATGTAATAACTTTTCTTGCCTCAAAAATCATCTTTCTTGAAGTGTTCCCTATTTCAATAATTTTTCCTTCAGCTTCAATATAATCACCAGCATAAACGGGAGCTAAAAATTCAATGCTGTCATAAGCCCGAAATAAACCCTCATCTCCATCGTTTTTAATTAGTAACTCAGTAGCAACATCCCCAAATAATTCTAATATTTTAGCTCCATCAACTAAATTTCCGCCATAATGAGCATCGCTTAAACTCATCCTTACTCTCATTAATGATTTCATACCAAATCATTCCGTTTATTTTTTTTTCTTAAGACAAAATTATAATCTAGTCTCAATATTATCTTATGAAATTAAAGATTTCTTTTATTTTCAGTGTTTCAATAATCTTCAAAACTTTGTTGTTTTAATGGAAAATTGATTTGAAAGATAAATGTGATTTTTATTTTATTATCTAATAACAACTAATTAATTTGCTTTTTATTTAAAAAGAGGATATGAAATAAATTTATATTAAATAAAACAAGCTTTTTTCTATTCAAAATTATATCTGAAAGATAGAAAATTTATCATTAGGAGTTGATAATAATACCAAAATTAAAATGTGATATTTGTGGAAATGAAACTGATGTACCAGTATGTTGCGAACAATCTATGATGGTCAAAGACAATTATATGTTATGTTGTTGCCAATCGGAAGAGTGTGGTTATCGACCAATTCCAGAATGCTGTGGACAAAAAATGAATTATTTTGATACCTAAAAAAGAAAGTCATATAAAGAAAGTCCTTTTTAGGAAAAGATATTATTCTCTCAAAATTTCATTATGTAATTTTTCTATAAATCCTTGAAAATCATCCTTGGTATATTGAATATTTAACAATTGCCATAATAAATACGGAATATGGTCCTCTTTATCATAAACGGGTATTATTTTCAATAAATCCTTTTTCCTCATTTGAAATGCGGATTGCCATTCATCTTTTACAGCAGGCGATTTCATAGAGTTATCACTACAAAATAAGACAAAAACATCACTTTTTGAGAGAGTATCTTCCATGAATTCCACGATATTTTGACTACTATCCTTCTCCCAAATTAAAACTTTCTCAATATCGGGATATTTTTCTAGATATTTTACAATTTCGGGAATTTGAAAATAATTTGAATCCAATGTAGAGTAGCTTAAAAATACTGTAAACTTTCCTTTTTCTTTTGTTTTGATTACTGGTGCAACTGCAGTCGTAGCTATAGACGTGACCACCGGTGTAACTACACTTTCTGGCTCAACCTTATAGCCAGGTTCTCTCTGTAATTTATTACAGTGAGTTATTCTTTCGTTAGCTTTATTAAAAATAGCATTAAAATCAGATGCGTCTGCCTTTTTTCTGACTTTTTCTAAATTTTTTAGCGCTATGTCTATTTTATTTTCTTTGATCAAATCATCAACAAATGACATTTTTTTTTGAAGTTTATTTCTAATTGTTGCTTCATTCTTATCCATTTTTCTTTTTAATTTAGTTCCTGTACGCTGAGATATTTTTTTCTTTAATACTACCACTATAGTTATAGAAGTTATAGCAGCTATCGCAATAATGGCTATAATTATTAATAAATCAGGAGGAAAAAGAGGATCACCATCAGAAGGTATTGTATCATCATCATTATGCTCATATATATTATCTCCAGAATCTGCTGATTCTTCGTGGGATACATCATTTCCCACAAATATATTGTAGATTATTTGATTTTCGCTAGAATTATAAAAATAAATCCCGTATTGGCAATAGCTAATATAATTATTATGAATAATATTATAAAAACTAGAATTTAATAAAATTCCATATTTTACATTGTTATGAATTGTCTGTGTGTTATCTATAATTGAATTATTATTACTATAATGTAATAAGATCCCTCCTACACCGTTATCATTTATAGTACTTTCTGTAATGGTATTATTTAAACAATCTATTAAGATTACACCAAAATTATTATTACTAGAGCCGTTAATATTATACAAGAGACAATTACTAACGTTATTTAATTTAATCCCAGCATCAAAATCTCCACTCCCGGAATAGCTCATAATGCTATTTCTTATTATGAAGGGAACATTGGAATTTCTTATCTCAATACAACTACCGGAATTTTCCCCGTTAATTATTACATTTTCGATAATATATGGATTATTCCAAGTACCTGAACCACCACACCATCCTTGAAGAGCAGCTTGAGCCCATGTATAATCTCCTAAACCCGTATCATCAATAATAAAGGGATTTAATTTCCAATACGCTAATGATTTTTGAACTGAAACACTACTAAATCCTAAATTTCCTGCTGTATCATTAGCATAAAATCTAATAATTATAGTACCACTTCCTTTTTTATCCCATTCACTCTGGTCGATACTTCCTGAAAATCCAATAAATGGTATGTTCGTGATTCCGCCATCAATTGTATACCACATAGTGTCTAAATTTTCCTCGAGTATGTTAAGAGAAAAAGCGGGAGCAAAATTCGCGAAATTTTCCGAGCTCGCTGGAGAATAAATAGTAATCTGTGGAACTTCAACATCTTTAATAATAATAACTTCATCAAATCCTAAATTTCCTGCTGTATCATTAGCATAAAATCTAATAATTATTGTACCACTTCCTTTTTTATCCCATTCACTCTGGTTGATACTTCCTGAAAATCCAATAAATGTTATATTAATAAATCCATCATCTATTGTGTACCACATAGTGTCTAAATTTGCCTCGAGTATGTTGAAATTAAAAGCGGGAGCAGAATACGCGAAAAAGTCCGAGCTTGTTGGAGAATTAATAGTAATTTGTGGAGCTTCAATATCTTTATTAATAATAACTTCGTAAGATCCTAAATTTCCTGTTGTATCATTTACATAGAATATAATTTTAACGGTACCATTTGGTCTTAAATCCCATAAAGTCTGATTTATTGTACCCAAAAATCCAGTAAATGTTTTGTTCGTGATTCCGTTATCAATTGTATACCACGTAGAATCTTTATCTACGCCGAATATGGATACATTATAGCTTGGAGAGATATAGCCAAAAAATTGGTTACTGTAGGGGGAATTAATTGTAATTTGTGGAGCTTCATTATCTTTCCTTACAGTAACGTTTTTATGAGTAAGTCTTCCTATACTATCATTTGCGAAAAAAGTAAGTGTTACTGTGCCATTCCCAACTTCACTCCATATATTCTGATCAATCTCAGTATCAAATAAATACTCAAAGGAAGTATTTGCGGTTAATATTGTACCATTCCATAACCTATACCATGTTGAATTCAATGATTGATCAATAATTGTTATATTGAAAGTAGGAGATTTTTTCCCCATTAAATCATTGGGATTAGGTGTATTTATTGTAATTTGAGGAGCTATATCATCACTATCTCTCCAGATTAGAAAATTATCTTGACTACCAGCTGAGCCATTTATTAAATAAGGGCTATCTCCAATTCCATCATCGTTAGCATCTACACCATCATAATCATCCCAAATATTACCAATAATTCCATTATCCCACAAATTAAATGTTCCATTATCCTGTGCGTTCAAAGAGTTATTTATAAACTCGTTATTAAATATAAGATTGTCTTTTGTAAAATTAGTTAGACCTAAACCAGTTTCATTGGTATTCCTTATCGTGTTTTGTGATATGGTGTTATTAATAGACTCACTATAAGAATAACCTGCAAGAGATATACCAAAATCACCGTTCTGCGAAATGTTGTTGTTTATGATAAATGAATGATTTAATTTCTGTAATATTATACCTCCCATACTACTACCAATAACATCATTCATAGAAATCGTAATATTAACTGAAATCCCTACACAAATACCACCCACAGAGTTTTCAATAACGGTGTTTTTTAAATATGAATTATTAAATCCATATTGATCAAAAATCCCACCATAATTTCTATATAGATAGTTTTCGGTAACTGTGTTTTTTGTAGAATATATCAATATGATTCCGGAGTTACTACAATTTTGGATTCCATTATTAGATAATAAAGTTATATTGCTCGACATCAAGAAGATTCCATATACTGATGCATTAATGAAATTATCATAGATTGTATTGTTATTACTAAATTCTGAATAAATAGCCGCATTAGAATTAAGTTGAAATGTATTATTGAAAATTAGATCGTTATTGGAATTATTTAAAGTAATTCCATATATACTGTTGCTTTGTATTAAGTTTGCAGTAATATTGACATTGTTATTATAATTGATATAAATTCCGTAATTATTATTGGTACAATTATTATAAGTTATTAAAGAATTACTAACATTTTTGAATTCAATCCCTCCCAAGGTGGAATTAAAAAATGTACAATTTTCTATTCTGAAAAAAACATCAGAATCTTCTATTCGAATGCAGCTAACAGATTTATTGCGACCATCTATTACTAAATCTTTTAGTACATATGGATCGGAATATGTACCGTTCCCTGTACACCTGCTTGAGTTTTTAAGATATATCCATTCTTGATTTCCTTCAATATATATATTATGTGGAGCTATTGAACTATTTTGATAAACTTTATGAAAATTTAATTGTCCCATCGCATTTGACTGGAATCCAAGAATATGGTTTTGATAAGCATCGTAGTTTTTTCCAACATAACCAAAAGCCCAAGGCATATCTCTCTCAACAATGAGTTGTTGAATCTTATCATATAATGATTCTCTGACAGCAGGATCGGTTTCAAACAGAGCTTGTTCCATTAATAGTTGCACATCTTCATTTTGATCATAAATAAGAGGTCCGTATGGTTGAAATGGCCCATCTGGTCCATATCCTCCGTTATATTTAACAGTATTAGAAGCTATTGTTCTATTGGTAAATAAGGGATTAATGAAATTTTTTGGATCATTATAATCGGGTATCCATCCATTCCAATAGAGTTGTAACATGTTTCTATGAAGGCCAGATATTTCATAGAGTCTATTTAAAAAATCCATCCAAGTCATACCTGCATCTGTTACATTAATTCCTATTAAATCAAGATTATTTTGTAACAGCAGACCTATATTTTCACGGAATGTGTTGCCAATATTATATGTATAGTTAAATGATGCAAAACTTGCGGCTTGCCATTGAGATTCATTAACTCCAGGGAACGTGGGGTCCCACGTTGTGCCAAAGCCCATGCTTTGCATAATCATTCTGGCTTGAGAGACGTTGTAAGTTGCTACATTAAATGACCAATTAGCATACCCTATACCTTCTGGAATAGGTGATTTTAATCTTACTGCTTCCCCTCCCAAAAGTTCCTCGATAATGTAAGAATAATTAATGGCATAGGAAATTGCCTTCCTAAAACTTACATTAATCCAATGATTATTCATTCCCAAGTGATGAACGACTAAGCTTTTTCCGGCGTTGAATAGTGTAACATCGGGGTCTGTATCAAATGTGGGGTACATTGAACTCATAGGATCAGTAATAATATCCACTTCTCCAGATAATAATGCGTCGTTTCTTTCCTGCGCATTTTGAATGATTGAAAATTTGAGAATTGTAATATTTGGCTTTCCAGCCCAGTAATTTTCAAATGCGTGAAATTTTACCTCATCATTAGGAATGTAGTGATCATAAACAAATGGACCAGTACCAACTAAATCTCCAGTTAGTGTATCAATAACCCCAGTTGCATTCGTGGATGCAGGAGATAAAATATAGGAACCAGGGAAGCATAATAATGCTTCAAATGGTCCATAGGGCTTATTTAAAACAAATTTAATCGTATATTCATCTTCGATTTCAGTGTGGTTAATAATAGGGAGAAACGAACTAGTATCAACGTCATAATATTCATAAAGCGAACTAGCCTGCGCTAAGCCATTTACCATGAAATATGCTAATCTATCGAAGGTAAAATTAACTGCTGTTGCATTAAATTTGGTTCCATCGTGAAAAAACACCCCCTGTCTAAGTGGAACAGTATAATTATTTCCATTCCATGTGCCATTGGCACTAGCTAATTTTGGTATTATTGCCAAGTCTGGATCACTCAAATTATATCCAAATAAACCTTCACAAACTTGGTCTATAACAGCAGATGAGGCGCTGTCCCAGCAATTTTGAGGATCAAGAGTAGTTGGCCCATACATAGTTCCATAAATGAGTTTAAATATATCATCTTCTTGATTACTTAATTTAAGATGCTCATCAATGAGGGTTAATTTTTCTTCAGCTTGTTCATTAATAATTTGTGTAGAATTAATTATCGTAGATGATAAAAAAAATAAGAAGAGAAGCGACAATGTTAAAATTCTTTTATAGAATAAACTTAAACGTACATTATTTGAATGGAAATAACCTTTTAATTTTCTCTTACTATTTCCTCTAATTTCAATCATACTCTTTATTAATTTTTCCCTCAAATAACACAAATTAGATAAATATATTACTTAAAAGGATAAGCAATAATGTATAACAGATTAATGATAGAATAGATAATCATATTAATAAGGATTTATTTTTTATCGATTCTAAAAATTGAATTGAACAGAAAAAATAAATCCGGAAAGTTATAGAAAATAGAAAATTTTAATAAATTCTTAAAATGCTACCAAACAAGATTATATATAATTTCTTTATCTCTTTCAGCTTCTTTCTTCCCTAAAACTTTCCTTATTCGTAAATCATTAATTGCATCCTCGAGTTTACTATCTATATTTTTAATTTCCATTAGATTCCCTGTTTCTCCTCCGTTATCGACTAAATTTATCATCGCATTATCTTTATTCATTAGATTCCGTAAATTACTTCTAAATGAGTCGGTCACTTTTGTTCGGTGAACTTTTCCATTTTCGATTAGGATAGGTAACACGGGAGCCCTTTCAGTAGTCCTACGTGTATTCGGATCTATAAAATAGAAAACGAACATGGGCACTCCTACCACAACATCTTTAGTTCTGATCTCGATAGAATAAGTATTGAAAAAGTCCTGTACGCTAGTCATCTCTATATCCTTGATTTTATCGATATTATCTAGGCAAGATTGTTTTTCCTGTTTGATTCTTGCTATAGTATCTTCGGCGGAACTTAGATCACTGCTAAGCTCGCTATGTTTTTCTTGAATTCTACTTTCTATCTCAGATTTTTTTCTTTCAAGTTCTCTTATTCTCTGTTGCTTTGATCTTTCTAAATCACTTAATTCTCGTTGTACGTTCTTCTTTATTTGAGCAATTTCAGTTTCATTTCGACTAATAGTGTTTCCTAAATCATTATACTTTATGTTCAAGTCTTTCAATGCTTCTTCTATTTCAAATAGGTCGTTTTTATTGATAGCGTTCTTCAGACGATCAACAGAATTTTTAATAGCAGTAATGTTGTTGTAAAGATCGCCAGTTTTATCACCAATCTTATATTTTCCACTTTTAACTAATTCCTCTGGCGTAGCTTCTATTTTTCGAGCTTTTTCAGCCTCGAGTTCCTTTGTAATTTGAGCTAGTTGCTTTTCTTCTTCGCTGGTGTCAACTTTCTTTGTTCTTAATTTGTCTGTTTCTTGAGCCCCTTTCTGAATCCATCTATCACATAATTTTATAATAGTTTGGCCATGATTATCTAAAAATTTAACATCCGCTTGCGAGATGAACTCAAATACCTCTGGGACAATTTTTGCTTGGTTAATGCTTTTTGGTATTGGTCCTCCTTCTAAAAGAAAATATTGTTCGTTAAATGAACTAACATCGTATTGATTCAAGAAAAAGTTCTTAAAATAATCAACTTCACTAGCACTAAAAAGAGCTTCTTGAATTACCGTACCTCTCTTATAATTTTTTGGTTTTTTTAAGTAAGTAGCATTATACGATGCTAATGAATTCAAAAAAGAATCGGGATCTGCCCCTTGAATAAGATTGTCGGGATTGGGCGGTGTTTGGGAGAATTTCCCTACACTTAATTTTTCTTGTTTATTTAGTAAGTAACTACAAACACAGGCACGAGTATCACTTAAAGGAATTAACCGAACGGGCCAAAAACATACTGCGATTCTATTTATTTTTCCTAATTTCTTAATTGTTTTTCCATAAATGTTTATACATTCATTTAATGCCATCGCCATCTCATCTAACAATGTAGCTTTTGAGCGAGCAGGAATAACATCCCCTACATTAATAAGATATGGAATAATTTTTTCTACCATTTTTTTATCACATGATTTTTCTATATGAATTTTTATAAAGGTTTACATAAATAAGTTTTTGTTTCATTGTTTTTCATTAAAAATTTAAATTTAGAAAAAATTCTAATCACATTCTAGCGATTCATCTTCATCTTTACTTGCAAAGTCAATTAATTTTAAAATTTCTGAACCAAAAATTTTAGACAAGACCCTATTCATTTCTTTTCCACCAGGATAATTTCGACATGCTTGACGATATCTCCTAAAATCCTCACCGAAATTCATTTCTACTTCCTTTATATAATTAATAATTTTGTCCTCTAAAGATTTTGTTGGAGTTTCATTAAGTAAAAAGACTATTTTAAATTCCCCATTATTAAAGAATCCTCCAGCAAGATATCCATCTATAAATTTTATTGATAAAATTTCTCCTACTTTTAATGCTTCGTTTGCTATATTATCTAAAGCTGTAAGAAACCCCGAAAATAGTGTAGTGTCTACAGCCTCAGTCACAAAATTAAGGACGTACATATCAATGCCACTTTCACGATGTTGGACCATTATTTTCTGAATTTTTTCTATATCTGGATCAATTATAAATGGTTTTGTAAGAAAATTATTGATATCTTCAGGGGAATTTTTAATTATTTTAAATAATTTTTTGGTTGTAAAACCTTGTTCCTTTCCCAAAGGTTCTTCCCACCCAGGGTCATTAATTAGCTCTGTAGCTGCCCGTCCACTATTCTTCATTATACCTACTTGAGCACCAAAAACAATAGCTGCGTGAAATTCAAAGGCAGCGAGTTTTCCGCCATTAATCCCAATAAGCTTTATTTTGCTTGGATCTATACCCGATTTCATAATATCATACCAATATTGAATCGGTTCAATATAGCTGAAGTCATTTCCTTTTGTTATATGTATAGTAGAAAATCTTTTATCAATATCAACATGGGCAGGCATATGCCTTGGACAATAACCTATTGTCCTAATATTTAGAGGATATTCTTCTTGAATATCGCCGACAAATCTACTAATTCCCGATTTAGTCCCTCCTGATATAATAGTACCTTTAAACTCTTTAAAAGCTTCAATTAAATTATTTCTATAAAATTCAATATTCCTTTCTATGTGTTCAGCAGTACCACCAGCAATAATTACGATTGAATCACCAAAATCCTTTTCTTTCTGCTCCATTTCAGAATCTAATTTCGAGGTAGCATCATTAATGATCTTCTCAGTTTTCTCATCCATATCTGGATGAAACAGAATTCCTAAGAGTAAAATTTGCTTTACTAAATTAAATCCTTCTAATTTGGTTTCGATTATTTTAAGATTATTGATTGTATTTAAAGTTGTTTCAATCATCCAAAGATCTGGACTAAATCTTATTCCTTTTAAATAGTACTCTAATGCTTCATCCACATTTCCTAAAAACAAATTAAAAAGTCCCACATCAAAAAAAGCCCACGGTAATTCGACCATTACTTCTATTTGCTTTAACCTTTTTTGAATCCCTTTATAAATCATTTCTCGATTTCTTTCAATGTGACTTAAATCTCCTGTTTGTTGAATTTTTAAAACTAGATAATTCCCTAAAGGATAAGGGTCCCCTGGATTCACTTTTAAGGCTTGATTATAACACTCGAATGCTTTCTCATAATTCTTTTGTTCTTTAAATGAACCACCTAAAGAAGCCCAAGAATCGGAATCAAAAGGATTTCGTTGCACTGCTTCCTTAAAATATGCTTGTCCCCGTAAAAATTCACTACTCTGAGGATTCTTTTTATATTTTATATGATAGGAAATCCCTAAATCGCGCAAAATTAATGCCCTTTCCCAATCGGATGCTTTTTTATATTTTTCGCTTTTAATTATTTCACTTAGAATTGATATACTTTTATCTATCTCATTATTAGTTGTTGCTAATTTTGCAATTCTATAGCCTATTATATAATTTTCTTTATCAACATCGTAAACCATCATTAAACGTTCAATTTCTGCCCTAATTTTTTCAGGAGTCATATATGCTGCATAACTGGATTCATAATCAAGCATTTTTTCCATCAAATCGTTTAAAACATTATCTTCGATTGCCAATAAAGATTTTACGCGACTTAACTCCTGTTTGTATGGTCTAGGAATATTAAATTCATATTGATTAAAGATTTTATATTGATTCACTGCCCATCCATGGCTTACAAATGTACGAATCTGAATTTCTGCTTTAAAGTCCAAAATCTCATTAGGAATATTTAATTCTAATCTCTCATAAATATTCAAATTAGGAATCAGCTGAACAATATAAATTTGTGCATGATCTAAAAAGGGAGTAGACTCAGTTTGCTTAAAAATATCTTCCTTTACTTCAATATCTTCTATAAAAAAAGTATCTTTAATCATTTCGCAAACAGCATTCATTTCATTAATGTTAGGCAAGACTATCCTAATGCCGCATAAATCATTTATTTCTTGAAAAGGATTAATATATTTCTTATCGGGATCAAATAATTTATTGGCAAAACTAGAAATTTTCTTTACTCTACTCTGAATTATAAATTCAGACGAACGTCCCTTTATCAAATTTCTAAAAATTTTTTCTAATATTTCGCAATACTTTTTGTAAAGAGGACGTAATTCCTTGAACTTGTTAATTTGTTGTTCATAAAGTTGGCGTTGTTCTAATTCCATCTAATCATCATCTCATTCAAATATTACAGCTTTTATTTTTATAGAATCTCTAACAATTAATAATTAAGATCAAATTTGCTTTTAAGGTTTTTATTCATTATGGTAAAAAAATAAAATAATTAGCTTACCTTAAAATTTCTTCATATAATTTTTCAATAAATCCCTCAAAATCGTCTTTAGTGTATTTAACGTTTAATAAAGGCATCAATAAGTTTGGAATTAGTTCTTCTTTTTCATAAACAGGGATTATTTTTATCAATCCTTTTTTCCTCATCTGAAACGCAGCCTGCCATTCATCTGCTACGGCTTTTGACTTTATAGCTTTTTGTGAACAGAAAAACACAAACACTTTACTCATTTGTAATGTTTTCTCCATATATACAACGATATTTTCTTGGCTATCTTCTTCCCAAAATAATACTTTATTGATTCTTGGATAAGACTCTAAACGCTTGGCTATTTCCTTGATTCTAAAGTAATCTGTGTCAAGGGTTGAATAACTTAAGAATATATTGAATCCTTTAGCGAAATAACTACTTATCGTATAGATAAAGAATGTATAATTACTCATTTCTTCAGGGGTAACCTTTCCGTCATAAAGATTTCTTTTGAACACTCTTAAACTTTCTAAATTTGTCTCAACAATAGTTTTATCTGTAAAAATATCCGAAAATATTGGTTCCCAATTTTTTGTATCTGTTATAATTGCGTTAAAATGAGTAAAATCAAGAAAATCTATCTTGTCCAAAGTCGCATCTAATTTTTTAGGTTGTATTGCATTAATTTTGTTATCTACAACTTGTTTGATATATTCTGGAATACCTTCTTCCCACCATATAGACTTAAAGTTATCTTTAAGCTTTGATTTAATAAAACTACGAATATTTATTTCAAAATTTCTAATATCATCTTTCGCAGATTTAATTAATCTTTTTGCCGCAGTTCTTCTTCTGAGTTTTGGTCTAAATATGATAAATAAACTGATTCCAGTAGAAATAGCTACTATAGCAAGAATTATTACAATTAGCCAAAACGGATCTGGGGGTAAATCCCCTGTAATTTGTAATTCTGTTTCTTTCGAATTGTTATCTTCCCCATCAGCTCTTAGAGAACCATCTTTTGAACTATAAGTCTCATTAATTAAATTAAGCGGATCCAAAATTAATTCCATTACTAGTCCACCGCTGGCTGTTACACCAGTAGTAATTTGGATAAGATCTTGGTATATTTGATCAACTTCTAGATCAATGGGGCTACCAATATTGGTGTATATAGTCTCATTTAATAATTCAATCCATATTATGATAATCACATTTTCCGCCCTCCAAATGCCATTATTTGTTATCGTAAAATTAAGCGTAAAAGGTTTTCCAATCTCAACTGCCTTTGCCTTAAAATCTAATATCTCTAAATTAGGCATCGGATACCACCATTTATCTAAAGGATCTGTCCACCATTGATTTGAAGGATCAGCTTCATTACCATCTAAAAAGGTATCCCCATCCGTATCATCATTATGGGGATCAGTACCCTCTAAATATTCATACAGATTTAAAAGTAAATCGCTATCGGCATCAGTTAAATTATCCAAGCCACTAAGAGGGTTGAATAGGTTAAAGACTTCCCAGCCATCGGGCATGTTATCAAGATCGGTATCATTATTATGAGGATCGGTCCCGTTGAGATATTCGTAGATATTTAGAAGAAAATCAGTATCAGTATCATTAAAAGCATCGTCGCTAAGGGGATCGAGTGAATTGAACACCTCCCACCCATCGGGCATATTATCAAAATCGCTATCAGGATTTTGAGGATCAGTTCCATTATGATATTCGTAGAGATTTAGAAGTAAATCAGTATCAGTATCATTAAAAGCATCGTCGCTAAGGGGATCGAGTGAATTGAACACCTCCCAGCCATCGGGAATATTATCAAAATCGCTATCAGGATTTTGAGGATCAGTTCCATTATGATATTCGTAGAGATTTAGAAGTAAATCAGTATCAGTATCATTAAAAGCATCGTCGCTAAGGGGATCGAGTGAATTGAACACCTCCCAGCCATCGGGCATATTGTCAAAATCGCTATCAGGATTTTGAGGATCAGTTCCATTATGATATTCGTAGAGATTTAGAAGTAAATCAAGATCAGTATCCACCATCGCGTCATTGAAGTTTGCATTTAATGAATTGGTAACTTCCCAAAGATCTGGCATATTATCAAAATCTGTATCAGACTCCCATGGATTTGTTGAATTTCGCCATTCCCAATAATCAGATAATCCATCGTAATCAGAATCGGAATTTGTGACATTTGTGCGATAATTATCATCTCCTAATACATATTCTTCGTAATTTATTAACCCTTCTCCATCAGTATCTTCATATGTTGGATACATTAAAGGTTTAGTGTCAAAAACACCAGCTGTTCCATTGACTAAAAATGATGAATCTCCAATACCATCGATTGGATTAAGATCAACTCCAGAATAATCATCCCAATAATTCCCCGCAAACCCATCATACCACCTATTATCAACTCCATTGTCTTCAACATTAATTCCATTATTAAGAAAATTATTTAAATAAAAGGTGTTATTATTATTTCCACTGCTTCCAAAAAACACTCCATATTGACTATTATTAGCTATGATATTTCTAAGAAAGGTATTGTTATTAGAATTACCACCAATGTGAATACCGATATTTTCACTATTTAATAGTTTATTTCCTATAATATTATTATGAGAACTATAATATAAAAGTAAAGCATCACCACCAAAAAAAGTTTCCATTTTATTATTATTTATAGTATTATTAATTAAAGTACTATAACTACAAGAATCCATCCTAATACTCTCCATATTATTATCAAAATAATTTCCTACAAGTGTTATATTTAAACAATTATATAAAAAAAATGCATAATCACTATCTGTAATAGTATTATTTGAGATGATAATATCATGGCTAAAAACTAAATATAAACCATAAGTAGTACAGTTCTTAATTGTCAATTCTGAAAATTTGCTATTATTACAATTATAAATCATAATTGCAGCCAAAGAATTGTAAGAGGAGTCAATATTTGAGATTGTAAGGTTATTACAATTGTATACCATTAGTCCTAAAGTACTACGTGAAAGATCTAAATCGGAAAAAGATACATCTGAACAATTGTATATATAAATTTGCCCTGCGTTTGTAAAATTGTTGTGGGTTAGACTATTTTCATTAATATAATAATAGAGGATTTTTCCATTAACTAAATTAGATTGATCTATATTAAAAGTTGTTTTTTTTATATCACCCACATTAAGCATTAATCCAGAACCATTCATTATATTACCTGTAATAGTAATATTTTCTATTTTTTTACCATAAGATGAGAATACTAATGCACCAGTGTTATTAATCATTATATTGTTTGAAATAAATGTATTGTTACAATCTAGAGTATTAATCCCTTGCATACAATAGTCTACAGAATTTTTAGAGAGATTGATGTGATTTGCATTATCTATTTTTATTCCATCAATAAAACAATTAGATACGTTATTTTGTGTTATTGAAATATTATTACAATTAGATATTGATATTCCGTGGTAATACAAGTTAAATGCAGTATTGTTAAAAATAGTATTATTAAAACAATTCCATAAGGAAATACCACTTGAGCAATAGGAAAATTCTAAATCTAAAATTAAAGAATCATTACAATTAACTAAAAAAATTTGCCCAGCGCAGGTAAAATTATTCGAACCTAAACCAAGCTCATTTACATAATAATAGACCGGTTTGTTGTTGACGAGGTTTGTATCATCAATACTATGCGATGCCACTTCTGCTAATGAACCAGAAAGATAAATTCCGCAAAAATTCATTATATTTCCCGAAAGATTGTGGTAATTACTATATTCTAAAGATATTCCGTGTAAAGTGTTATTACTGGCGGTATTTCCCAAAAGCGTGTTGTTATCACTATTCCTTAAAGAGATTCCTCTATAATAGTTATTTGCGGTATTTCCCGTAAGGTTGTTGTTATTACTAAATATTAAATCTATTCCATCAGAATTGTTACAGGCGGTATTTCCCGAAAGGTTGTTGTTATTACTATATTCTAAAGATATTCCATCAGAATTGTTACAGGCGTTATTTCCCGAAAGTGTGTTGTTATTACTATAACATAAATATATTCCGTATAAATTATTATTACTGGCGTTATTTCCCGAAAGTATGTTGTTATTACTATAACCTAAATATATTCCAGTAGTACTATTTGATAAATTGAACCCTGAAATTATCGAGTTATTACAATTAATCAAAAAAATTTGCCCCGCATTCGTAAAATTACTCAAACCTAAACCTAGTTCATTTACATAATAATAGACCGGTTTGTTGTTGACGAGGTTTGTATCATCAATAATATGCGATGCCACTTCTGCAAATGAACCAGAAAGAGAAATTCCGCAAAAATTCATTATATTTTCAGAAAGGTTGTTGTTATTACTATAATCCAAAGATATTCCGTGTAAATTGTTATTACTGACGGTATTTCCCGAAAGGTTGTTGTTATTACTCTCCCTTAAAGATATTCCATAATCATTGTTATTGGCGTTATTTCCCAAAAGCTTGTTATTATCGCTACCCCATAAATCTATTCCAAAACTATTGCTACTGACAATATTTCCCGAGAGTAAATTGTTATCGCTATCACCTAAATCTATTCCAAAACCATTGTTATTAGCGGTATTTCCCGAAAGGGTGTTGTTATTACTCTCACTTAGATAAATCCCCTTATAATTATCTGAACAATTAGTACTTATTATTTTACCGTTATCGACATTAAATAAATAAATACCGCTAAGAACAGGAAAAGGACCAGAATTATATAGTGAACAATTTTGGATAATGAAGTAGACATCAGAGTCTTCAATCTTTATGCAAAATTCTGAGCCTTGTCCGTTAATGGTAACATGCTCAATAACATAAGGATCTGCCCAACTTCCCGAACCAGAACACCAAGCATAGTTTAAGGCGGTCTTACTCCAATTATAATTAGGATCTGTATCATCTATAAAAATCGGACTTCCCGTAAGATCCCAAAATCCAGATTGGTTTATTTGACCTTGATCCTTCTCATTAAATTCGAGAGACTGTTGATTAGTTATGAAATTCTTAGATATATTGGAAAATGTGAAGAAGATTACCAAAGTAAGTAAAATTACTATTTTTGCTTTTGATTTCATTATTTAAGGATTTACTACGCCAACATTAATGATTAATAATATTTATGTCATAAATGTATATAAATTTATTTTGAAAATATTTTTTATTAAAAAACTAAATCGTGAAATTAGAAGATAAAACACCGAACAATCAGTTAATGACTTCTAACAAGATAACTATTTAATGAAATGCGTGTTAATGAATAAAATGGTTATTATTATGATCTTTTTGGCTATTTCAGACTATTTGAAATCGAAATGTGAACTATCTTAAAATTTCTTCATATAATTTTTCAATAAATCCATCAAAATTATCTTTTTCATACTTGACATTTAACAACTGCCATAATAATACAGGAATATTGTCTTCATCTTCGTAAATAGGAATTATTTTTAACATTTCTTTTTTCCGCATTTGAAACGCAGCTTGCCATTCGTCTTTCACCGCATTGGATTTAATTGAATTTTTAGAACAGAAGAGTACAAAGATATCTGTATTTTTAAGAGTGTCTTCCATGAATTCAACGATATTTTGTTTACTATCTGCTTGCCAATATGAAGCTTTTTTAATTTCAGGATATTTTTCTAGGGATTTTACAATATCTGCGATTCTAAAGTGTTCTCCATCGAGGGTTGAATAGCTTAGAAAGACTCGAAGATTCTTAATTTCCTCTTGTGCTAATGTTGGTTTTAAATCATCTTCTTGTTGATAAAATGCAATTGATTTTGATTTAGAAAAATATTCTGCATTAATTTCCCGATTGTCAATCATTTTTAGAATTATCTGTTCAATTAATTTTTGATCTTGGATTCCGCTTTTTTCACTAATGTCCATTATTTCAAGTCGAGCTAGTTTAGATCCATAGTTTAAAACCGTATTCTTAATTTTATTAACAGTATTAAACAGAAAATTTTTACAATATTCTATTTCTTGTTCAATAGGCTCTAAAAGTTCTTCTAACTCATTTTCCTCTGCTAAATTTTTAATTTCTACTAAATTTTCTAA
>Ga0307377_10001418_pt1 | contig 30484 bp, 45 predicted proteins | sample TR3MG_FD_202535 | JGI IMG/M metagenome (GOLD analysis project Ga0307377, IMG submission 202535) | Soil microbial communities from Risofladan, Vaasa, Finland - TR-3 | ecosystem: Environmental > Terrestrial > Soil > Coastal area > Acid sulfate soil | place: Finland: Risofladan, Vaasa | collected... | reverse complement strand
TCTACATTCACATTATGTCCTAAGCCTTTGCTCTCGATGAGGTAAGGCAATCCGCTAACTACAAGCGGGTATTTGTCTGTGGTCGCTCCACTGCCTACAAAGTTAGTTCCTGATAGGTAGTGCCAATAGTTTGAGTAACCTTTCTTTAGTGTACCATACACTGCAACATAGTTATCTTCAAGCACATTTTCTTTGCTGTACCAAACGCCATCTTTCTGAACCCAATCCTCTCGGTTGTATATCTGAAATGATTTGTTATAGGTATTGATTGTAACGAATCGGCAATCGTATTGAGCTAATTCCAACTTCCACTGTGGGCGGGGGATGTCTCCAAGTTGTTTAGCTAAAATCTTTGAATCACTTTGTTTCATATTGCCAAGCCCTTTTATTGTTCCGTTCATCATTAGATACTCGTTCTTACTATTGCCACACTCAAAAGGATGGGTATTCTCTCTGCCTATAGCACCTACTGTAGCGTATCTGAAATGGGCAATAAATGGGCGGTCTGTGTCAAGCAATTTGTATTCTGCTGACTTGTGGTAAGTAACCTTAAAAGTATCAAGCCACACGATGCCTAATCCGTGAGGGTTAATCCTTGCGGATGTTTGAGCAACTTCTTTCGACACTTGATAACCTTTCTGTTTGATAATAATAACACACATAATTTGATTTGATTTGCGGATAGTGTCTTCAAAGACACAGAATCCTGATTAATAAACTAATATTCGACAAAGGTACGACAAGTAATCGACACTGCCAAATTTATTTTGATATATTTTAAAATATTTTTCTTGCCGTAAAAAACCTGCGGTCAACTTCAGGGTACATTCCTGAGTACTTTGAGTACGTTCTATCTACTGCCTCGTAAATAGTGTGTGCACATATAGTGCACACTGTGTTTCCGTTGTAGTAAATTTTAAAATAGTAAGTCGCTTCCATCTGTTGTGATTTATTTGGTTAGTAAATATCCTACCTCGATGCCGATGTCCATTCCGTTTTCAAGTGCTTCAAGCAATTGAGAGTAACCCTCGATTAGGGTCTCGCTATCATCTTTGTAAAGGATGTACAACTCGAACAACCCGCTCATAAAAATTTCACGTGATTTGTCCGTTACTAATAGCCATACGAAACTATCATCTTTTGTGATTTTAATACTGCTCATTTTTTTTGATTTTTATCGTTAATAATTCCCTCTTCAATTAAGGCTGTAGCTGTTCTGCCATACCAACCTTGTAGGCTGTATGCAAGCCCCGTATCGTGTAGATACTGCCACGCTTCAATCTGTTGTTCTCTTGTGGCGTTTTCGCCCTCGCAAAATCCCTCGGCTATAGCTGATGCTAAGTAAGGTGTCATAAGTGTTTTTGTTGCTCCCATCTTTTTAAGAATTAAATTTGCTGTTTCGCCTTTGATTAGGCTCGTCAGTCAAGGCAATTACCTTGAGACAGAGAGTGTCTTTGAAGACACTCTTGTTTATTTACCCTTGATAGGGTGCTAAAAGCAATGCTATAATTGTTGCTATTAAAAAAATTGTGGTTACTGATAATTTGTTTGTGTGATTCATTTTTATTTGATTTTAATTATTGATTAAACTTATTGCTAACTCTACGTTCTGAGGCTCCACTACTACAAAATAATTCGGCTTGTACTCGCCTTCTGTGTCGCTCTCAATTATTCTGTACTTAATCCCGTTTGCATTCAGGAGGCACTCATAAGCGAATAGGTCTGCTAAGCTGTACTCGTGTGCCACTGAATAGATTGGCTTGCTGTACTTCCCTGACGCTATCCATTTGCTCGTGATGTCAAATTGCACTTCCTCAAGCGGGGTCGACACTATTCCGTTATTCTCATTCACGCTTGTCCACTCGCCTTGCCAAAAGTTTCCGTTGATGTACCAACTCCCCGCTCTCTGAGTAATGCTAACTCCCGTTAACCCATTCAAACGTTCCTTTGTGGTTTTGCTTTGCCAACCCGCATTGGTAATCCAAATTTCGCCTTCTCTCCACTCGGCAATTTTGTTTCCGAATAACCAAAGGCTCGTGCCATCGGTTTCGCTGTTGTCAACCTTTAATGTTCTGCGTTGCTCAAAAGCTAAACAAATTTTTTCTGTAATTTGACTCATAATTTCTAAGATTTGCGTGTCTTCAAAGACACTGATTAATTAATTATTGAACTATTATTCGACAAAGATAGAACGAACATTCGACACTACCAAATAAAATTTCATTTATTTTCATTTTCCCTTTGGTGGCGGGGCTTGGCGGGGCTTAGTAATCGCCCCATCCACCCCACGTTACCGACTCATCGAGGTTGTCTTTGTCTGTTAGGCTGTAGCCTTGGCGACCCTCTGCCCACTCATAAAAATCCACCTCCCACGCTAAAAACTGCTCCACCGATTCAAACTCTTTGTGGTACTGCGCACTGACTCCATCGCAATCTGTCGACCAAACATTTATGAAGACTACTCCATCCCGAAGTAATGCCTCCTGAATTTGCTCCACGCTACACATTGTCTATGATAATTAAAAGGGCTCTATCCATAGCTTTCATATCTCCTAAATGAATGTTACCCATTTGTTCTAACCACTCATAAAAATTGGTGGCTCTTCTGTGCTGTTCTTTGGCTTTCGCCTTGTCTTGCTTGCTCATTTGATTTGATTTAATTGGTTTCCGTTTCGTTCTTTTGAACTCATCAGCACCGACACTCATCGGTGTACGGGTGTCTTTGAAGACACTCCCCGCATTTAATCGCCACCCTCTCGCACTATCATCGCTTTGCTTTGATTGAAGCAATTAAACAAGCAATACCCATACCACTGCACAACACAAAAGCAAACATCTCCGCATCTACTGAATTGAATTTAATCAACTCCTGAACTCTCCCGCTTGTAAGGGCTACAGCTAAAGCTAAGCAAACTACAGCTAAAGCAAACGATTTTAAACAAATTTCTAATTTCATACCACAAATTTTTTAGTTAGCTGTTTCGTCCTTTTGGACTCATCAGTCGGAGCACTCACTCCGAGACAGCGGAGCGGTTTCCCGCTCCTTTGTATTCTATCTCAAGTACTTTGCAATATCTTGGTGTATTGCTCCTGTATTGATAAACTTTTGGAAGTGTCTTGCAAGTCCTAAAATTTCAGCTACTTTGTCAGTGTCTCCATTGTACATTGACACGATAATTGGCGTGATTGTTTTAAGGAACTTTTCAGCTGTACCGCTCTGATTGTTTACGCTGTAGTTAACAAGTTCATACATTAACTCATAACGCCTCATCATCTGTTTAACGCTCTCGAATTTACTTGGAACTCTGAACTCTAAGCACTTGCCTTTTACTAGGGCTGTTTGGTATTTCCAATGATTCCCTGTACTGCTGTAAGCGTGAGATACTCCGCCACAACTGTTAAAAACATTGTCGCTGCTGTATTGCATTCTACGATTTGCACCGCAATAGGTATTTTTCAATCTCATTCTAAATAAGGCTAAAACAATACCTGAATTTTTGCGAACTAACCTATTCAATTCAACTCCATTGTAGCCATCACAAGCGATTGTAATATGCCCGCCACATCTTTTGTCGCTCGGGCTGTATTGGTCATCTATGATTTTTTCAGCCTTATGCATCATATCATAAACCTTTGTACGCCATTGTCCCGCAGGTAGCAAAGGTAAAACGTGCGTTACTGCCTCATAGCCACAAGACCCATCATTTTCAAACCCGCAAAAAAGTTCGTACTCTCTCACAGCATTACGGCTCAATTGATTTTTTTCAACCTCAAAACCGATTGTAAATTTGCTCTCGTATTCTCTACCATCAAATTTGATAGCCGTTCTTTGCTCGCTCGCTTTAAGCCCCGCCACATCAACCCTATGGGCTGTTTTGTTTAAAAAATTTGGCTCGGGCTTTCTATGGTATCCCGAAATTGAACCTCTCTCTCTTTGCCCTGTTGTAGTGTAAATAATACCTTGATTTGTGCTCATAATTTCTAAGTTTTTAAAGTGTCTTTAAAGACACAATTATTGATTAATTGAATTAGTTAAAAATGCTATTGCCTCTAAAATTTCTTCGGGGCTGTTGGTGGTGGCTATTGCACCCGCCTCATTTATACGAATTGATACATTTTTCGCTCCACCTTTGTAGGTCATCGTAAAAACTGTTGGAATACGAATTTCAACCCCGATTTCCCCGCTCTCTTCGGTCTCTTCGCCCTCTTCGGATGCTCCACCCTCTTCGGCTGTAGCTCCACCACCTAAGCGAGCAAATTTAAGCAAGCCCTCTAAAGTTCTATTTGGGTCTTCGCCTTGTGCCTCCGCTTGGTCGCATAGGCTGTTGAATTGCTCCACCTTTGTAGCCTCCAATTTGCCCGCCTTGACTACTTTGTAGAAATAGGATTTTTGCCATCCAAAAACTTTGTTACCGATTTCCTCATTGCTCCAATAAATGCCCGCCTCGGCTGTAGCTGTTTTGCCCTCCACCGAATTGAACCAATTTACAGCCTCCACCACCTTTGAAGATAATTCAATAGTCTGTTGAAATTTCTTTTTTTGCCCATTGGCTAAAGTTCTTTGAAGCCCTCTAATTGCTCTCAGGTCGATAGCTGTTTGGATGTTCGTTTGGCTTAAAAAAGCCGCCTCAATTGTTAAAAGTGTACTCATAATTTCTAAAATTTAATGTTAACTTGTTTATTTTCAGTTAGTTAGCTCGAAATGTCTCTCATTCCTTGTCTATCCTGAGTTCAAAAATAGTCTATTACTATATAGTAACCTAATGTTTTTTGATATTTTTTCAAGAAAAGTTCATTTTCTCTTTGTTTACGGGGCTTCGCAAAGGTCTAATTATTGTAGTTTATGAGGCTGTTTATTTATCGGAGGGGCTGAACCCCCTGTTTGCGGGGGCTCACACGTTTTTTAAAGTGTCTTTGAAGACACAAAAGCGGGGCTGTAGTTATTGACTATTGTATTGACTATTGTATTGACTATTGTAGCGGGGCTGTAGCTGTAGCGGAGCGGAGCGGTGGCTGTAGCCTGTAGCCTGTAGTTGTAGCTGTAGCGGGGCTGTAGCTGTAGCCTGTAGCGGGGCTGTAGCCTGTAGCCTGTAGGTAAAAGCCAAAAAAATCCGAGACTTTTTTTGAAAACAGACCCCCCCCTGCGTTTTAAAATCCGACTTTCCTGCGAGGGGTCGGCTCGCCAAACCACTGTATTACCCAAACACTATAAATATCTAATAATAAAAAAAACTATCTTTGTGAAGAACTTTTAAAAACAACAAGATGAAAGGACATTTAAATTTAAAGAACAGTATTTACCAACAGAAGAGCTCAGGTTCATTTGATGGTCTTACTGTAAAGGATGGTATGTTAATTAACAACCGACCTAATGGCATTACAGGTATTGCACAAGCGGCTCAAATTAGAAAGTCTATTAGGACTGCTGAGAAGGTTTCTATTATAGCAAGAGGTAATGCTATGGGAGAAATGATGGAAGATGATTGCGGTATGTAGCCAAAAATCACTTAACAAAATTGCGAGGTTTTACAAGAATCTCGCTTTTTTTTTATTAATCGACATAATCGGTTATATTTTATGTTGTTTTTGCGACAATTTAATTTTTATAACTAATTGATTATTAACTCTTTATTCTTTCAATGTCGATAATGTCGAAAAGAAGTAAGTTTTATAGTCAAAAAAAATAGTAGTAGTATAGTATTTTCTAAGAGAGAGTAGGGAAAACTCAAAATCGACATTCCAACACGATGACATATTCAAACGAACCCAAAAATAACAACACCAATATTATAATTGCTATAGTTTTGTACATAATTATTGTTTTGCTAACGCATATTTTTTTCAAAAGCGGTATTAATTAACTTTTATTGTACTATATTTGCACATAACAATTAAAAATCAAATCAAATGTTAGAAAATCAAGGTTATTCTCCCAAGGATTTGTGTTTTGGAGACACAGGAAGGAAGAAATTAGTAAGTGGCGTTGTAAAAATGTCAAAAGCTGTAAAAAGTACATTAGGTCCGGGAGGTAATCCTGTGCTTATTGAGAGTCCAAACCACACACACGGTATAACTGTTACCAAAGATGGTGTAACTGTTGCCAAATCAATTGATTTATTGGACCCATCTGAGAACCTTGCGGTTAAGATGATGAAAGAGGCTGCCGAGAGGACTGCTACTGCAGCAGGAGATGGCACTACAACTGCTATTGTACTTACTGAGGGATTAGTACTAGGAGGACTTGAGTTTATTACCCCTACTTTGAACCGAACCGAGGTCTTGAGGAACTTGGTGGACATTAGCGACAAGGTGGTGGATAAGTTAAGAAGACGTAGCAAGAGAGTTACAAGTTCAATGTTGGTTGATGTGGCGAGTATCTCTGCAAACAACGATAGAGAGATTGGGAGGATTATTGCTGAGGTATATAAAGATGTGGGGAAGACAGGTATCGTTACGGTTGAGAAGAGTCAAAGTGATGAGACCTATGCTGAAACTACATTAGGTTTGAAATTTGACAGAGGCTACTTGAGTCCTATGTTCATCAATGACCAAAAGAAAGATGAATGTGTCTTTGAAGACACTTTAGTGTTAGTTGCCGATATGGAGATTACAAACATTCTTAGTATTGAGAACATTCTTAAACCAATTGTTAGTGCAGGTCAGAAACTTCTAATTATCTCTCCTTGTGGTCAGAACTTGATTAATAGTTTAGCGGCAAATGTTGTCAAAGGACATATCAAGGTATGTGCGGTAGCGCCTCCAAGTTTTGGGTACAAGCAGCACGAGTTGATGCACGATATTGCTATCAGTGTTGGAGCTACATATTTCAGTGAGAAGACCGGGGATGACCTAAGTATTATCAATTATGGAGACCTTGGGCACGCTGCAAAAGTTATTGTTAGCAAAGACAAGACTGTTATTATCAAGTCAGACGTTAAATTAGACCAAAAAGTTATTGAAGAACGTGTTGCTCAGCTATGGGATTCTCATAAAATAGCAACTAAAAAGAATGATAAAGAGTTTATTTTGGAGCGTATTGCTTCATTAACAGGCGGAATTGGGGTTATTTTTGTAGGTGGACAAACAGATTTAGAGCAAAAAGAATTGTATGACAGGGTTGATGATGCTGTTTGTGCGGTACGTTCTGCTCTTGAAGAAGGTATATTACCCGGTGCAGGAAAGGCTTTACTTGAAGAGAGTGCTGCATTGTTTACAGATGCAGACAAAAGCGAGGAGTATGATGCGGCATTAAGGATTTTAAAATCAGCTCTTATGGCTCCGTTTTTACAGATACTTTCAAATGCAGGTTTAAAAGCAGAGGACATTTATAAAGATGGTATTGCTGAAGGGCAAGGTTATAATCTGAAAACAAGAGAGTTTGGAGACTTGATTAAGATGGGGGTAATTGACCCGCTTAAAGTAACACGTTCAGCATTGCAAAACGCAGTGAGTGTAGCTGTAACAATCTTGAGTACTAATGCTATAATTACGTTAGCTCGTAGCTATGAACAATCAAATGATTAGGGGAATCGACTTTATTACTATTGAGGTACACGGATTGAATCAATCTCGTATGGCAAGTTTGGAAGATTGTCAGGACTTATTAGATGAAAATCCAATACTCAGTAATTTTAAAACTGAGGTATTGAATCATACAAGAGAAACCGGATATTTAGATGTGGCATTATACCCTAAAAATGGGGATAAAAAAAAGTTTATAGAAGATATTAAAAAGTTTAGACTATGAGCATTTTAAATAGAATATTAGATGAGTACCCGGACGAGGGGCTTCTAGAAGTTGATGGATTCAATGATGCCATCATCGGAGTTTCATCTGACATCAGAATAGTTTATTCACTCGATAAGATTATTGAGATTCTACAAAAAGATATGACCGAGGATGAGGCGGTAGAGTTTTTCTACTTCAATATCGAGTCGGCATACGTTGGAGATAAAACACCTATTTTTATAAAACTAATAAATTAAATCAAATGAAAAATTACAGAAAAAAACCTGTCGTTATTCAGGCTATTCAATGGGATGGTACTGAACAGCAAGCATTAGAGATTGCATCAATTGAAAACTTTGAAGGAAAATTAGATTATAAGAAAAAATACGAATATGTCGAAGGGATATTAGATAAATCTACAGATATTTTTGAAGGTTTCTATATCGACACTCTTGAAGGTCTAATGAAGGTATCTCCAAACGATTATGTAATCAAAGGATTAAAGGGAGAGTTCTATCCTTGCAAGCCTGAGATATTTGAACTGAGTTATGACTCAGTAGATACTCCTGAGAGTTTCTTGGATAGAGTCATAAAAGAAAAGGCGGAGTTGGCAGAGAAGACCTCAAAATTGAAGGACTTTATTGATAACAATCCTAAGTTCGATGAGCTGACAAACATCAATAGAATTTTATTAATAAATCAGTTCAATGCAATGGAGTTGTATCTATATGCTTTGGATTCGAGAATTGAATTTATAAACGACTAATTATGAAACCAATTGGTAAATACATTGTCATCAAGACTATTGATGAAGAGTTGAAAACAGAATCAGGATTGTTTCTCTCAGGAGAAGATATGAATCAGATGCGTTACAAACGTGGATTAGTTATTGAGGCAGGAACAGATGTGCCCCATATCAAAAAAGATGACGACATCTACTACGATAAAGCTCACGGATTTACGATGCTGATTGATGAGAAGCAGTACACGATTATCACAGAGAGGGATGTCGTTGTTGTTTTATAACTTTATTCATTTCAGTAATCATATCACGATAAACTTTGTCTGAGTAAGACACGTTTCTTTGAAACATTTTATTGTGAGTTTCACTAACGGGGATTTCTTCCCCGTTTAGTTTTCTATATATCGACTGAATCATTCGGCTTGCTTTGATTGATAATTGATAAATAGCTCTTCTACCCCCCGGGGTCATTGGACTTCTAAATACTTGAATCCAACCATCTTTTCTTAGCCTTTCAAATCTTTGTTTATCCCACCCGAGTAGGATGTCAAATTCTTCAAACTTATCTCTATCAAAGTACTTCTCAGAATATAAGAACAAAAGCATATCCAAGTCAGCTTGAGTTAGTTCGTATTTTATTTTTACGAATTGGCGAATGACTCTCCAATATTTTAAGTAATCATCTTGATTTGATTTCATTTAATTTTTTTTTTATACATTTGTACAAAGTTATTAATTTAAAATATATAAAGATGAGAGGACTTAATATTAAAAATCAAAGTAAAAAAAATAAAAAAGAATTAAGTCAGCAAGAACAGAATATTTTAGATGCAACTAAAATGAAAAATATGAGGCCTGTATTTAAAAATTCTAGTTCAGGAAGAGACACTCCGTTAGCTCCTACACCAAGTCCTGTTAGTATGAGAGATGAAATGGCTAAGAGTCAAGTGATGGGCGGTGCTTTAAAATTGGTGCAAGAAAAAAAGAATAAGGACAAGGCTAACAAATATTCAGAAGGAGTTGTTGTCTCTAAGAAAGATGAGAAGAATAATCCTAAGGACTTTAAATATCTAAAAAATAATTAGTTATGAGACCCGATACTCCATTAGCATCTACCCCGGAACCTCAACCTGTTAGTTCAGGAATGCAAGCTGCACCTCAAAGGGTTGCAACTAAGTATGAGCAAACTGCAAATAATGCTATACAGCAAATTGATATTATGGCTCAAATAAAAACTGCTAAGAAAGCACAAGCGGCACAACCTCAAGGTCCACCTCAACAATAGAAATTATGGAAAAAAATAAAAAATCCAATACTCCTGTAAAAGAAGTAAAGAAAGATGAAAATGTAAAGGTTACTGATGTAGGAACTGCATTAGCTGATATTCAAAGAAGAGCGGATGCAAGGAGAAAAATTGTTGACCAAGGTCAAAAAAAACTTAATGATGCTCGAAGAGTTGTAAAGGAAAGAGGTCGTACTCAAACGGGTTCCGGTAAACTTCAAGGATTAGCAAGTTTGAAAAACACTTTGGGAACTCAGTATTTAAAAGAAAAATTAACATAAACACTAAATTAAAATGGCAAAAGCAACACCAAAATTACCTGCATCATCAAGAATGAAGATGCCAATGGCAGCAGATAAACCTGCTATCAAAAATGCATTAAAAGGACCTTCCAAAGCGGCAGGAGTGAAATCAGTGAAAACTGCAATCAAAAAGAAATAATGGCTAAAGAAAAAGACACTCCGAATTTACCGGGTTCATCTCGTATGCAGATGCCAAGCACCGGTGGAAATGGAACTAACGGGCTAATTGAAGAGCACGGTGGTATGGCTAAAAAAAGCTCAGGAGCAACTCGTAAAGTTACAGTTGCTGCAGGTGGAAAAGGAATGAAAGGAACTAATCCTTATTCTTAATTTTAAAAACCAATAAAATGGCAAAGCAAGTAAAAAATGGCTTGAAAGAAACTGCAAAAGCAGTTATTGAAAAAGCTCCTGTAGTAAAAGAAGCTACTATTGAAGTAGTTGTTGAAAAAGAAATAAGTTCTCCGGGGCATTCCTCAAGAGCTTTTAGATAGTAAATTGTGGCTGACAAGTCTAAAATGCAATGTAATCGTCCTGTTCCATCCGATAGACCGGGGAAGAAGAAGATGGTAAAAGCCTGTTCTAATGGGGAGGAAAAACTCCTCCACTTTGGGGCTAAGGGTTATGGTAACAACTATAGCCCTGTTGCACGCAAGAGCTTTAAAGCAAGACATAGTTGTGATACTGCAACTGATAAACTAACTCCTCGTTATTGGGCTTGTAAAAATTTATGGGCAGGAGCAGGAGGCTCTACAACACCTAATCCTAAAAACCGTAAAGGAAAGTACTAATGAAAAAAGTAACTGAAAAAGCAAAAAAATACGAGTCTAAAAAATCATTAGATGGTAAAATGAAATTTTTAAAAGGGAATGTTGGAACCCATACAATGCCTAACGGTAAAGTTATGAAAGGGACCACTCATAAAAATAAAAAAAATTAATATCTTTACAAAATGGAATCACAAGGACTTGGAGACACGGTAGAGAAAATTACTGCAGCTACAGGAATAAAAAAAGTAGTTGAGATAATTTCAAAAGCTACAGGAAAGGATTGTGGATGCGGTGGAAGAAAAGCTGCATTAAATAATCCAACTTTATTGATTAACAAAACATTTTATAAAATAAATAAAAACTAAAAATGGGATATCAAAAATTACAGGCTCAAAGAGCCTCGGCAGTAGTGCCATCAGACACGGTTAATATACCATCTGTTAGTAATTCTACAAATGAAGAGTCTTGTGTTCTTTATGTGGGTACAGGAGGAAATTTAAGAGTTCTTACAAGTGGAGACGATAATGTTACATTTATAAACATACAAGGAGGTTCTTTTTTACCTATTCAGGTAGTAAGAGTTTTTTCTACAGGAACAACTGCGTCTAACATTTTAGCACTTTGGTAATATGCAAATATCTATAGGAATATATATCGGCTCAAAATAACTATATAAAATGGCAAAAGTTAAAACACAAGAAAATAGTTATGTTCAAAAAGGTAAAAAGTCAGGAGTTGCTTCAAAGACTAAAACGAGTACATTAAAATCAAGTAAAAATTACGTGAAGGCGTATAAAGGACAAGGCAGATAATGAAATATATAAACTACGCAATATCATCTTTAGTTCTTTTGTTTGTTCCAATATACGGTCTATTAATAGCTGTTGGAGCCGCAATAATTCTTGATACATTTACAGGAATTTTTAAAAGTATAAAGTTAGGTGGAATTAAAACTATAAGAAGCAGGACGTTATCAAATATAATATCAAAAATGACATTATATGAAATATGTATTCTATTTCTTTTTACAATAGATAAATTTGTTTTAAATGAATTTATAAAATCTTGGTTTGGGTTTGAGTTTATGTTTACTAAAATATGTGCGATACTTTTAATTTTTGTAGAATTAGTTTCTATAAAAGAAAATATAGAAGAAACATTTAAAATTGATATTTGGAAATTACTTAGAGAAGTATTTTCCCGAGCAAAAGAGGTAAGGGCTGATATTGATAAAATTATATAATGGATAAAATAACACTAGACAGGATTAAGGAGGCGCATCCAAGAATCAGGGAGAGTTTAAGACAACAGTATATTGAAGCTAATAATTTACTAGGCAATGGAAGCAGGCTACGTTTTTCATACGTTTATAGAAGCCACGAATTACAAGATAGGCTATTCAATCAAAGACCAAAAGTTACTAACGCAAGAGGAGGTCAATCAATCCATAATTACGGGTTGGCATTTGATATTGTTATTTTATATGACAACGATAAAAACGGAACTTTTGAAACTGCTTCTTGGGATATGATTAAAGATTATGACAAAGATGGAAAAGCTGATTGGATGGAAATTGTAAACTATTTTAAATCTAAAGGTTGGATTTGGGGAGGAGATTGGAAGTCATTTAAAGATGGACCTCATTTTGAATTTAATTTTGGGTTTGATTGGAAAACTTTGAAGGCAAGAGTTGATAGAGATATTACTATTGTAGATAATGGAATCACTTATCCAAGAATATAATGAAAAAAATATTAATACTTTTATTTTTTGTACTAGCTTCTTGTGGGGCTGCAAGAAAAGTAAAAACAGAAAAAGTAGATTCAGTTGTTAAAATAGACAGCACTTCAGTAAATCAAAAAGAGACTATAAAGACTCAAGATAATAACATTAGTATTGTAACAGATACAGATGAATTAGAAATAATTCCGATTGATACTACTAAGTCTATTGAGGTTGATGGCAAGAAGTACAAAAATGTAAAGCTAAGATACAAAAAAACAAAAAAGGTCTTACTAGATACCACTAAAATAAAAGTGGCTGAAAAAGCCTTAATTAAAGTCAATGTAAAAAAAGACATAGAAGTAAAATCAAATAAAAAGGACATTGACAAAAAAGCTAATTATTCAATTTATTTGTGGTGGCTTTTAATTTTATTGTTTATTGTTTTGGGATTATATGTGTATAAAAAAATTAACAAAACATTATTTTAAATATTATGGCAATTCAAAGAAAAGATACTCCGTTAGCTCCTACTCCTGACCCAACTAAAACTTGGCAGCAAATGTCTCAACCTGAAAAAGCAGCTAAGTTGGCTGAATTAAAACAAAAGGGAGGAGTTGAAAGGGTAAAGCAATATAAAGATTCTATAAGTACAGATGGGGAAAATAGACGTGTTTTAGCTTTTCAAAAAAATGCTGCAACAAGAGGTATGACTGTAGAGCAATTAAGGAAAGATAATAAAAAACCTGATGTAGATAAGTACGATGGCAAAGCTTGTGGCATAGGCAATGAAACTGTAGGTTGTTCAGGCTCTGAGAAAGCTAGTGCGAGAAGAGTAAAAAGAGAGTCGAAAAGATAACAATTAAAATTCATATATTTGTAAAATTAAATCAAATTAAAATGACAAGTACGCAAGCAACGCAAAACGAGTTAGCAACAATTCAAGAATTAAACTCAGATTTTAACAAAGCAAAAATGGCTATTGGAGATATTGAATTGCAAAAACAGCAAATTTTACAGCATATTGAAGAGTTAAAGATTAAATTCTCAACACACGAACAGTTATTAATTGATAAGTATGGTAAAGATTCAGTAATTAACATTCAAACAGGAGAAGTAACAATAAAATAAATTAATTATAATGGCTAAGATAAGTACATACGGAATAGACTCAACCCCTCAGTTTTCTGATAAGATAATAGGCACGAGTATAGCAGGACCTCCTGATAATAATACGGCTAATTTTACTCTTCAGTCAGTAATAGATTTATTTTTACCTGAAATAACATTACAAAAAGTAACTCAATCAGGTAACACAACTACTTTGCCAATTACTGCAAACTCATTTATAAAATCAGGAGGAACTGCTTCCCAATTCTTGAAAGCAGATGGTTCTATTGATAGCAATGTGTATGTTACGACTAATATATACAATTCAAATGGAACTTTAAGTGGAGACAGAGTAGTTACTATGGGTGCTTTTACTTTGTCATTTACTAAAGACATACTTGTAAATGGTTTAACTATAGGAGTAGGTAGTGGTAGTGGTACAGAGAATACAGCTAATGGTTTTCAAGCATTATACTCAAATACAACAGGGGTTGGTAATGTAGCTAATGGTTATCAAGCATTATTATCAAATACAATAGGAGGCGGTAATGTAGGTATTGGTCGTCAGGCATTACGCTTAAACACAACAGGAAACTCTAACACAGCTAATGGTTTTCAAGCATTATACTTTAATACAACGGGTAGCCAAAATACGGCTAATGGTTATTCTGCGTTAGCTAACAATACAACAGGTATTAACAACACAGCTGTTGGTTATATTGCATTGTATTCAAATACAACGGGAGATATTAACACAGCTTTTGGTTCTTATGCATTATCCTCCAATACAATAGGTACTGAAAATGTAGCTGTTGGGGCAAATGCTTTACGGGAAAACATAACAGGGATAAGCAATACAGCAGTAGGACAAAGTTCATTACGCTCAAATACAATAGGTATTGCGAACACAGGTGTAGGTACTTCATCATTAAACAGTAATATTAGTGGAAGTGAGAATACAGCTATTGGATTAAATACTTTAAGGGACAATACTACCGGAGATAATAACGTAGCAATTGGTGTAAATACATTGCTTCTTAATGTTTCGGGTAGCGATAACACAGCTGTTGGTCGTCAAACAATGTTTAGTAATACAACAGGTAGTAACAACGTAGCTATAGGAAAATTTTCTCTAAATAGCAATTTGACAGGTAGTTTTAATGTAGCTATTGGTAGGGATGCTTTATTTTCAAATACACAAAGTGGTACTGTTGCAGTTGGTTATCAAGCTTTAAGGTTTAATACAACAGGTATTTTGAATACGGCTATTGGTTTTCAAGCATTGCGACTTAATACAACAGGTATTAACAACACAGCTGTTGGTTATATTGCATTAACTTCAAATACAACGGGGAATGAGAACGTTGCAATTGGACAAGGAGCATTGCGACTTAATACAACAGGTATTAACAACACAGCTGTTGGTCATATTGCATTGTATTCAAATACAACGGGGAATGAGAACGTTGTAATTGGACATGGAGCAATTACCCTAAGTTCAAACAATAATAACTCCATAATAATAGGCACGGCAGCGATAGGTGCAGGAAGTAATACTGTTGTGTTAGGTAACACGGCTATAGTGAAAACACTTCTTAGAGGAACTGTTAATATGGCTAACCTTCCTACATCCGCAACAGGATTAGTGGCAGGAGATTTGTGGAGAAATGGAAACGTAGTAAATATAATTTAAACAAATATAAAAAAATGGAAGAGTTAACACAAGAGCAAGTACAGTCAAGCATATCTGCGGCTTATGATTCAGTAAATTTAATTAATGAATTACAAGCAAAAGAAGTTATTACAGAAGAAGAATTAGATTCTTTAAATAGAAACAAAGAGCACATATCAATAATGCTTGGCAAAGATTGGTTTGTCGCAGGACTTACATCCGCTCAAAAAACAGAATTGGAAAGCATAATTCAATAAAAATTAAATCAAATTAAATTAAATCAAATGTCAAAGCAAAAATTAAAAGTTAGTGAACTGTTAAGTTTAAATTCAGTTCTTAGTAAATGTGAAAACCATAAAGACTTAAAAAGTTTTCACACTACAATATCAGTAATTAGATTAAGCAAATCTATAGAAAGTGTTGTAAAGAAACATTTTTCAATTCAAGATGAATTATTATCTAAATTAGAGGTAGATAAAAAAGAAGTTGATGGTAAAGATGTTTTCGATTGGAATGATAAGCCGGAAGAAGTAAAAGAAAAAATCAACTCTGCATTAACCGAATTGGCTAATGTTGAGTATGATATTGAGTACTTAAACAAAATTGATGAAGAAGATTTTGTGATTTTAACTCGTGGGTTAAAGCATAATGAATTGTCATTCTTATATGAGTATTTAGTAAAGAAAGAAATCTAATGGATATTCGTAAAATATCTATTGGTCCTGACTATAAAAGTGGTGCTATGCACTACATTGTAGGTCAGAAGATTCTTGGAGACTCAAATGAAATCCATCTTATCAAGAGAAATGAATTTAACTCCGTGCTAATTTATATTATAAATATAAAAGAAGAAGTAGTTCTTTGGAAAGAGTTTACTGCTCCTATGCCAATTTCAATTGAATATAAAATAGACTTTTAATGAAATCTCCATTCTACTTCATAGTAAAACCTACGAATGGAAAGCGATACGATAACACAAGAGATATAGGAGTGGTTGATTTTATAGTCAGTACTTCAGAAGAGGATTATAAATTCTCTAATAGATATGCCGAGGTTGTCGAGCTTCCCATAAGCTACAACGGTCCTATATCAATAGGAGACACACTTCTTGTACATCATAATGCTTTTAAGTATTATAATGATATGAGAGGTCGTCAAAAAAGCGGAAAGAGTTTCTTTAAAGATGATTTATTCTTTATAGAGACAGACCAATTCTTTATGTATAAAAAAGGGTCTACTTGGAATGCTTACGACAAGTATTGTTTTGTTAGACCAATTTCTGCTACAGAATATTACATAGAAAAATTTTTAGCTGAAGAACCTTTAATGGGGCAGATGGTATATCCAAATGAGTATCTATTAAATAAAGGAATTAAAAAAGGCGATTATGTTTGTTTTTCTCCCGACAGCGAATATGAGTTTACTGTTGATGGAGAAAAGCTATACCGTATGTATGACCATCAAATAACAATGAAGCTATGATAAATATTGTAGATGATTTTTTAGATGAAGATATTTATAACTACATCTATAATAGTTTGACGAGTAATCAATTTCAAGAAGTTGAAGTTGGGGATAAGAAGTTTTGGGTTCAATATAGCAATAAAGAATTTGATAATTTTATTATCAATAAATTAAGCGATATAGACAAAACTAAAAGAGAGTGTCTTTTAGGTTTCTTTAGAGTAGCAACTGAAGAGTTCGATACTGATTGGAGAATACACGCAGACTCAAAAGTAGGCGATATTAGACCTGAAAGAGCACTCGTGCTATATATATCTCCATCAACAAAAGAAGGGCTCCACGGAACCGCTTTTTGGAAGCATAAAGATATAGGTTATGAGATGCCTTTAGATGTGTCTAACGAAGAAGCCGATAGGTTTCTTTCAGAAGAAGCAAATAATTTAGATAATTGGGATTTACATTCTGTAGTAGGATATAGACCTAATCGTGCACTTATGTATCCTTCTAATTACTTTCATAGTAAATATCCAAACACGGGTTGGAAAGAAGGCAGAATGGTGTATGTAATGTTTTATAGATAATCGTATGACACCTAAAGAAACAAAATTAAAAATTATTGCTGCCGGTCATAAAGCAGTATTGGAACTTATAAAAGTTGCCGAAGAATCTATATTGAATCCTGATATGGATGGAGATGACTTGGCTGCGGATAAGTTAAAGAACGCAGCGGCTACAAAAAAATTAGCTATATTTGATGCGTTTGAGATTCTTAGTAGAATAGAATCTGAAAGAGAAAGTCTTGATATTGCCGAAAATGGAGGAAGTAAAACTGATACAAAACAAGGGTTTGCAGAAAGAAGGTCTAAATAGTTTATATACTGTAGTTAAGGATTACATACCTGCCCATTCTATTACTAAAAAGAATGGTAATAAATCTTGGATATATGGTTATAATGATAAATATGATGTTATAGTAATATCTAAAACAGGACAGATAGGAGATGTTGTATGTATTGCAGGTCTTTATATTGCATTGCCGCCTACTCCAAAAAAGTGTCTTCAAAGACACAATTCAAAAGCTGAACAATATTGGGAAAGAGAATTACTTCCAAAACAACTTTTAAGAATACAATCAATATTTCAATGGAATGAAATGCCATCTGATTTTAAGAATAGATGGGTTGATTATATTGAAAATGAATTTGATTGTAGAGAAAATGGAGTGTGGTTTATGAATAATGGAGTCCCTACATACATAACAGGTTCTCACTATATGTATCTTCAATGGTCGAGTATTGATATTGGTTATCCTGATTTTCGTGAAGCAAATAGAATATATTGGATTTTTTGGGAAGCCTGTAGAGCGGACTCAAGAAGTTTTGGTATGATATACCTAAAGATTAGACGTTCAGGATTCTCATTTATGTCTTCATCTGAATGTGTAAACGTAGGTACTCTTGCTCGTGATGCAAGGATTGGTATTTTGTCAAAGACCGGGTCTGATGCTAAAAAAATGTTTACTGATAAAGTAGTTCCTATAAATAGCAGACTTCCATTTTTCTTTAAACCTATTATGGATGGTATGGATAAGCCAAAGACAGAACTAGCTTTCCGTGTCCCTGCTTCTAAGATTACAAAGAAAAATATGTATGAGACAGAAAATGAAATCATAGAGGGATTAGATACATCAATAGATTGGAAAAACACAGAAGACAACTCCTATGATGGAGAAAAGTTATTATTTTTAGCTCACGATGAGTCAGGAAAATGGACCAAGCCAAATAACATTAAAGAGAATTGGCGAGTAACTAAAACTTGTTTGCGTTTAGGGTCTAAAATTATTGGAAAATGTATGATGGGCTCAACTTCAAATGCATTATCAAAAGGAGGTCAGAATTATAAAGATATGTTTGAAGATTCCAATGTTAAAAATCGTAATGCAAATGGTCAAACTAAAAGTGGACTGTATGCTTTATTTATACCTATGGAATGGAATATGGAGGGGTTTATAGATAGATACGGTATGCCTGTTTTTTATAAACCTGAATCTTCTATTATAGGGGTAGATAATATGATGATAAAGAATGGAGCTATAAATTATTGGGAAGCTGAAGTAGATTCTCTTAAAAATGATGCTGATGCATTAAATGAATTTTATCGTCAATTTCCAAGAACTGAATCTCACGCATTTAGAGATGAAAGTAAACAATCTCTATTTAACCTTACTAAAATATACCAACAAATTGATTATAACGATAGTCTAATAAAAGAACACTTCACTACTCGTGGGTCTTTTCATTGGAGAGATGGTATGAAAGACACTAAAGTTGTATTCACTCCTGATATAAGGGGTAGGTTTGTAGTTGCTTGGACCCCTGCGAAACATTTACAAAATAATATTCATTTTAGAAATGGAGTAAAACATCCCGGAAATGAACATATTGGGTCATTTGGATGCGATAGTTATGACATATCAGCAGTAGTTGGTGGCAGAGGCTCTAATGGTGCTTTACACGGACTTACTAAATTTAATATGGATGATGCTCCTTCAAATGAGTTTTTTTTAGAATACGTTGCAAGACCTCAAACTGCCGAAATATTTTTTGAAGAAGTTTTGATGGCTTGTGTGTTTTATGGTATGCCAATTTTAATTGAGAACAATAAACCTAGATTACTTTATCACTTTAAAAATAGAGGGTATAGGCATTATTGTCTAAATAGACCCGATAAACAATACAATAAACTAACAAAAACTGAACGTGAACTTGGAGGAATACCAAACTCATCCGAAGATGTAAAACAATCTCACGCATCTGCAATTGAATCTTACATAGAAAAATATGTTGGTATAGATTTTACAGGAGATTATAGAGATGGAGGAGATATGGGTACTATGCCTTTTACAAGAACATTAGAAGATTGGGCAAAGTTTGATATAAATGACAGAACTAAATTTGATGCGTCTATAAGTTCAGGATTAGCTATTATGGCTAATCAGAAGCATTTATATATGCCTGAGAAAAAAGATTCAAAAATAAGTATTAACTTCGCAAGGTATTCTAATGATGGTTCAACAAGTCAATTAATCAAATGAAAAACGTAACAATAGATATTACATCGTCAGCCTTTCCAAGTCAGCTAGCTACTGATTCAGAAAAAGCATCTCAACAATTTGGATTACAAGTTGGTCAGGCTATTCAATATGAGTGGTTTAGAAAAGATGGAAATAATTGCAGATATTATGGTCAGTGGAAAGAATTTCATAGATTAAGACTATATGCAAGAGGAGAACAAGGAGTGGGTAAATATAAAAATGAATTAGCTATTGATGGCGATTTATCATATTTAAACTTAGATTGGACCCCTGTTCCTATTATTCCTAAATTTGTTGACATTGTTGTTAATGGAATGTCTGAAAGATTATTCAAGGTTAAAGCATACGCACAAGATGCTATGTCTCAAGCTAAAAGAAATAAATATCAGGAGATGATGGAGTCTCAAATGGCAGGTAAAGAAATCTTAACAAAGATTAAAGACTTATCAGGCGTTGACCCTTTTGTTATGGACCCTGATGAATTGCCGAATACTGATGAAGAATTAGCATTATATATGCAATTAAATTATAAACCGGCTATTGAAATTGCTGAAGAAGAAGCTCTAAATACAATGTTTGATGTTAATCATTATGATGAGATTCGCAAACGACTTGATTATGACGCTACTGTTCTTGGTATATCAATATCAAAACACGAATTTCTTCAAGGAACAGGAGTTAAAATATCTTATGTAGACCCTGCAAATGTTGTCTATAGCTATACTGAAGACCCTTATTTCAGAGACTGTTTCTATTGGGGAGAGATTAAAACTATGGCGATAACTGAGTTAATGAAGATTGACCAAAAACTTACTAAAGAAGATTTACAAGAAATAACTCAATATAGCCAATCGTGGTATGATTATTTTAATGTAGCTCAATTTTATGAAAATAGTGTATTCTCAAGAGACACTTGTACATTAATGTACTTTAACTATAAAACTACTAAAAAAATAGTTTATAAAAAGAAAATACTTGAAAATGGCGGTTCTCGTGTAATAGAAAAAGACGATACTTTCAACCCTCCAACGCAAATGATGGAAGAAGGTAATTTTGAAAAGATTGAAAAAACTATTGATGTATGGTATGAAGGTATTATGGTAATGGGAACCAATATTCTTTTGCAATGGAAAATGTCCGAGAATATGGTTAGACCAAAATCCGCATCACAACACGCATTGCCAAACTATATAGCTTGTGCTCCAAGGATGTACAAAGGAGCTATAGAGTCTTTAGTTCGTAGAATGATACCTTTTGCTGACCTTATTCAACTTACTCATTTGAAACTTCAACAAGTAATTAATAGAGTAGTTCCTGATGGTGTATTTATTGATGCAGATGGACTTAATGAGGTTGATTTAGGAAATGGAGCAGCTTATAATCCCGAAGATGCTTTAAGACTTTATTTCCAAACAGGTTCTGTTGTTGGAAGAAGTTTTACTCAAGATGGAGATTTTAATAATGCTAAAGTTCCAATTACTCAGTTAAACTCTAATAATGGAACAGGAAAGACTCAAATGCTTATTACAAATTACAATCATTATATGGATATGATTAGAACTGTAACAGGTCTTAACGAAGCAAGAGATGGTTCTACTCCTGACCCTAATTCATTAGTTGGCTTACAAAAGTTAGCAGCTTTGAACTCAAATACAGCTACTCGACACATACTTGAAGGTGGACTATTTATTTTTCGCTCAATGGCTGAGGCATTAACATACAGAATTGGAGATATTTTAGAATATTCAGACTTTAAAGATGAGTTTATAAATCAAATAGGTAGATATAACGTTTCTATATTAAATGATATTTCTGACTTATATATATATGATTTTGGTATTTTTATTGAAGTTGCACCTGATGAAGAACAAAAAGCACAACTTGAAGGCAATGTTCAAATGGCATTATCTAAAGGAGATATTAATCTTGAAGATGCTATTGATATTCGTGAACTTAGAAATCTTAAACTTGCAAATCAATTATTAAAACAAAAGAGAATTAAGAAGCAAGATAGAGAAGAGAAGATGCAAATGCAGAAGCAAGCAATGGTCTCTCAGCAACAACTTCAGTCTCAGCAAATGGCTGCGCAAACAGCTATGCAAAATATGCAGTCTCAATTGGATATGAAAATGCAATTAAAGGAAATGGAGACTCAGTATAATATTAAGACTATGCAAGTAGAGGCTGAGTTAAAATCTCATTTAATGGCTGAGGAGTTTAATTATACTTTAGAATTAAATAATATGCAGGGCGGAAAAATAGTTGAAAAAGAACAATTAAAAGAAGATGCTAAAGATAAGCGTATTAGTCTTCAAAATACTCAACAATCCAAACTTATAAATCAAAGAAAAAATAACTTACCTCCATTAATTTTTGAATCAAATGAAGATAGCTTAGATGGTTTTGATTTAGGGGAATTTGACCCACGTTAAAAATGTCAAATATTTTGTATAGATTTGTAAAAAATTAAATTAAATCAAAATTAAATCAAATGGAAATGAAAGTAAGGTTATTAGATGGTATAGAAGAAAAAGGAACTGCTCAAGTTGAACAAGAGTTACTTGAGAAACACGAACAACAATTTGATAATGTTAGAGTTCCCGGACAAGATATTCCTGTAGTTGAGATACCCGTAGTTGAATCGCCTGTTGTTGATACTACTACAGAATTAAGTGAAGAACAAGTTATTTCATATATTGGAAAAAGATATAATAGGCAGATTAATTCATTAGACGAATTAACAGCTCAAAGGGAAGAAGCTGAGGCTTTACCTGAAGATGTTGCTGCTTATATGAAATACAAGAAGGAAACAGGAAGAGGATTTGAGGATTTTTTAAGTCTTAAAAAAGATTTTGACTCAATGGAACCTGAAAGTTTACTTAAAAATTATTTATCAGCAACTCAAGAAGGACTTGATGCTGATGATATAGATTCTTTAATGGATGATTATCGTTATGACGAAGACGTTGATGACGAGTCGCAAATTAAAAGAATTAAGATTACAACAAAAAAGGCAGTTGCAGAAGCAAGAAAATTTTTTAACAATCAAAAAGAAAACTATAAAATTCCACTTGAGTCAAGTGCGGGATTTATTTCTGATGATGAAAAAGAAGTTTACGAAAGCTACAAGCAATATACCAAGCAAGCGAAGACTATTGACGAAGAGAATGAAAGAAAAAGAAATTGGTTTAACCAAAAGACTGATGAAGTATTTAGCAGAGAGTTCAAAGGTTTTGAGTTCAATGTTAATGACAAACGAATCACTTTCAATCCCGGAGACGCTTCTGAACTTAAAAAGGCTCAAGCCACACCTACAAACTTTATTAATAAGTATTTAGATGAGCAAGGGTTAATTAAAGATGCAGAAGGTTATCATAGGTCATTATCAATTGCTATGAATCCTGAAAAATTTGCCAAGTTTTTTTACGAACAAGGGCAATCAGATGCAACGGAAGGTACTATGAAAGGCATTAAAAATATTCAAATGTCAGCAAATAGAGCTCCTGAAATTACAAAAGCAACGGAGGGAATGCAGGTAAAAGCGATAAATCCTGATTCAGGTAGAGGTCTAAAGATTCGCAGTATAAAAAGAATGTAAAATTTAAAATCAAAAAAAAATGGCAAGTGCATTATTAAACAACCCTACTTATGCATTACAACCCTCAGCGGAGCAGGTAGCGTTACAGACAAATTATATTACTAACTTCAACTTTTTGAATCAGTATCTTCCTGATACTTATGAAAAAGAGTTTGAGCGTTATGGTAATAGAACCATCGCATCATTCTTGAGAATGGTAGGTGCAGAGATGCCTTCTAACTCTGACCAAATCAAATGGGCAGAACAAGGTCGTCTTCACATTAAGTACACAGACTGTACTTCAGGAGCAGCATTAGCAGCAAATACTGCTACTTTTACTGTAGCAGATGCAGGTGTTACTTATATTGCAATCAGAGTAGGTCAAACTGTAATGATTCAAAACAACGCATCAGGTGTTTATAACAAAGGAATTGTTACTGCAGTACCTTCGGCAACTACTTTTACAGTAGCTTATTACGAAGCAGCAGGTCAAGCTTTTGCTGTAGCTACTCAATGTACTGTATTCATTTACGGTTCTGAGTTTAAAAAAGGAACTAACGGAATGGTTGGTTCATTAGAAGCGGAAGATGAAATTTATTCTAACAAGCCTATTATCTTGAAGGATAAGTATTCAGTTAATGGTTCTGATATGGCTCAAATTGGATGGGTTGAAGTTACTACTGAAAATGGTGCAACAGGTTACTTGTGGTATTTGAAATCAGAGCACGAAACTCGTTTACGTTTTGAAGACTACATTGAAACATCTATGATTGAAGCAGTTCCTGCTCAAAATGGTTCAGGTGCAGCTGCTGTACTTGGAGGAAATGGTCAAGGTGGGTCTGAAGGTATCTTCTATGTTGTAAATAGCAGAGGAAATGTTTGGGGTGGTGGTACACCAACTTCTTTATCTGATTGGGATTCTATTGTTTCTCGTTTGGACAAACAAGGAGCTATTGAAGAAAACGTAGTGTTTGTTAACCGTGGACTATCTTTTGACATCGACAATATGTTAGCTACATTGAATGGTTATACTTCAGGTGGTGTTGCTCAATCTGCATCTTTCGGTTTATTCGACAATGATGTTGATATGGCTTTGAACTTAGGATTCACAGGATTCCGTAGAGGTTATGATTTCTACAAATCTGATTGGAAATACCTAAATGACCCAACTATGAGAGGTGGATTGAACAATACTGCTGCTACTGCAACAGGTACAATCACAGGTCTTATGGTTCCTGCAGGTTCTACTTCAGTGTATGACCAAATTATGGGTAAAAACGCAAAACGACCTTTCTTACACGTGAGATACCGTGCATCTGAGGCTGAAGATAGAAGATACAAAACTTGGATTACAGGTTCTGCCGGTGGTGCTGCCACAAGCGACTTGGATGCAATGGAGGTAAACTTCTTGTCTGAAAGATGTGTATGTACTCTTGGTGCAAACAACTTCGTATTATTCCGTTTTGGATAATATATAATTAATTAGAGAGTGTCTTTAAAGACACTCTCTTTTTTATATTTAAAAAATTAAATTAAATTAAATCATTAATAAAAATGGCAACAATAGTTTCAGTAGACAAAGTCTATAAATTAACAACAGGTAATCCGCTTTCATATAGTTTAGCGGCAAGAAATCATCCAAGATTCCCACTAATGTGGTATGATGAAAAAAAGAATCAGAATCGTGCTCTTAGGTATGCAATAAATCAAAAGTCCCCTTTTGAGGATGAGCAAGATGGAAATGCAATCATTGAACCAATTATGTTTGAGGATGGATTTTTATCCGTTCCAAGAACTAATCCTGCGCTTCAAGCCTTTTTACACTACCACCCATTAAACGGAAGAGTTTTCGTTGAAGTAGATGAAGAAAAAGATGCTGCATACGAGGTTGAAAGCTTTGACCTTGAAATTGATGCGTTAATTGAAGCAAGAAAACTTTCTCTTGAGCAGATAGAAACTCTTACTAGAGTTATGTTCGGAAAAGACCCTTCAACAATATCAACAGCAGAATTAAAACGAGATATTTTAGTGTTTGCTAAAAATGACCCAAGTGGATTCTTGGCTACATTGAATGACCCTGAACTACAGTTTCAAGCTAAAGTTCGCAAATTCTTTGAAGAAAAACTATTAGCATTACGCAACGGAGATAAAGAGGTTTGGTTTAATACACCAACAAATAAGAAAAAAATGGTATCCGTACCATTTGGAGAAGACCCTTATGACATAGCAGGTTATTTTTTATCAAGCGATGATGGTATAGACTCCCTTAAAATGTTAGAGGCTAACCTCCATCAGTAATACAATCTAATTAAGATGCCCTTAGTTGAAAAGTAGCACAGATTTATTTCTGTGCTTTTTTTATGTATATTTGTAAAAAGATTTGAAAAATGATAAACGAAGTTAGAAATGCAGTTTTATCCATATTAAATAAGAATAATTATGGATACATTTCTCCATCAGATTTTAATTTGTATGCTACTAATGCACAAATGGAAATCTATGAAGAGTACTATAGTAGTTATAATAAAGTTATAAATAGTGAGAATCAACGTTTGTCAGGCACTGATTATGCTGATATTGAAAGTCCTATAGCTGAAACATTGGAAAGTTTTTTACAGACAGATTATTTGGTTAATTTAGGATTAAACATATTTTCTATGCCTACGCTTACAACTGTTGGTAATGAATCTTATTATCTTCTTAAATTATTATGTTATCCAAATAAACTTAAAAGCGGAACAAATACGTCTATAGTAACATCTTATTTAGTAGATTCAACAGCAACTTTTTTATCTGATGGTATATCTATTGGAGACATTGTGGTAAATACAACTACAGGACTAAGTGCCAATGTATTATCTTTATCTTTGTCAACAAATACTAATTTAGCTTTAACAGCAAATATATTTACAGCTACAAGTAGTGGATATTCAATATTAAAAGTATCTTCATTAAAAGAGGCAGACAAAGTAAGTGTTGGAAAAATAACAATGCTTAATGCATCATCCCTAACAAGTCCAACTGATTTTTATCCATCATATACTTTGGAAGGGCAGACCGTTAAGATATATCCTCCTACTATAAATAGTAAGGGTCAAGTACAAGCAGTTTATTTTAGATACCCTAAAACTCCAAAATGGACTTATATTTCATTAGTAAGTGGGGAGCCGGCATTTGACCAATCTCAATCTGATTATCAAGATTTTGAACTACCAACAGGAGATGCATATAAATTAGTAACTAAAATACTTGAGTATTGTGGTATATCTATTAGAGAGATGGAAGTTACCCAATTTGGTATGGCTCAACAAGCTCACGAACAACCTACATTTAGTGTTCAACAATAAAAATAACTACAAATGGCATACATATCGCAATATGAATATTACGACAATAACGGGAACGTACCTCAAGATGCAAATTGGGGTTCTTACCAATATGTTAGTTTAGATGATATAGTCAATAATTTTTTATTGATGTATTCAGGAAATCATTCATTGGTTAATAATGAAGAAAGATATAAGATAATTTTTCACGCAAAAAGAGCCATACAAGAGCTTAATTACGATGCTTTCAAGGAAATCAAGGTATTAGAACTAAGCGTAGCTGATTCGTTAAGATATGTGCTTCCATCGGACTATGTGAGTTGGGTTCGTATTTCATTATATAAAAATGGCTTGTTAAGACCTTTAACTGAGAATATTCAAATAATGTCTTCTAATGCTTATTTACAAGATAATCGAGGGAATATTTTATTTGACCAAAATGGTAATATACTTCAGCCACAAAATTCTATTATAGATTTTGATAGACTTATGCAAACTAAAAAAAGCATTTATCTAAATCAAGGAAGCCAATTTAGTGGGCAATATGGTTGGAATTATGATGGGATGTGGTATTTTGATTATGGAATTGGAGCTGCTTTTGGATTAAATACTGAAACTGCAAATTTTAATCCTACTTTTAAGATTGATAAAAAAGCAGGGGTTATAAATTTTGACTCAAGTATGGCAGGGGAACTTTGTATTCTTGAGTATATATCTGATGGTATGGAAGGAGGGGATAATTCATTAATTACCGTTAATAAGTTATTTGAACAATATGTTTATGCAGCAATAAAATATGAGATATTAAACTCTAAATTTGGTGTTCAGGAATATATAATAGCACGTGCAAGAAAAGATAGAAGAGCTTTGTTGTCAAATGCAAAAATAAGAATCAGTAACATTCATCCGGGAAGACTCTTAATGAATTTAAGAGGTATGGATAAGATAATCAAATAGTATGGCAAATTTGACAAGAAATTTTTTAGCAGGTAGAATGAATAAAGTCGTTGACCAACGATTGCTCCCTGATGGCGAATATGTTGATGCTATGAATGTTAGGATGGGCTCAACTGAAAAGTCTGAAGTAGGGGTTATTACTAATACAAAAGGTAATTTACCATTTACTGCTTTGGCATATATAAATGGAACTCCATTAAGTACTCAGGCAAGATGTATTGGCGCCATTGCAGATAGTGCTAATGAAACAATATATTGGTTTGTTCACGACCCTGCATTTACTATTGGAGCTACAGGGAAGCTTGATTTAATTGTCTCTTATAACGTATTAACAAACATACTAACATACCACATTATCAGTATTGATGATGGAGGAGGTGTTGATACTGTTTTGAATTTTAATTCAAGTTATCTTATTACAGGAGTAAACTTAATTGAAAACTTATTGTTTTTTACAGATGATTATAATGCTCCAAGAGTTATTAATATTAAAAAAAATTATTCAAATCCGATAAATAACATAGACCAATTACTGCCTGATTCAATTGCTGTTATAAAAAAACCACCAACGGAATCTCCTACTTTTACATTTTTTAAAACAGGGGGTCAAGAAAACTTTTTAGAAGAAAGATTTATTTCATTTGCATATAGATATGAATATGAGAATGGGGAGTACTCTGCTACATCTCAGTGGTCTGATATTGCTTTTACACCAAAACCTTTTGAATTTAGTGTAAATAGTATGTTAAATGAAGGTATGACAAATTTTGTTAATACAGTTATTGTTAGCTATAATTCAGGTGGACCTTTAGTTGTTGGGATTGATTTATTATTTAAAGAAGGAAATAAGAATATAATTAAAATTATTGATAAATTAAATAAAAGTAATTTAGGTCTTGCTGACAATAATGTATATCAATTCTCATTTAATAATAGTAAAATATTTACCGTTTTAAATGAAGCTGAAATTTTAAGACTTTATGATAACGTACCTCTTTTTGCTAAAGCTCAAACTATTATGGGCAATAGGCTTATGTATGGTAATTATGTAGAAGGATATGATTTAATTGATAAAAATGGTATTCCTATTAAGATAGAATATTCAACTGATGTAATTACTCAAGAAATAGGATTAACTAATGTTCCCGATTCTGTTCAGTCATCAAACTATAGTATTAATGGATTTAATTCAGTAGCAAATTCAGCAGTTTATATTGATTTAGATGGTATTGAGCTTATTTCAGGTGCTTTTATAAGTTTGAACATTACTATATCTCATAGTGGTTTTACAGGAACAAATCCTTTCCCTACTGAAACAACTGATAACACTGAACTCTCTTTTGATTATTTTTTAGGTAAAGATTATACATCAGTATATGCTTTAGCAACAAGTATTGAGTTTCAAGAAGCGGTAGGTACTGCTGCAACAATATTACCTGTATATGATGCGACACCCGGAAATCCTACATCTTGCGATGGTGGTACTTTTACAGATTTATTAAACTGTGCTTTACCTCAAAATTTAGATAGCTTACAAAAAGTAGCAAGCGGAGTAACACAAAATGGTCAGCCTATTAATATAATAACTTCTCCTTCAAGTTCTCAAATAGGTTTTCAGATTATTGCTATGCAATATGTAGATGACCCTAATGCTATTGTCGAATCTGTGTATGAATATTACGAAGTGGTTTTTGCACAGGCTATTTTTCAGGATATAGCAAGTCCAAAAAGTTTACATAGCAATAGAGGTTATGAAATAGGTATAGTATATATGGATGGATACAATAGAGCTTCAACAGCTTTAGTTAGCCAACAAAACACTGTGCATATCCCTTGTGGACTATCTTCAAATAAAAACTCTATACAGGTAACTATACCAATTACTCAAAGAGCGCCAAAATGGGCTAAGCGATATAAGTTTGTAATTAAACCTGACGAAGAGAATTATGAAACAATTTATTGTAATTTATTCTTTACTGACCCTGCCTCAAATGCAGTTTGGTTTTATTTAGAAGGAGAGAACACAAGAAAAGTAGAGATTGGAGATAAATTTATAGTTAAGGCAGACGCTGATGGACCTAGAAGAAGTTGTGCTTATGCTACAGTTTTAGATAAACAAGCTCAAGCAGAGGGTTTTATAGAGCCTATAGATAACGTATTAGTTCCTTCGGGATTATATTTAAAAATAAATCCAAATACCTTTTCTGCTGTTGCAGAGCCTGACGCTGTTATTCTATTAGGAAACGAAACAGCTTGTGCAAAAAGAGGAGGTAATTATGCTATTTTAAAATATACTGTGAATAAAAAGGACCCCGATAATCCGGGAATGTATTTAGACTATTCAGTTCCTGCGGGAAGTATAATTACTTTAGATTTTGATTGGAACAGAGCAGGTGTTGGAGGCTCTTGTGAAGCAAGAGGGTATTCCTTTAAAAGAAGGTTATCATCTACTACTGATTATGATAATTTTGAGGATTGGTGGAATGGAGATAATGTATCCAATTTACTAAATTCAGGTACTTCTAAAGACGATAGTACTGAGTTAGAATATATACCAACAAACGGAATCTTGACTAGCAAAGACTTTGAAATAATGTATCTTCAGTTTTATAGAAACCCTACTACAAATGAACTAATACTTCAAATGTCAACGGGTAAAAGCTGTACAGGAGTAGGCTATCCTAACTCAAGAAAATATTGTGTTACTTCTGATATTCAAGTTTTTAGAGCACTTAATACT
>Ga0307377_10001417_pt1 | contig 30486 bp, 48 predicted proteins | sample TR3MG_FD_202535 | JGI IMG/M metagenome (GOLD analysis project Ga0307377, IMG submission 202535) | Soil microbial communities from Risofladan, Vaasa, Finland - TR-3 | ecosystem: Environmental > Terrestrial > Soil > Coastal area > Acid sulfate soil | place: Finland: Risofladan, Vaasa | collected... | reverse complement strand
TTAAATTCAGAAATCCCGAAAGAATTTGACTTTAAAAAACTATTAGAAGAATTGAAAACAAAACTCCAAAATTAAATAAATCAAATACAAAAGCCAATCAGAAATTATCCTGGTTGGCTTTTTTTTTGCACTCTTTTCCACAAGCCGAAACTCGGGCAGTGCCCGAGTCTACGTGGATGGTATCCACGTACTGATGAGGCAACCAAAAAAAGTACTACAAACAAAGGAGGAATAAAATGAAAAGAAAAGTTTATCAAGAACTGGCCAGCCGTATTCTTGCACAAAACAACTGCATAGAAAGCGACAACTGGGAATGGGAAGAAAAGCATGGTAACGTAGCTGGTTACATAGTTGAAAATTATCTTCCCAGCGGTTCAGGCATAAGTGAAATCGAAGAAATTAGTTTTGCCGGCCATGACAAGATCGTCTTCCATAGTTCTTATCATCTCATGGACGAAAACGGGATGTACGATGGCTGGCTTAAATTCAAGGTAGTAGTTAAGCCAAGCCTTGTTTGTGGAATTACGGTAGACGTTATCGGTAACTTCAGCCAAAAGGGTGGTAAGTACAGCAGTATCAAAGACTACCTTACTGAAGAATTTGACAGGCATCTCCAAACTGAAATTGACATCAAAGAGGTGGCCAAGAAAGCCGAAGAAGAATACGAACTGACGTAGGCCGAAACTCGGGCAGTGCCCGAGTCTGCGTAAGGTAGTTTCTTACGTACTGATGAGGCAAACTTATACAAAGGAGGATAGTTATGAAATACATTGGAATCGTTGGGTCACGAAGAAGAAACACCCCAATAGATGAAAAAAAGGTAGTGGAAGAATTCTTCAGTATCTATGCGGATGGCGATTACATAGTAAGTGGTGGCTGTCCGAAAGGTGGTGACCGCTTCGCTGAAAGTATTGCTAAGTCCACAGGTATTCCAATTATTATCTTCTATGCCAACTGGTCAAGAGGGCGTAGTGCTGGTTTTATCCGCAATGATTTAATTGCAAAAAAATCAGACGTGCTAATCGCTTGTGTGGCAAGTGATCGCACGGGAGGGACGGAAGACACGATCAAAAAATTCTTAAAAAGGAAAAGTAAAAAATATTTATATCTGGTAAAATAGGCCGAAATGCCCTGGTGACAGGGCATCTACGTAAGATAGGTACTTACGTACTGATGAGGCAACCTACTACAAACAAAGGAGGATAAAAATGGAAAAACTTGATCTAAAACCTTTTGACGAAAGTGACTGGGACGCTTTTGCAGGGGCATCTGGCGACGATCCAAAAATCTGTTGGGATGTAGCTATTGACAAGGGTTCCTTTCCATTAGATTTTAAAGACGACGACTACCTCTTTATTATCGTGGACTCAGAAGTGATTATAATCTACATAGATAAAGAAGATGGTGAAACCAGAATGGCCTACGTATTGGAAACAAATAACCAATACCTTGGTGAAGTAATTGCGAAGGGATTAACTTATCCCTTCAACTACAACGAACTGATCAAAATTGGCTTTAAACCAAACGAGTTCTAAACAAGCCGAAACTCGGGCAGTGCCCGAGTCTACAAAGGTTGATTACCTTTGTACTGATGAGGCAAATCATTTTATTAATGTGCTACAAACAAAGGAGGATAGTTATGAAAAAGATGAAGAAAATAACCAGATTAGAAAGCCTTCAGGTTCAGAAAGAACTTGAAAAAAAGTTGACAGAAAAAGCAATGGATCACGAATTATATCGGTTTACTACCATGAACACCGATCAACTGCTGACTCGGCTCACCAAAATCAAGAACCCTTTAAAAGCCGAAGCCTGCCGCAAGATGGCAAAATGGTGTGGTATACCGAAAGTAGCAAAAGCAGCAATGAAGAGAAGAAATGAACTATACTTTGAATTTGATTTTTAGAAACCGAAACTGGGTCCTACAGCTAATGCAAGCTGAAATTAGAGTGTTAGGCGCATGGTGAAATAGCACCGCCCAGTCCGTGTGGCATAGGTAACTACACGCTGATGAGGTAACCTACTACAAAAACAAAGGAGGATTTATTATGAAGACGATTCTTGAGAAAAAGCCCTATTCGAATCATCCTGAGGACACGCATCTATCTGTAGTACTTTGTGAAATTGACCAAAAAGACCACTACGTCACTTGGATGCACAATTCAGAAGATGACGGCTACTTTTGGGGCCACTACTTTGAAACTCTTCGGGAAGCCAGAATTGACTACAATAAAAGAGGAATCAGACAGGAAGTGAAAGAAAATACAGAATCTATAAGATTGGCATCAAGACGTATTCGTGAATGTGTTGATGAAGTACGCGAGTATGGTTCAAAAGTCGAGAGCCTACTGCAAGAAGTTGAAGAAAAATTAAACCAAATTGAATCAATTACTTACTACCTTCCATCTGAATAGACAAGCCGAAATGCCCTGTACGCAGGGCATCTGCTGGACATGGTAATCCAGTACTGACGAGGCAACCACTACTAACAAAAGGAGGATAAAAATGGTTAACGTAAAAACTGAAGTAAAAGGCAAAACTCTGATCATCACAATCAATCTGAAAAAGACCTTCGGCCCTAGCAAGAGTGGTAAAACAATTACGGTCGCAAGCACTAAGGGCAACAAAGCAATTGAAGGAACCGATGTCATCCTTGGTCTGAACTGCTACAAAAAACCTGAAGCCAATGGTGATGATGACGATGATTAGATAGCCGAAACTTGGGTAGTAGTACATGCCCAAGTCTACGTGGATGGTATCCACGTACTGATGAGGCAACCACAACAACAAAGGAGGAATAAAATGGAAAGAAAGATGTGTGAAACTTTTAATGGTACATTAGGTCGTTTCGGTAGTTTGTTTCTCAGCTACGATATGATCGAAAGAAATGAAACTGTTCTAAGTAAAGATACAGAGATGATAAGGCTTCAGGCCGAAGTAGAACGATTGGCTGAACTCAAGAAGAACGTAGATAAAGTCTTCTGGGGACAAGCAAGAGACCTACGAGATGAAGCAGTAAAGAGAATCAAACTGCTGACCAATGAAAAATATATATAGCCGAAACTCGGGCACTGCCCGAGTTTACCAATGATTGGAACATTGGTACTGATGAGGCAACCAAAAAAGTACTACAAACAAAGGAGGAATTATTATGAAATGTACAATAATCATAGGAAGAAAACATGAAGACTACTGGGACAGCAAGAACAAAGGAAAGCTGGTGTTCAGCGGTAATTTTGACAGTACAAACCTTAGACTGGATTCAGTAAAAGTAGCAAAAGAGATTGCCAAACTGGCGAAGATCGACTGTTACAGGGTAATGAGACTGGATGACAGCTACGGTGGATATCGATATAGTGAACCAGCATTATACGAAACACCCGATATCACTGAGTTCTTTCAAAAGGAAAAGAAACAAGCAGAAGAATACAATGCCCTCCAGAACCGAAGGGTAGAAGCAATTAACAAGCTTCCAAAAAAGAAAGTAGTCAGAGGCCATGGTATCCCAGGAGTAAAGATTTATGTAACAAGAACCAATTACACCTACAACAGATCCTACTCAAGCACCATTCAAGGTTATGTAGGAATGTTCGCTGAGAAGAATGGTCAAACCAGGGATAATCTAGGTATTAGTAGTTATAAGACAAGGGACGGGAAATTCAAAGGAAAGAAATTCAAAGACGATTTTGAATGGAACTTCATGACCCCCTTGTCAACCATGCCTGAAAGCTTTGACTACAGGGAACTTCTGGAAACACTAATCAAGGCAAGGAATGAATTTAAACACAAGATCAAAACAGTAAAGTAGGCCGAAATGCCCTGTACGCAGGGCATCTACCAATGATTGGAACATTGGTACTGATGAGGCAACCACAACAACAACAAAGGAGGATAAAAATGTTTGAACACGCAGTTCTTATTCCTTACTACCAAAAAGGCCTGACAATAAATAATTTACCAGGCGAAATGACTCTCGATGGATACTTTGTTATTGAAACAATTGAGTTTCCAGAAATGTATCCAGAATTTGATCCCGGTCCTCCAGAAGGAGAAGAAGACTTTTGGAATACAGTAGTTCATGTCCACTACATTACAAAAGGATTCATAGTTCACAAACGAAACATAAACTACGAATTTATGAAGGCCCACTACGGTGGTATCTACGGAAGAAATGATCGAATCCACTTCTGGAAAGTAATGAAACATTTGGAAAAAATGGACAAAGGTGTTGATGACAACTTACCAGACGGTAGTTGTGTGGAAGCAATGATCTAAAACCGAAACCCACTACTACGGTGGTGGGTATAGGCAGGATAGGAACCTGCCTACTGATGAGGTAACCTAACAACCAAAGGAGGATATCATGAGTAAAAGAGTTGAAGTCATTCTCGGGAAAGATGGCTCTGTCAAGGTGGAAGCATTCGGTTTTAAAGGTGCTTCTTGCGAAGAGGCAACTGCCTTCCTTGACAGGATTTTTGGTGGCGAAATGGAACGAGAACATAAAGCTTCTTATTATGAAGAAGAAGTCAAACTCTGCGATGGCTTGCCAAGCGGATACTGCGGATAAGGAGAAAGAAATGAACATCATAACTGATTTTATTATTGGCCATGGTACAATAGCTGGTTTAATAATCTCAGGTTTGATAGGGTGTTCGTTATACCTTATCTTCATCTGCTTAAACCCAATCATAGAGAAGGTAGTAGAAAACTTCTTTAAATTCTTATAAGGAGGTTCTAATGAGCCATACCACTAAGTACAAAGAAATGATCACCGACTTGAATCTCTTCTGCCAGAAGGCAGAAGAACTCGGGCATGAAGTAGTAAGAACGAAAATGAAATTCCGGTTGTACGGAAGCAATGAAGTAGATGGTGTTGCTTCTGTGAAAGTCAAAGGTTGGTCAATCCCTTTGGTGATAAGTGAAAAGGGAGAAATCTTTTACGACCACTTTGGCTCGGCTACTGGTTCAATGGAAAACTTCCACTCACTTCTTCAAGACTACAATCAAGACCTGACGATAAACAACTTGCCAATGGATATCGTTCAGAACTACTACATGGAAGAAATTGAAGAAGGCCGGAAGATTGTAATTGAGTACTAACCAAGGAGGTAGTTATGGCAATTTATGAACTAACAGTCAATTTCGTGGAACTTGAACTGGATCTCTGGATCAAGTCAGAAAAAGAAATACTACTGACTAAAGAGGCAAAAGAAAAGGGATATACAATAAAAGAAATCCATGTAAAAGAAGTGATGCCGGGAATTGACATTATAGTTGATTCATCTTAAAAGCCGAAATGCCCTGGTGACAGGGCATCTACGTGGATGGTATCCACGTACTGATGAGGCAACCACTTAAAAAGGAGGGTAGTTATGGCAAAGAAAACAGAAATGATGGACTATCTCAAAACTATCGACAACTTCATTTCAAACAGCCAAAAGAACAACTTCAAGTACCGTTCCATGTATCACTTTCTAATTGAAAATGGACAGTTTTTTCGTGACCCAAAAGAGAAAAAGTTCCACTACAAAAAGAAAGAATGCTACTACAACACCTACAAGATAGTAAGTGAAAATCCTGAACTGAAATATGTTGAAGGGTTCGCCATGTCAATCATACCAATAGAACACGCATGGGCAGTAGATCCAAAAGGTTATGTAGTAGACCCAACATGGGACGATGGAAGTGCTTATTTTGGTGTGGTGTTTCCAATCGTTTATGTCATACGCCTTATGTTTTCAAAAGGATTCGTTGGGCCAGTAATTGATAATTGGGAGCAAAAATGGCCTTTGTTGACAGGGGAACACAACTACAAAAATGGGTTAGTCGACACGGGAGGTGGTCATGGCTAGGAAAGAACCAATCTTCACGGCAATTAGTTATGAACGCAACAAAACAAAGTACTACATCAACAACCCAAGCCCAGATAGGTGGCCAAAGTTTCCATACTTCCCAATAAAACGATGGGTCAAAACAGAATTTGGCCGGGAAATGGAAGTAGGCCTAATCTTTGCGGCTGGGAAACGTTCGGTAGTATACCTTATGAATCTCTTTATGATACCACCGAATATGTCAATCAAAAAGTTTCTTCAATCCGAAAGAATTGAATATGGATCAGTAGAAGAACTTTTAGACGATGGTTGGACAGGAGACTAAAAAATGAAATTCATCGACAAGAAAATGAAGAAGTTCATCAATAAGAAAATTAAAAAACTTGGTTCTATGGAAGCAGTCAAGTCATTGTACAACCAAGACTGCGAGGTTGACTACTACGCCATAAAGAGGGCAAGAAAACTTTATCCAAGGAAAATCAAAAGGAGGAAATCATGAGAATCAAACTTAACAAAGAACGAAGAGACGGAACTGATCGGAGAGTAGCCGGACATAAAAACATTCATCGAAGTATGAAATTCCGGTTATTTAGGCGGAAAGAGAAAGACAGACGGAATAGATTAATATTCCTAAAGTCAATTTCTAACAACAGTATTGAAGTTTATGGATAGAAAGCCGAAATGCCCTGGTGACAGGGCATCTGCACAAGATGATAACTTGTGTACTGATGAGGTAAATCATAAACCAAAAGGAGGATAGTTATGAAAAGACTTAAAGAAATTGTATTAGAAGTAATCCTAACACATCCACAAGAAATTATCACTATCAAAGAAATTTCGGATCAACTTGAAAATAAAATTCCTATACCACAACTTAGGAATACAATTCAAGGACTTAGAATATCCGGATATCTTGCAACCGAAAAAGCAGGTAGTGGATCGTTAGGGCCAGCCGAGTACAAAATCCTGACAAGAGAAAAAATCCCAAGAAAAAAATCAACAAGAAAAAAACCTGCTTCAACAACTGAAGGAAAAGGTAGTGAAGTTCTATCAGAACTCTCCATGAAAAAAACGGGTGAGGTCATATACTACCTCATACATGATCTAAAAAAACAATTTCATGAACTATCAACTTCCTACAGTGATTTGCAATCGATCTTGAATAAAGAAAAGGCAAGCTTCAGGATAACACTTCAAGAAAAGGAAAAGCAAATCAAAGAACTGAAAGAAAACTTAGAGGTTCTTAAACAAAGACTAAGAGATCAACACAATGGTAACGATGGTAGAACATTAAAACTTCATGAAGTAGCAACATTCGTCAAAAGAAGGCAACAATAAGGCCGAAATGCCCTGGTGACAGGGCATCTACGTAAGATAGGTACTTACGTACTGATGAGGCAACCTACTACAAACAAAGGAGGATAAAATGATTACACAAGAAATGATTGATGAGAAAGCATCAGACATTATTGACTATATTCAAGATGCTTGTGGTGAAGTGGGTTATGAATGCGGCAACCCAAAAAACTTTCATTATCAGGACCCCGATATGCAAAAGAAAATTCTAAAGGCAAAAAAGAATGGTGTTACTGATGTGACTGGATGGTTGGCAGATGAGTATTACGACGATGTCAACTTTTTACAAGACTTCGCTGGCGACCGTATACACGATGGTGTTAGCGAACTTGGATTTAAAGGTGAGTACAAAGAAAAAAAGATCTACATGATAAAAATTGCAGAAGCCATGAAAGAATATGGTCACAACTCACTTAAAAAAGCCATGGACAATCTTATCAAAGGTTGGAAGGAGTAAAAAATGAGACCTGGTGATTCTTACGATCTAAAAGAGTTAAGAGACCATTTTCCAGAAGCGAAAACACTGCAAGATATTATATCTTCATTAAAGAAAATGGTAGATCCATCCGACAAAGGTAGCACAGTCATTTGCAGAAAATCAAAAAGTTCCTTTACTGTAAGCTTTGAAAAGGGTCTGTGCACATGGGGCAAATTCTTGTTTAACAAAAGTATAATGAAAAGGATTGTATAAGGCCGAAACTCGGGTAGTAGTTTTACCCGAGTCGCTTGCAGGTGAGCTCTGTAAGCCTGATGAGGCAGCTTAAAATAATTATTAATAACTAAAGGAGGAAAATTATGAAAACAGACAAACTCATTCCATTATTACGTTCTGGCTTTTCAGCAATTTGGCTGAAGACACATGAACCAAATCGGGTGAGAAAGAACATCTATCCACTGATAGATTCTTTCACCCGAAAAGATGGAAACAACTACACGAGAATTGAATGGACATGCACAATGGACAACTCGCCACAAGGGGCAAATCCGCTCAAACCCCTGATGGCATTAGAAGAGGCACCACCTTGCACTCTTCTCTTTGTGTATAACTGGCACTGGTTTGCGGATAAACCACAGGTAGTACAGTTCATTCAAGACGCACTACCGGTCTGGGCACATGAAAGCAAGGCGATTATCTGTGTATCTCCAACTGAAAAGATACCAATGGAACTCCAAAAAGACTTTGTACTACTGAATATGCCTCTTCCTAATGAAGACGAAATAAGTTCTGTCATTCACCACGTCTCTCCAACGGAAGATACTATCCCAAAAGGCAAGGAGTTTGATCGTTTGGTATCAACATGTAGGGGACTTACAGCAGCCGAGCTTGAAGCGGTTCTGGCATTGTCCTATGTAGAAAGTGGTGGAAAAGGATTTGAAATCACCACTATAAATCAGCATCGTGCTATGTCTTTCCGGAAAACTGGATTTGTAGAAGTACTTGAGCCCAATATCACCTTTTCAGATATCATAGGGTATAATGATTTCAAAAGATTTGTACTTGAAACTATTGATAACCCGAAGGCGAAAGGGATCATGGCTATTGGTCAGCGTGGTTGCGGAAAGACTACAATCATGAAGGCAATAGTGGCAGAAACCGGAAAGCTTGGCCTATCCATTAACATGGGTAGTATGTTTAGCAAATACCAAGGTGAGACCGATGCAAATATTAATATGGTCATCGGGATGCTTACTGCAGTAGGTGATTGTTTTGTGTTGATCGACGAATTTGAAAAACAATTTGCTGGCGCAGGAAGTGACGGAACCTTGGATAGTGGAACTACAAGAAGGGCAACAGGCCGTTGGCTTGAGTTCCTTCAAGACAGACCAAAAGGTATTTATATCTGTGGTACTGCCAACTCGTTTGTAGGGATTCCAAGTGAGTATCTGAGACCAGGAAGATGGGATACTTCTCCTTTTTATTTTGGATTACCAAACCACGATACAAGGGAAAAGATATTGAAACACTACATCAAAAAAGTTGGCATGGAAATGCCTTCCAAAAGGATGATTCCCAGTACCGACCAGTTCTCGGGTGCAGAAATAGAAGCATTAGTAGATATCGCTGATATGAGGAAAATGAATCTGATGGATGCCTCGGCTTTCATCAAACCTCAGGCAATTACAATGGCAGAAGAAGTCCAACGTCTACATGAGTGGGCTAAGGACAGAACTCTTTCGGCCGAGGCAATTCCTTTGGTCAGCAAAACAGCCAAAAGAAACATAGACGTATAATGAAAGGAGGGTCAAAATGGAGGAATGGAAAACAGTTGGTCAAGCAGAAAGAGGCACAGCAATTCACTTTGCAAAAGATGGCATGGCTCGGTGTGATAAAAAGATACCACTCATTATTTTTGATCAGGGTGGTAAAACAGTGACTGACATCACCTGTGCCAAATGTAAGCAGTACAAGGCTTACAAGGACGCTGTTGATACTACTGCCCAAAAGAAACCGCTGGATTTAGAAACAGTGGTGAAAAAGGTAGCGGTGGTAAAAGAACAGCCAAGCGAGTGTTTGCCGACAAAGGCAACTGCGGTAAAGAAAACAAAAAAGGTAGTTGAGAAGAAATCGGAACCTGTCAAGAAAGAAGAGGAAAAGTATGATATTTCCATTGACGAACCCGATGCTGACTTTGCCGCAAAGAAAGAGAAGAATGGATATAACATCATTCATATTCCAACTGCAACAACTATGTTCAACGGCATCTGCCAAGAAGTAATTGAAGATGCGCTTCTTAATCTGAATACCATTGCAGTACGGTGGCCAGATAAACATAGCGCAATACCAAAAGACTTCATAACAAAATGCCGAAAGGCATTAGAGAACGCCTTCAAAGCTTGTGAAATTGAAGTTCCAAAGTCATTAGCCGAAAAGGTTCCTGAAAACAAGGGTAAGAGAAAGAAACCCAAGAAGGTAGTAAAGAAAAAGTTCAAGAAGGGTGACAAAAAAATCATAAACAAGAAAAAAGTCGTTTATGACGGTAAAGAATGGATCCCAGAAACAGTACGAACAATCACAAGAAGAAAAAAGAAAGTAGAACCTGAGAAATCCAAACCAAAGAAAACAATAAAAAGGAGGATTAAGGAAGAAACCAAAGAGAAGAAGGAAAGAACCATCAAGCGGAGGGCAAAGAAAGAAAAGGGTCCTCTTGGAATGAACCCGAATAAACCACCCGCAGTAATAGTTGGAAACTTTCAAAAAACCATTGAATTTGGTAACCTAGTTCGAATACTCAAAAAGGATTTTGGCTTCACGGACAAGAAGGCCAAGTCAAAAATCAGAGGAGTCGTTAGGAAGTTGAGTAGAAGAATGGGGATCGAAGTTCAAATCACAATGGGCAAAAAAGAAGCAAACGACACCTACAAAATTTAAACAAGCCGAAACCTGCCTACGGGCAGGTCTGCTGGGCATGGTAGTCCAGTACTGATGAGGCAAAACCACAACAACAAAGGAGGCAATTATGAAAGCAGAACAACTGCAAGACGGTGCACTATGTCAACTCAAGATGGGGCGTTGGGACGCAAGTGTAAAGATGAAAAAGGGTCAACTTGGTAGTAGCGTTCCAGAAGAAATTATCCGGTCAATGCAAGACTTGGTAGAAGACAGAACCCTTCTTAAAGATCTCGCTACTATCCGGAGATCAGCGAAGGGACTTCTCACAAGAAATTCCCTGCCATTTCCAGTTGATGGAGTTTTCTGGATCCCAAAGCACAAGATAACCGAGTTGGATGAGGCATTTGGAAAGTTTCAAGAAGAGTACACCAAACGTCTCGACATTCTTTGTGACAACCTTGAAACTATGAAAGCAAATTTCAAGGCAAAATATCCAAAGTACTATCGCAAAGAAAAATATCCAACAACAAAACAACTCAAAAGAAAGTTTTATTTTCATTGGAACTTCTTCCAGTTTACATTGCCAGACAAGAAAGCAAACATTCTTTCTCCAGCAATTTATAAAAAGGAGCAAGAAAAGTTTTCGGGTATGATAAAGCAAATGGAAGAAATGACTATCACCCTTGTCGGAAATATGCTACTACGAAGGGTTCAAAAACTTGCTACCCAGTGTGATTCTGGGAAAATTAATGCCGGTACATTCTCATCAATAGAACGTTTTCTTGAAAGATGGGACGACATATGGAAAGATCATGTGGATGAAAAGAAACTCAGGGGCATTATGATTTCACTTAAAAAACAAATCAAATCAGCGAGTGTTGAACGGCTCAAAAACAACGAGGACTTCCGGCAAGCAATTGGTTCTCATCTTGAAAAGACAATAGAAAAAATTAAGGCAGTACCTGATTTCACACTGAAAAGGAGTTTGGACATATAATACACAATTCGCCCAAATCGGCCGACAAGCTGGTTTGGGCGAAGTTGTTTTTAAACTTTTAAAAACAATAAATCACGGTAGTACAGACAACAACAAAGGCGAAGTCAAACCAACGAAATATTTAAGTATTTGTAATTATTTATTAAAAAATTTTTAAAAAAAAGCTTTACAAACATAAAACTTTAAGATATCATAATTCTTGTTTTCTCAAATAAAAGGAGACCGATAATGACTACTATGATGAGGCATAGTTGTAAACACTGTATACATTGGTACAGTTCTTCAGTAATTGGAAAAAGAAAAGACAACGACGAAATTCAAGAAAAAAAGAAAAAAAGAAAAAAAGATAAGAACTTCAAACCAACAACTAGAAGATGCATAATAACAAAAAAGAAGATCCAATCCAACTCTCCAAACTGTAAATGGTTTAATCCATCATTAGTTTACTGCAACGAAAACCTTCACCCAATCAAAATCAGCAACTGCCTTGACCGCAGAAGAAACGAAAAGCAAATGGCTGCTTGGGATTACTGCAAAAAGTGTAGGCAATTCGATCTGGAAATAAAAGACATAGCAGAAAAGTACTGGTTAAACGCAACCCCAATAAATATTAAAACCAAAGCAGAAAGATCAAAGAAAAAGAAGCGCAAACTCAAACGCAGGGGTGAAAGCGAAATCAATCAAGAACAAGTCACTATACGAACCATTAAGAGAAGAAAGAAAACAGAAACTGCCAAACCAAAAAGAACTATAAAGCGTAGAGAAAAAAGAACTATCAAAACTATCAAAAGGAGGAAAAGATAATGTCAAGAGGTATTCCAACAATTAACTACCTAAGGGCAATACAGATAATGTTTGGCAAATGGTATAGTGTAAATCATACAGACCATAATTACGAAAACGAAGACGGATACGAATATATACTCCCATCTCAAACAATATCTGCTGAACAAAAAATAATTAAAAACGAAATGTGGGAAAACCTTTCAGAAGAAGCAAAAGAAGTAGTAATGGCAATTATCTCTTCACCAGACGAAATCATAAATATTTTCAAAACCCCAAAAAGAGGAATATACAGCAAAAAGAAAATAAGAAAATACTTCTCTAAAATTTGGAGCAGTAAGTTCATAAGTGACATGACAATACAAGAGATAACAAAATGGGTAAACCAACTATAAAAATATTAGATTCTGTTCACTGCAAAGCAGACAAGTACGCAAGGGAATTAATACTACCTTCCCTTGCGTACAAGAATGCCGTATGGAAAAGAAACGACAGGGGCACACGTACATCACAAATCGTTAAGTCCCACATGATTACAGGTAGAAAAGGAACTGGCGGAACATTTCTGACTGGACTTCTTGAAAGAGTAGAAAAATATTGCAAGAAAAAAGAAATACACATAGCAATACAAAACAAAAAAAACATAACAGAAATTCCGGTAGCAATAAGACCAAAGCTAAATGGCATTACATTTCGCGAAGATCAAATAAAAGCATTAAAAAAAGTAGAGAAAAAGAGTAGGGGTCGAATAGTATTTCCTACAGGATCTGGCAAGACCATAATTGCACTTGGAATTATATCAATGTTTCCAGAATGCAGAATACTCTTCCTTTGTCATACAATAGATCTAATAAACCAAACCCTGAAAGAGATCAACAAGTACCTGAGAGAAAGAGAAATATTTGTCATGGGTGCAGGATACAAAAGCGAAATGAGTGAAATCAAGAAAGTAGAAAACCCAATCGTACTGTCAACAATACAAAGCTTTTCAAAAATACCTGCAAAAGACTACATTGATTTCTTTGATATTACCATTGTTGATGAAGGCCACCACGCAAATAGTAGAAGTAGTCAGTATGGAAAAGTCATGGAACACAACCTATCTCCACGACGATATGCACTAACAGCAACAATACCAACAAAGAGAAAAGAAATACTCGTCAATGAAGGATTCTTTGGTAAAACAATCGCGAAACTAACAATAGAAAAAGGAATAGAAATTGGCATAATAGCAAAACCAGAAGTCAATCTTTTGCCAATTCCATATTCAAGCGACATAAACATACTATGCGATAGAAAATATAAAAATTTTTATCAGTACGGAATAGTAGAAAACAATGCACGCAATTCACTCATAGTTAACGAGGTAATAGAAAGCATCAAGAAAAAAGAAACTACTCTGATTATAATAGAACGCACCGAACATGGTTATTTAATCCAAAAGATGTTAAAATATAAAAAAATAAAAGCACCTTTCGTACATGGTGCAACAGAATCAAAAGATAGAAAACGAATCAAAAGGGAAATAAAAATAAGAAAGCAAAAAGTAGTAATCTGTTCAAAAGTATGGAAGGAAGGAATTAACATTCCATCACTAAACCACATCATAAACGCCTGTGGTATGAAAGAAGAAAAGGCAGTAATCCAAGCAATGGGACGTGGTCTAAGAACCACAAAGAAAAAGAAAACAATAAGATTAACAGATTTCTTAGATCCATACATGTTTCTGGCACAACACTCTATTCTAAGAATACAAGTATACTACAAACAGGGTTGGATGTAAAATGGATCTGATAGAATTGCTTGAAGACTACGACATAGAATACTGGACAGAAGGAAAAAATGTTTCCACTGGATGGATAAACATTCAGTGTATCTTTTGTGATGACGATTCAAACCATCTTGGAATTAGAAAAAACGACTTAAAAATATCATGTTGGAGATGCGGTAATCATGACATGATAAGTCTTATAACAGGCATCACCGAAATGAGTAGGAGTGAAGCCTTTCAACTTAGTAAAAAAATATCTCTTGGGGCAACGGACCAATATCCTCCTGCAGAAAGCATTGCCTCATCACTGTTGTCTGCTCAGGTCCGCTTGCCCCAAGAGTCCAGAAAGTACTTCCCTGAAAAACACATCGAATATTTGAAAAACAGAGGATTCCAAGATCCAGAAGAAATTATCAGAAAATACAAACTACAAGCAGTACACACCATCGGAAAATATAAATTCAGAATTATAATTCCTATCATACTCAACAGAAAAATTCTATCATTCACATCAAGAGATATAACAGGATTCCAAGAACCAAAATACAAACATGCATCGGCAAATGAATCAGCCATAGATATAAAAAAACTCGTCTATAATATTGATACACTAACAATCGGTTCTGATGCAATTCTTGTTGAAGGCCCAATAGATGTCTGGAAACTTGGAAAAGGGGCAATATCATTTCTTGGAGTAAACAATACAGAAGAACAGGTGATAGTATTAAAAAATAAGAAAATAAGAAACCTCTTTATCCTTTTTGATAATGATCGTGCAGGAAAAAGAGAAGCAAAAAGAATCGCAAAGATCTTATCGCCACTTGTTAAAGAAACAGAAATAGTGACCTTCAAAAACATCAACGACCCAGGAGAACTACGACCAGAAGAAGTAGCAATTCTAAGAAATCAACTGGGGGTTTAAAGTTCACAACAAAACCAAAATAATCTTTGTGACCGAAAAATGAACTCGGCCAATTAAAGGATTTTTGGTCTATGTTGATGTATAATGTTTTATTAATCTTTTATAAAAAATCTTATCGAAGTTTTCCGCAGGAAAACAACTGTCTTTTCCGCAGGAAAAGCAGTTTGAGAACTACCAAACACCCTCTTATATAATATATATATAAGATAATATATAAATAAATAAATACGTAGTATTTATTTATTATATTATCTAATATTTTTTAAAGTATATACTCTGAAAATTTTTTTAAAGGAATTTGGGCAATGAAAAAAGTAGTTGTTCCAAGAGTAGATGAAAGACTTGCTAATCCTCTTATTGGTTCCGGAAAGATAAGGCGAAGATGTTTCATAAAGAAATATGAAAAAGAAAAAAGTCGTTCTGAAAAACTACACGAAAACCTTTTCAAAAGATCCAATACAATTCCTTATAATAGAACTACTAAAAAAATGACAAAGAAACCCATTGTTTTTTCAACAGCAAATGCCAAAATAATCTTTAACTACTGGAACAATCTTGGATATCCGTTTATAAGACACCAACCAATCAAAAGTAAAGTTACATCAAAAGGAATTGAAAGAATAAACAAAGCAATAAAGAGTCATGGAAAAGAAATGGTTTTAAATTCAATTGCTACAGCAGAAAGAGTTTTTAATTCAGGATGGTTCAAATGGCGATTAGCAATAGGAACACAAAAACTATCACTACCAGATTTTTTTATGTATAGCAATGAAGGGCACAAGAATCATAGCAAAAGAATAAAAGATTTACCATGGTCATGGTTTGAAGAATGCATAAAGGGATTAAAGTACATGGAAAAAAAATATTCGGTTATAAAAATCGATAAACTCCCACACATTACACAAAAACTTATTGATACATGGGAAGAGTACACAAAACTGAAACCATCAAATAGTGAAAACGAACAATTAAAGAAAGTATCAATACGTCTTAGCAAGTTCTGTAATAACAACGAACTTGATTGGTTAACAGTAGTTGACATAATAGACGGAATGTTGAATAAATGGCACACATATAAACCAAAGCATGCTGGGTACATGCTCAATAATATCTTTTGGGGTGAAGTATTAAAACGTGAAATCATAAGATACGGACTTGTAGATAAGGATTTCAAGTGGGCAAGGGATGAGTAGATACATAATCATAGAACTAAAGAACAAGAAGAAATTAAAAGTCAGTTATATCTACTATGGAAATATTATTGGTGGTTTAAGAGTTTCCAAGACAATAGGGATAAGACATAAGCATTTCAAATATGTAGAAAGAGTATTTACCAACATTCAGAAACTGATCAGGAATGAACTAAAATCAGAAACCATGAACATAAGAAAAATACTCAGGAGAAACAGGTGATAAATCGGAAAAGAGTTGATCCTAAGAATGAGTACATACTTCTATCCTATATGATAATGAATGCCGACGTGCTTTCGGCAACCTTCAATAGAAACAAAGCTGGCGAACTGAAACCAAGACATTTCACAAAAGACTTCAGGCATATCTTCCGCTGGCTAATGATATATTATTCCAAACATAAGAAACCACCAAAGAAAACAATACAAGAGATATTTGAAAGACACAAGAAAAAACTAAATAAAAATACCCAGGAAATTGTAGAAGAATATTTGAATCGCATTGCAGAAGAGTATATAAAATATGGCGAAGAAAATATAGATCCAGAATATGTAAGGAAGGAAATTCTACCTGATTTTATTCGCGAAAGGGAGTTATCAGACAGAATAGAAAAAGCCCAAGACCGACTTGATCAAGGGAATTTTGAAGATGCAGAACGAATAATTAGTACTTATCCAAACGTAACCTTTGAAGATGAAGATGAGAACCTTGGAACAATAATCCCATTTACAAAAGAAGATGTTGATCAAGGAATGGCAAATATAACATCACTTGTAAATGAAGCATTTAGATTCGAAGGCGATCTTGACAGGCTTATAGGCCCACTCGGTAAAGGTTGGCTAGTAGCCATCACAGGAATTGAAAAATCTGGAAAGAGTTATCTACTTCAGGAAATAGGATATCTTGCATCACTATATCAAAAGAAAAAAGTATTATGTATAAATCTTGAACTACATCAAAATCTTGTAAGAAGCCGAGTATGGCATAGGATTAGCAGAACCACTAATAAACGTGATGCCGGAAGAATAGTTTTCCCAATTCTTGATTGTGAAAATAACCAATTTGGAACTTGTCAATTTCAAAAGAATAAAAAGAAGAAAGTACTATTTCGAAACAATACAGAAGAAATTACTTTTACAAAAAAAATAGGATGGGAAGTCTGTCATGACTGTCGTTCTGCAAATATAAGAATGAATGCTTCAAGAACAAAAAGATTTGTTCCTACTATATGGTTTGCGAAAAAGAGGATAAGAGAAGTCAGTGCAACCAGAGTCAAAAGGGCATTAAAGAAAAGAGAGATGATGAGATTAACAGACTTTCGTGTTAAATGCTTTCCACGATATTCTGTAACCTTTGATGAAGCAAGAGCTTGGATAATGAGATATATCGATAAATCAAAATGGTATCCAGACATTATTATGTTTGACTACCTTGACATTCTTGCACCCGAACAAGGAAACTTACAAGAACGTATTGATGTGGACCGAAAATGGAAAAAGGCATCAAAACTCGCAGGTGAATTAAATTGCCTAGTGCTAAATGCTGATCAGGCAACAAAAGCATCAAGAACACAATATGCGCTAGATCAAATGTCTACAAGTGAAAGTAAGACAAAAGATAGTCACCTTGACGTGCGCATTGCAATAAATCAAACAGATAGCGAAAAGGCACTTGGAATAATAAGAACTAGTGTACTTTTCCATCGCCATGCAGGTTTTAATGTAAAAAGAGAAGTATTGGTTACACAAAGACTTGCTACTGGCGAATCAATAATGGACAATGCATTTTTATTTGACAGGGGAAAAAAGTATAGGGTTACACCTGAAATTCTTTAGGATTATAAAATGAATCCATACTGGAAAAATAATTCAGGAAAGCTTTACTGTGGTGATTGTAGATATATATTGCCATTTATAGATCAAGTGGATCTTGTCATTACTAGCCCACCATACGGTGATGCCAGATTATACGAAAGTAAATCCACATGGAATTGGAGAGTATTCACGTCCACAGCAAACCTTCTGTGGACAGTACTGAAACCAGGCGGAGTTATAGTTTGGGTTGTTAATGACAGGACAAAAGAAAAGTATTTTGGGGAATCGGGTGAAAGTTTTAGACAAGTCTTATATTTCAAAAAAATAGGATTTACACTACACGATACAATGATATGGAAAAAGAGTCAGTTCAAATGGCCAGAGAAAGTTCGGTATCATCAATGCTTTGAGTACATGTTCATATTTTCCAAAGGAAAACCAAAAACTTTCAACCCAATCATAGACAGAAAGAATATAGGATACTCACCTGACAAACCAAAAAACATCCAAACTTTTTACCACTGGAAAAGAGACGACAAAACAGGAAAAGAATCGTCAACTATTAAAAACATCGGGATTCAAGAATCGAAGCCATACGGAAAGAGAACTAATATCTGGGAATTTACAGTAGATGGAATTACAGGAAAACTATGGAATTTTCCAGCAGCATTTCCTGAAAAGCTTGTACACGATCATATTATATCTTGGAGTAATCCTGGTGATATTGTACTTGACCCAATGTCAGGATCTGGAACAACACTACACATATCCCAATTTCTTAAAAGAAAATGGATTGGAATTGAAATTTCTGATAGATATTGTAAAAACATTGTAAAAAGAATGACAGGTAAAAAATTAAGAAAAATCAAGAGAAGAAGTTTAAATGAAAAAGATTATGCTGACCGGAAAAACGAGCTGCGAAGGCTTTTTATAAAATGGGAAAAATAATTTCCATTGAAATCTTTTTCATTTAAAATAATGTATAATGAAGTTGGTTAAAAGTTTCGGCACACCTAGTGGAGAAAACTAATCATCTTCAAACGAAAGGAGGTGAACAAACAAATTTTAAATCTTTTTTTTCGGGCAATAGCCAACAACTACAAATCTTTTATTCAAATAAAAGGGAGGAACAAAGTATGTCAAAAGTAAATAAAAAAGAACTAGTCAAATTTGCAAAACAAGTCAACAAACTGAAATTGACAGAAGACCCAATCGACCTGAAAGGCGATGTAGAAGACATTCAGGAAGATTTCATCTCCGCTATCGAAGAGATCGATGACGATGGTACAATAGATGAGTTGGATGACAAAATCATCGACTTCTACGAAACTCTGATCGACGACGATGATGCAGACGACGACGATGATGCAGACGACGACGACGATGCAGACGACGACGACGATGCAGACGACGACGACGAAGAAGAAGAAGAAGAAGAAAAGCCCAAGAAAAAGGCCAAAAAAGAAAAGAAAGCCAAAAAAGAAAAGAAAGGAAAGAAGAAAAAGAAGGTAGTGGAAGAAGAAGAAGACGACGATGATGACGAAGACGACGAAGAAGAAGAAGAAGAAAAGCCCAAGAAAAAGGCCAAAAAAGGAAAAAAGGCCAAAAAAGGAAAAAAGGCCAAGAAGGAGAAGAAGAAATCATCCGTCGATCTTCCAAAAGGATTAAGAACCGGAACCCTGCCAGCAATGCTTTATGAGAAAATCATTGTTGATGGTGGCGAAACAACATGGGAAGAGCTCGCGAAGGTTTATGCAAACGTGAAAGGGAAAAAGAAAGCATGGGAGAAATGCATGAACCCTACATTCAGAACCATGTCAAGAAAAGTATCCAAATCAGTTCCGGTCACCGTTCGGTTTGAAGAGGGTGAGGAAACAACAGCAGTCTTCAGCGTTTCCATCGAAGATGATGAATAACCATATCATCAAACCTTATATTAATTCCTTAATGTAGTAATGAAAAGCCGTCAGTGCGGGCATAAAACCCCCTGACGGCTTTTTTTTTGAACTAAATCTGGAGGCAAAATATGAAAAAGAAAAAAAAGAAGAAGTCAATAGTCAGAACAAAAAGACTCCTATCAATGCTTAAAAAAATACATCTCGGTGGTATCTTTGACGAATGTATCCTGAAAATTAAAAAGGGCAAGGGTGAAATAATAGCAGTTGACATAACCAACTCGATGATAGTTATGGCAAAAGGATCCATTATGTCAAAAAGCGTCTCGGGGGTATTTGGACTTGGTAATCTTGAACTACTTGTTAAATTCCTATCATCAATCGAAGAAGAAAAAGTACCATTTAAATCATCAAGAAACTACTTCACCATCAGAAGAACAGATAATAAAAGAAGACTTGATTATCTACTAACTCAAACAGAACTGATTGCTACACGATTCGATGAAGAAGATGAAGGGGAATCACCGTATGACAAACTAAATAAAATGATGAAACAGAGTATAAATCTAAACGGCTCATTTGCCAAAGATTTCCTAACATACATCGGCCTGTTGAAAACAAAACAGGTAACAATGATATACGATGGAAGTGAAAACGTATCGTTCATTTGTGGCTCTTCTGAAGGACACAAATTTGAGATACAGCCAGATTCCAAAGTAGAACAAGAAGGTGGTGATGAGTTCCAAATAAAAGTCAATGGAGAACACTTATCAAGAATATTATCCGCTATTGACTTTGATGAAGACGAACTACCCATACTATCATTCGCTAAAGATAAACCAATAATGATTGAAGAAGGCAATATCGTGTGGGTGCTTGTACCAATAATAGATATTGAAGAAGGAATTGTAGGGGACTAAAGATGAAAGATTTAATATGGTACGAGAAATATCGACCAAAGAAACTTTCACAACTAGCCATACCAAGAAACTACAGAACAGATTTTAAGGGATACATAAAGAAAAAGGAGATACCCCATCTCCTATTCTATGGCCCAGCCGGTAGTGGCAAGACTACAATAGCAACAATACTTATCCATGAAATTGCATCCGGAAAACTCATACTAAATGCAAGCAGTGAAGACAGAGGAATTGCAAGAATTAAAAATGAAGTTAGACAATTCGCATCGGCAAGAAGAAGGGAAGAAGGGAAACTAAATATTGTTTTCTTTGACGAGGCACACGGTCTTACTCTTGATGCACAAGAAGCATTAAAGAATACCATTGAAGCCTATCATACAAATTGCCGGTTCATCTTTACCTGCAATCAGATAGATAAAATGATAGAGCCGATTATATCACGTTGCATGTTGTATAAGTTTGATAGTATGCCAAAGAAAAAACTGCTATCATATCTTGGAAAAATACTTACTGCCGAGGAGGTAAAATACAAAGAAAAAGATGTAATGAAAATAGTCGATACGTTCTATCCAGACGTTCGCACGATCATAAACAACTTACAGTCATGTGCTTCTACTATAAATAATTCACTTGATGTAAAAAAAGTTATCGACTCTTTTGATACTGAACTAATAAGAATATACCTAAAAGAAGGTGCAATATTCGCATTGAGGGGTACTTGGAGTGGTTCCTCAGACTTCGTTTGGCTGTACCGATATTTATTTAATAAGTTTATACCAGAAGAAATGGATGACGATGTGAAAGCAGATGCTGCAATCATAACAGCAGAATATCTTTACAGAGACAGAACAGTAGCTGACAAGGAAATCAATATGGCTGGTCTTTGCTTAGAGCTTATGAACCTAATGGAGGTAAAAATTGATTTCCAAATCCCATTCTAAAAGGTAGTAAAATGGCAAGAGAAAAGATATTTACATTCAGCCTAAGTGTTATGGATGACATAGCAGATTCTGTACTGCAGACAGGTAGTATAAAAGACGGAACACATAAGTCTATATATTTCAGCCACTATGAAAGGGCACTTGAATATTTAAAACATCAATGTGAAGAATTTGTTAAAGGAGGAACAAATGAAACCTAAACTGGCCAGAAGATTCCTTATGCGCAATAGGTGGAACTTAACACCTTCTAAATTAGCATCCTATTCAGATTCAAAAAAGAAAAATATGGCTAAACATGCTGATAGATGCTTATCTGTAGTTCACAAAGAAATGAAGAGAAAAGCAAAAGGGAAATAATATGGAATGTAAAACTTGCGGAACCACAATGTGGTTTCAGCACACCAGTAACCTTTGTAAAGTAGCTATGGCTATGGAACCAGATGCTCCACCAGCAGAAGAAACCCCATGCAATACTGCTGACTGTCTAATTGCACGATGTAACTTTTGTGGCCGAAAGGAGGAGTTAAATTAAATGCAAATTCTTGAAGTTAGAGACATAACTTGGAAGACATGGATACCAAGGAAGTATAGTGACTTTCCTTGTATGAAATGTCGAAAAAAAATTGCCACCAAAAGGATTAAAACGAGAATGGATGATAGTAGTACAACTACTATAACAATATGCGATGAATGTACCACCTTACTGTTAAGAAAAGAAGGAGTCTAACATGAAAAAAATGAGAATAAAAACAAAAGAAGATGCTTTGCTACATTGTTTTGATATGTGGCTTTGGTTGGCCCTAAACCCAACAAAAAATAAAAGTCAATGGCCTGGATTCGCTACAAATGGTGGTTATTTAGAATTATATAATACAACTACAAATTGTCCTATATGCGAATTTAATGCAGAAGGAGAACCAAGTTGCATTTCTGATTCTACCAAAAATACTTGTATCCTCAAATGGAAAACGGGTCATTGCAATAGAGAAGGTGCAGAGTTCTTCTCATGGAATAATACAAAAGATAAACGAAAAAGAACAGAACTGGCACTTAGTATTTGTGCACTATCAATAGAAGCATTAGAATGAAGAAAAATAAAAGCCCATTTGAAACAGTAGAAGAACTATTCACTACAGAAGATGCTGAAGTTCCAAATCCATTTCTTGTTAATAGGATACTCAGCTATCAACCCGACACAGTGCTTCTTGCAATAGAAATTAATAAGTATATGTCAAGACTACCTGGTTGGACAATAAAATCCATATTCAATATAGGAATTAGGAAGAGAAGAAAAAGACCTTACCTTAACTACCCACAAAAAGCAAGAAAGATTGATAAGAATCAACTTTTATTAAGAAATAAAATATCAAGTACATTCTGTGTCAATAACAACCACGCAGATCAAATAATACAATTACTCAGGGCAATAGGTAAAGAACCTGAGATGTTTTTTGGCATAAAAACATAAGGAGCTATCATGGCAGGAATCACAAAATTCATTTCAGAAAAGAGTAGAGAAGAAAACATCCTTAAACATTTTGAAAATCTTTGTAAAAAGATAAGAAGAAAGTACAGCAAAGAAGAAAGGAAAAAAGCAGTAAGAGAAACAGAAATGCATATTTTGAAACCAAAGCCAATAGAAAGATATGAGGGTGCTTCTTCTGGAAACTCTTTATTTAAACAAAGAAGCCTTCTTTTTGTTTTTAAAGAACCAAGTCAAATTGAAAGAATATCAAGATTGTTTCGTGTAAGCACTTATGTACAAAACAATACATATGACACTGACTTCTTGAATGAAATTATAAGACTACTTGAATCAGAAAGACTTATATGGAATAGTAAAAAAAATAGATACTACCTAAAAACAAAAAGCGGAAGGAAAATCAGACTATGAAAAATATCAGCAATGAAATAATGAAGGAAAGCCAAACCTTTGTTAGAAATAACAAAAATCTCATAATAGACAAAAATGAAAAAGGGGCATTTAGTTATATAAGTCCACGGATCAGTTCTGAATTTATGGATTGTTCATTACCAATGACGTTCGACAACTACTCACATTGTTCACTCGGCTGCTGCTACTGTTTTGCGTATATGCAGAAAACCAACAACCCATCATTTTCTGGAAAACTACATGCAGTAAATTCAGAAAAACTTCTAAATGCAATTCATGGTAAACCAAATGATCCAAGGGGAAAATCATTTTATAAACATTTCTACAAAAAAAGATTCGTACTACATTGGGGTGGGCTTGCAGATGCCTTCTGTAACTTTGAAAAAGCTAATCACAATAGCTACGAAATAATAAAAGGACTTGCAAAAGAATCATACCCTACTCTATTTAGTTTTAAGGGCAATTCAATTTTCACAAAAAGATTTAGAAGATTATTTGGCAAATATGCCCATCAAAAAAACTTTGCATTTCAAGTTTCAATTATAGCACCAAATGATGAGATGAGCAAAAAAATAGAAATTGGTGTTCCAGTTACAAGTATAAGAATAAAAGCACTTAAGATGCTAAGTGAAATGGGTTACTATACGATACTACGTCTTAGACCATTTATCATAGGGGTCACTGATGATGGTTTAGATGAACTACTTCATAAATGTAAAGATGCAGGAATAAACGCCATATCAACAGAATTCCTTGCACTTGATGCAAGGAGTAATGCATCACTCATGAAAAGATACAAGTGGATAGGTGAACTAATAGGCATAGGACCAGATAAAGTAATGGAGTACTTTAAAAAATTAAGCCCATCAGAACGTGGCGGATACATGCGTCTGAACCGTTTGGTAAAAGAAAAATACGTAAAGCAAATGTATAAATTCTGCACAGAAAATAATATACTCTTTGCCTGTAGTGATCCAGACTACAAAGAACTTAACATGACAGGATCATGCTGTGGGTTGCCATTCAAATATAAACAGAATAAAGAAATGCAAAATTGGACAACAAATCAACTTACGTTTCATTTGAAGGAAGCAAGGAAATTATATCATACCGAGGGCAAAATTCAAGTCTTCAGGTTTGATAATGTTTACAGACCAAACAAAGACACGTATCTGCAGTCATTAAGGTTTGGTCAAGATCATATTACAGTAGTAGGAAAAACAGCTTCAGAAAGGCAGAATGTAACATATTTTAATATTGCAAGACAAGTCTGGAATAATCTAAGATCTCCAGCAAATCCAAGAAATTATTTTCATGGTAAAATAATGCCTACTAGGGTTGATGAAAGTGGGAACTTTGTTTATGCCTATAATCCAAGTGATTATGAAGATCGTTGGAAAAAGGAAGGTATTGATTTGACAAAATAGGAGGATATAATTATGACAGAAAGAGAAATGTTTGAAAAGTCTTTTGAAAGACCAAAAAACTACTTCACGCTACCGGCTAAAGAACAATGGGCAATAGATAAAAGACTTGGTATTCTTGATTGGAAAGGTATTGGGTTAGATGCAAAAGATATTGAACGGTTCGGTAATCACTATACTAAACCAATGGGGTTGATAAAATAATGTGGAGTAAAAAAAATTTAGTAACAATGAAAGATAGAAGTGGCTTCTATGATTTATATACTTGCTCAGATTGTGGATTTAAGAAAAAATACTACACCCTTTTGAGGGATGGGAAATGCCCTGAATGTTCAACAACAAAAGATGATGAAGTCTGGGGATTCTGGAGTAGTAAATCTCACAACGTTTTAAAATGTCCATGGTGCAAATCAAAACCTGTAATTGTCCCAAAAAAAGGCCATGTAAACAGCAAATTCTGGAACCTTCAAAGAACGAAAGATGAAGTCCTGTTTTGTTGCCCAAAAGGATGTGGAGAAAAAACAGGTAAAAAAATTCAAGGAAAAATTAGAATTATCAAACGAAGAAAAAAGAGGTAGTGGCCAAATAAGGCAAAGGCGACCATAGTGATATGGTGTCAGCACGAAAGTGCCTATTATGATAATGCTACTACAAGGTTTATTATGTGGTTATTTTTCCACCTCTGATATACTTAACACCTGCAACAACAGGTGATTGTAGGTGCATGAAATAGTAGTTGCGGGTTCGAATCCCGTCTACCTCACCAATATGAAAGGAGAAAACAAATGGCAAGAATAGGAGTGCTAGATAGTTTTCAAGATGTTCTATTCAAAATGGTAGAAGGGAATCCGGGGCTTTAAGTGTATGTATTCAGATTATTAAAAATGGAGAGTCGATAGACCCAGACAGTTTTTTGGGCAGTATGACACCTATCTTAATGATGGACACATTGGGCATTTATGGAAGTAGAATCTGGATGCTTTACAAAGATGTCTGCGGTGAAGATTTAGTAAAGACTATAGCGATATTAAGGAGTTATCAATTAGGCTTCCTGAATGAAGTAGAATTGAATTTTGCCATAGACAACTATGGTAGAGGAGTAGATGTTGATAGGTTGATGGAGAAGGTTACAGACCACCTAACTAATTTTAACAAAAAGGGATCAAATGGATAAAAAAGAATACCTAAAAGATTTAAAAAGACAAATAAAGAAAGCCAAGAACATCATTGTAGAATCACCATCAGAAATAGTAGACGAAATGATCGGCTTAGAAATGTGGGAGTTTGAAGTACTAGTTAAAAATAACATCCCTTATGGCGATCCTTACTGTGCTGATGAAGAAATCTTTATCTCTTTTCAAGGAAAAGAAATGAGAATATATATAAACGAAAACGGCAAACTATGTGTCTACACTGATTGATAGGTAATATATGATAAAAGGTGATGATGGAAAACTATATGTTGAAGTAGATGCCAAATGTCTCGGTGATGCACCTTCCGGATTGGCAGTGTTCTTTACTGATGGAGACAGAAAATTTTCTATCCCAAAATCAGTAATGGAAGACTGGCCAGATGAAGGTGATACAGGAACTGTAATTGTTAGGCAATGGTTTGCAGAACAGGAAGGTTTGGTGTAATTAATTTAATAAGGAGGTAGTATGCCTACTGAATGGACTAATAAGACACCGACAGAAACAGGTTTCTATTACTGGAAATGTAATGCCATGAAACCAAGACATGTAATTGTAGTTCAAATATCAAAATTCAAATATCCAGAAGTAGAAGGTGAGTTTCATGCTGGAATGCTTCTTCCAAAATACGGAGGGTATTATAACTATAACTACGATGGCCCACTCGATGAATTTGAACCTATCAATGGCTTTTGGTGGGGTCCATTGCCATTACCAAAACCGGATAAATAATGACACTTCACAAAAGATACGAAATTGCTGGTGAACTATATAAAATAAGTAGTTTGTTGACCTATGTTATCTTCGACTACAGAAACGGTGATAAGTCTGCAAAAGAAGTTATGCACTTTGTAGTTAGACTCCCGGCAATATTTATAAAGATTTTGAAAGGGTCAGAATAATGAAAAAAGACGTACTCATATTTGAAAAAGATAAAACGGGTGAACTTGATAATGTATCTGAATCCGTAAGAAAGAAGCACTTCCCAAAACTTAAATACGCAAGTATCAACCACATCTTTCGTACTGTTTTCAAAAAAGATGATGAAGGTAGAATAGTCATTGGTGAAGCAAGAAAGCTTTCAAATAGAGAAAGAGATTTATACAACTATGACTTTGAAATCTGCATACATAAAAAGACATGGGAAGAAGCACCTGATAAAATGCGTAGAAGGCTTATGTGGCATGAGCTGAACCATCTTGTAGTAAAGTATAAATTTCAAATCGACAAACCCATGGTAGATAAGGCAGGAAGGCTTATGATATCACTTCGTAGGCACGATCTTGTTATCAGAACTTTTGAAGAAGAACTGGTTCTCTTTGGCCCAATGAAAGGAGAGAAGGAAGCTATTAAGAAAATTTACAAATATATTAGGGATCAACGTAACGAACGTGGTGGTATAAAAAGGAGGGGATGATGACACAAAGTATATGTCCAGATTTTCCTAATGCTATTAGGAGAATTGAAGATTTAAAAATCGGTAGTTATTATGTTAAAATTTACTCCCATTTAGATGAGCGATCAGAACCAATGAAACTAATCAAAATCAATAAGGATAAAATTGGAACCGTATTATTTTTCGAAGGTGACCAGGGATATGCCGCAGACTGTGGAGTTATAAAATATAAAAATGGAAGGTGGAATAAATCTAATTACCTTATTGGTTATGAAGGGGGAAAATATGAAAGAGCCAAAATTCAAAATAGGTGATTGGGTAGCAACCAAAACAGAAGTAGAAGTTGATTACAATGAAGAAAATCAGAAAGTAGTATTTAAAAACCAACTAAATAAACGAATCATTGGTCAAATATGTGGTGCCAAAAGAAAATTTCTTGGAGTATTAAAAGAGCCATCTCCAAACAGTAAATACAGCTACTATGAGCCAGATAGTTATGGTGATCACGAACCATATCTTAAAGTAACAGGTTCAGTAATTTTATGGGAAATAAGAATCGGATTCCTAAATATACCAATTCTTACTACAGAAGAACACATAGAAAAAGTACTAACACCATTATATCTGACATTAAAACTTCCATGGCTGGGGCGTATCTAAAAAAAACAGGAATAAAATAAATGAAACCAATACTTCTACTTTATCCACCATTTGAAGGAAAGAATATTCTCAAGAGTAGGGCACCCTTTCCGATAGGTCCACTGTATATATCTGCATATTTAAAGAAACAAGGTATAGAAGCTTTTGTCAAAGACTTCTCATATCCTTCTACTAAACATAGGACAAAAAGGCCAGAACAGTTAAAAACTGGTCAGCCAAATTATTTTAGATTTGGTCATACAGATCTTGAGATAAGAAAATGGCTTAGATACAATCTTAAAAAATATCATAACATCGTAGGTGTATCTTCTCTTATGAGTTCAAACTGGAGTGGTGGATACAGACTTATAGACACAATAAAAAGCGTATCGCCGGAATCAATAGTCATCATTGGTGGCCCACATGCAACTGCATTTCCAGACCATGTAACAAGATATAGCAAAGCTGATTACATATGCATAGGAGAAGGAGAAGATGCTTTCTATAAATTCCTAAAAGGTGAAAAACACGAGGCAATTGTAAAACCAGGAAAGTCATTCGAATGCCGGACAAACTTCTTTAAACCACTTGACGATATACCATTCCCAGAACGTACTATGTTAATGGATGATCGGAAAACAAAAGATATGTACATGACATTCAGCCGTGGATGTCCTCATAAATGTTCCTTCTGTGGTTCTTATTTAATACAAGGTAGAATATGGCGCAACAAGAGTGTGGATAGAATAATAGAAGAAATTGATTTCTACTATAAAGAATGGGGAATAAGACATTTTATAGTAGAAGATGACAATCCATGTCCTGGTAAAAAAGGAATGAAGCATATCAAAGAGATGTGCAAAAGAATAATAACAGATCTGCCAAAAATAAAATTATCTGTAAGTCATGGCATACCAGTATATGCTACCGCCGACAAAGAACTTTGTGAACTACTATGGTTGGCTGGATTTAGAAACATGGTATTTCCTTTGGAAAGTACTGATCCCAACGTTTTAAAAGATATGAACAAAGAGTTCACACCACCCAACTGGAAAAAAGCAGTAAAGACATGGAAATACGAAAAAAATCATCCTACTGAAATAATCATTGGATATCCCTTTGTGGAGACAATAGAAACAATGCTTAAAACTATTATTGCCATAGCAGAAGTCAAAGCAAGAGCATGGGCCAGTCATTTCAGATTAAATAAAGGAACCCCTATGTTTAAAAGGTGTCTTGACGCTGGTTATGTAAAAGAAGATTATGATCCGATAAACACCCAAGCATTCTACATACAAACAGAAAGATTCAGCTTACAAGATCTCAAAGATATTATGGCAATTAGTCGTGGAGTTAATTTCGCTACCGAAAACGGTTTCGATCCTTTTAAAGAAAGGGTTGACTGTAACTCTTTTACTAATTTTAGAGTACCAAAAAATGTAGGTGACATTGTAGCTGAAGGTAAATTCAAATTTAGAAGATCACAAAATACTACAGCTTCAATTATGCTAACAGCTACTGGAAAGTTCGATGGAAAGCCGATAGTTGTCTATGATAATGAACGCCTTACATACAAAGGTTCTAAACCCAACAAAGTTTATAATGAGTTAAAATATATATTAACAGGCAAGAAACCAAAAGAAATAGGAGACTTTTTAAAATGACTATAAATTTTTTTATTTTGACAAGAGGAAGAGTTGGTAGGCAAATTACTCTTTCTAATTTGCCAAGATCAATTAGAAAGAAGACCTATCTTGTTGTTGAGAAAGACGAGTATCAAGAACATCGTGGCGAAAAAATGCATGACATTGCAGGAATATTGAAATTCAAGAAACAATGGGGAAATTTTATTTTAGATGGTAGTGGAAACTTCAGCGATAAAAAACAATGGACATCAGAGTATTGTTTGAAGAAAGATATTCGCTATATGGTACTGCTTGATGATGACTTAAAATTTGATGCGCGAAAAGAAGGCAAACTTAAACCAGCAAAAAATAAAGATGTAGTCAAGGCTTTCAAACAACTTCATGAATGGATGAAAGATGGATTTGCACATGTCGCTATGTCACCAAGAGAAGGCAATAATTGGGTAGAAGAAGATTATATTGAAGTCGGCCGTGCAATGAGGGTTTGCGGATTTGATGTCAAAGTACTTGAAAAACATAATCTAAAATTAAACAGAACTATACT